>MDTB01193501.1_pt1 | contig 17418 bp, 12 predicted proteins | sample 811161 | NCBI WGS metagenome assembly MDTB01 (sample SAMN05326650, study PRJNA326480) | marine metagenome | isolation source: seawater | place: Mediterranean Sea | collected 2009
CACCAAAATAAGGCCTTGTTTGGCGGCCATTTGTGTTCCACGTTCAAAAAGCTGACGGGTATACTTTTCGAGCTTTTCATAAATGTCTTGAGGGACAATATTTTGAGCAAGAATAGCCTCACGAGAAATATCTTCATCGTGCCCCTCATCCGCTTTTGTAGCGGGGGTTATAATTGGTTCAGGAAACTTATCGTTTTCTTTCATTCCTTCTGGCATATTGACACCACAAAGAATTCTTTTTCCCAATTTATACTCTCGAGCGGCATGTCCTGCAAGGTATCCACGAATCACCATTTCTACACGAATGGGTTCGCAAGCCTTTCCCACAGCAACATTTTCATCAGGAGTCGCAACAAGCCAATTTGGAACAATGTCCTCAGTAGCATTTAAAAACATGGTAGCCACCTGATTTAGTACCTGTCCTTTAAAAGGAATCCCTTTCGGTAAAATATGATCAAAAGCAGAAATACGATCTGAAGCCACCATGACCAAAACATCATTTTCTAGATGGTAAACGTCTCTTACCTTTCCATTATAGACAGATTTTTGTCCTCTGAATGTAAAGCTTGAATTTGTTAGTGCTTCCATTTATGATTCTTTATTTTTTGCATCATATTTTTCATATGCTTCGATGATCCTAGTGACTAATTTATTTCGAACTACATCACTTTGGCCAAGTCGAATAATACCGATTTCTTTGACCTCTTTTAACGTATCTAAAGCAAAAGAAAGGCCTGATTTTTGTCGCGAAGGTAAATCAATTTGAGACATATCACCCGTAATAATGAACTTTGCTGTTGTACCCATCCTGGTCAAAAACATTTTCATTTGCATCATGGTTGTATTCTGACCTTCGTCCAAAATAACAAATGCTTTATCTAATGTGCGGCCTCGCATAAAAGCTAAAGGTGCGATCTCGATCACTCCATGCTCCAGCATTTCTGCTAGCTTTTCAGCAGGAATCATCTCCCTTAAAGCATCGTACAATGGCATCAAATAAGGATCGAGCTTTTCTTTTAGGTCCCCAGGAAGAAAACCAAGGTTCTCCCCTGCTTCCACTGCAGGTCTAGTCAAGACAATTCTTTTGACCTCTTTTGCTTTCAATGCTTTTACTGCCAAAGCAACTGCAGTATAGGTTTTTCCAGTTCCAGCTGGCCCTACTGCAAAAACCATATCATGTTTTTCAATGGCATCGACCAACTTCTTTTGGTTAACCGTTCGTGCTCTGATTTTATTACCCCCATTTCCGTGAAGGATCACATCTGAGGATTCTCTACCACCAATTAAGGATGCACCATCGTCTAACATTAAATTATCTATGTTATTTTCAGAAAGGGAATTGTATTTTTCCAGATGCTTCAGCAACAAAGCTATTTTATGCTCAAATTGATCAATTAAATCATCTTCCCCAGATAAGGTGAGTGTATTACCTCTAGATGCAATTTTTAGCTGAGGAAAGTACTTTTTCAAATACTTAAGGTTTGTATTATTCACACCAAAAAACTCCACAGGGTTTGTCGATTTAACAAGTATCTTTCTTGAGCCTTCCATTAACTTATTTTAATTGCTTTTAGTCGGTTTTTTTTTATATTCCATTACTTTTGGTAAAATTATCATTTTAATTAGAATAATGAATCTAGAATCTTGATGCAAATCCTTACGCTAACCTCGGATACAGGTCTACAAGACTATTATATAGCTTCTCTGAAAGGAGCCATCCTAAAAGCTATGGAAGGAGTTCAAATTGTAGATGTATCCCATTCAATCAAACCCTTTGATGTTGCGAGCGCTGCTTTTCAGATGCAATGCTGCTACAGAGACTTTCCTGATGGCACGATCCATTTAATTGGTGTAGATAGTGAACCGATGATTCAACCACCAGAATATTCGGATGCAACAAGCTTTGTTTCAAGCTATCCCACGGTGATGAAATTTCACAACCAATATTTTATTTCAAACGATAATGGATTTTTTGGTGCTTTCCTTGACGATAAAGAGCCACAAGAATTATGGCGTTATACAGTGGACAAGACCAATACTTTAGAATTAAAATATCCCATGAAAAATTGCTTTTTGCATTTGGCAAAGAGAATTATGGATGAAGAACCATTGAGCCAATTCACTGAACCCGTAAATAAATACAAGAAAGCCCTTATTCCTAAAGCGGTTATTGAGGAATTTGTCGTTAGAGGGATTGTGATTCATGTTGATTCTTTTGGAAATTTGATTACTAATATTTCTAAAGCAGATTTTGAACGCTTGCCCAAAGATGCACCTTACGAAATAAAATTCGCAAACGAGAATTATTATATTGACCACATCAGTGACACCTATAATGCTGTGCAGCAAGGAGAGCGAGTAGCACTTTTCAATGAAAATAATCTTTTAGAGATTGCCATTAACCGTGGTGCGCGCCAAAGTACAGGTGGAGCTGACATCCTTTTTGGAATGAAACAAGGCGATCGATTACGCATTGAGTCCTCACCCGCAGGATCACGTAAAACTTTACTCTTTTAATGTTGGTGCGTATCGTTAAGCTTACTTTTAAAGAAGAGGCATTGTCTGAATTTTATCGTGAATTTGAAACCCATAAAAACAATATAGCTTCATTTCCAGGCTGTCAGGGCATGAAACTTTTGAAAGGAATCGATAATCCCACTGTGATTATGACCTATAGTCATTGGGATGATAAGGAAGCATTGAATAAATATAGAGAATCAGATTTATTTTCAGGTTTATGGACCAAAATAAAACCAATGTTTGGAAACAAACCTGAAGCATGGAGCCATGAAATTCATTTTAATGGATTTAAAGAAAGTTAAACCCTAAAGAATTCACAAGCCATCCTTGAAAAGTTATTCAGCAGGGTGCCCTTAAAATTGTTAATTTTAACAAATTCAAATTAGAATATGCGCGCGTTGTATTTCAGAGAATTAAGTAGCTTTTTAAGTTCTACCATAGGATATGTATTTGTGCTGATTTACCTTATTGCTTCAGGACTTTTTCATTGGATATTAGCTTACAACACTAACTTGCTAGAGGGATCTGAAGCCGACCTTATTCCTTTTTTTAATTTATCGCCTGTTATTTTTTTGGTGCTCATTCCCGCCATTACTATGAAGTCTTTTGCTGAAGAGAGAAGAACAGGAACCATTGAACTTCTTTTCACTCGGCCCATTTCTGACTTTGGCATATTAATGGCAAAATACCTCGCAGGTGTTACCCTATTGTTGATTGCGATTCTACCTACACTTTGCTATTACGTATCCGTTTACTATTTGGGCAAACCGATAGGTATTATTGACGGTGGCGCTACCTTCACCTCATATATGGGTTTATTATTGTTAGGAAGCGTATTCGTGGCCATTGGTATCTTCGCTTCTGCTTTGACAAGTAGTCAGATTATTGCTTTTATCGTCTCAATGTTCTTGTGTTGGTTTTTATTTGATGGACTACATTTATTGGGAGATTTTGGGCAATTTGGCGCCTTGGATTATTTCGTTAAATACCTAAGCTTAGCCTTTCATTATGACTCGATTAAAAAAGGTGTGATTGTTACTGAGGATTTACTTTTCTTTTTGTCGGTCATTTTTACTTTTCTATTTGCTGCACATGCTGCACTTAAAACCCTGAAAAGATGAAAAATAAAATCAAAGGTGCTTACTATCAATGGTTGATCTTTAGCATTATATTGGTCGGGGTTGTACTCATAAACATTATAGGCCACTACACCTCCTACCGGATTGATATGACCTCAGACAATAGGTATTCTCTGGCGAATGGAAGCGTTTCTTACCTAAAAGACATTCAGAAATTAGAAAATCGAATTAGTATTAAAATATATTTGGAGGGAGAACTTCCCTCTGAGCTCAGGTCATACAGAAATTCTTTAGAAGAAAAACTGAAAGATTTCAAACGATATGCTGGAGACCGCATCGAATATACCTTTATTAACCCTAATGAAGGATCAGAGGAAGACAAGCAGCTGCTCTTTGAGCAAATTTACAACAAAGGTTCTGGTGTCCTTCCTATGGAAATTAAGTTCTCAAAAAATGCCAAAGAAACAAAACTGATGCTCTGGCCTGGAGCAGTTTTATCCTTCACATTGAATGGAATACCACAAGAAACTGTCGTGCAGCTTTTACCCGGAACTTCAGTGGATCGCCCGTTTACAATGTATCAAATGCCCGAGGTCGTTGAAAAAGGCTTGAATGATTTAGAATACAATCTTATTTCTGCGCTAAGACGCCTATCAACATTAAAAAAGAAAAAAATTGGCTTTCTACAGGGGCACGGTGAGCTCAACCAATACGAAACGAAAATAGCAAGACTACTTATTGCACCGTATTATAATATCCAAGAAGTGGAGCTTCAAAATAACATACATGCGCTCGATGACTTTGATGGTTTAATTATTGCGGACCCAAAGAGAAATTTTTCTGACAAAGACCTTTATTTGATTGATCAGTTCGTCATGCGCGGAGGAGACCTCATGTGCTTCATGAATACCTTAGAGATAAATAAGGATACACTATTTAGGCAAGGATTTACACATTCTGAAAGAAAGAACATCCGACTAAATGACCTGCTTTTTGATTATGGGTTTAAAATAAAAGACAACCTGATCATGGATGTGAATTCTATTCCAAAATTTGATAGAAGATTCAAGGAAAGTCGTGTGAATTGGTATTATCAGCTACTGTCCACAAATTCAAAACATCCAACAGTCAGGAATATTGAGCCTATTGCCCTTGAATTCGCCAATCAAATTGAACCTATCAAGGACAATGTCATCTCTGTTTTAACAAGTTCAAAAAACTCAAATTATACGGGTCTTGCGCCAATCGTAGAGCTAAATATGGCCTCAAATTTCGATGAGACAAACCCTATATTATCATCACAGGAGAAAATAACCAACGACCTATGCTTTGCAGCTACCTCGAGCGGAAAATATAGTTCCTACTTTAATAATAGAATCGTTGCAGACTTTATAAATAACCCGGATGCCAAATTTTTAAAAGAAAGCAAAATACCTGCAAACATATTTGTAGTCAGTAATGGAACATTTCTGGCCAATACTTACCGCATGAGCCAAACTAGACAAGGCCCAAAAGCTGACTTTAAGGGATTTAATGAGCTTAAAATGAACGCTGACGATGTTGCATTGAATACCAAGAGAGCGATTGGTAACCAAGACTTCTTTTTAAATATTGTTGACTTTGTAATGGGAGAAAATTATATGTTGGACATCAGAAGCAGACAAATCGATGTAAGAGAAATTGATAAAACAAAAATTCAAATTTTTGCCAACTTTTACAAAACACTCAATTTAGTGCTGCCTATATCAATCATTCTTTTACTTGGTGTTTTTCTAAATTTCTATAGAAGAAAACGCTACAAGACAAATTAAACACTATCATGAAAGCTAAAAAAGTACTCACCCTTATTTTCGGTTTGTTTTGTGTCTCCGGATTGGCATTCTATGCCTATAATATCATGAGCACTGAAAGCAATTCAAGTACAGAATTGATTGACTTTGCCATAAAAGATACCTCCAAAGTGACCAAAATAATTATTACAGATCCATTTCAAAAGACTTATCAGATTGAAAAAAGAAATGGTGTCTGGCAAGATAAAAATGGAGGATGTATAACGCAGGCGTATGCCCACAATATTTTAAGTGTCGCCAAAAACATAGAATTCAAAGGCTATCTTTCTAAAAACTCCCATGAAAACTTCACCGTAAAGATGTCTGCCTCGCACACCAAAGTTGAATATTACGTAAACAACAAATGGCATAAAACCTGGTATATAGGACCATCTGCACCAGATCACTATGGACAAATCATGTTACTAGATTCAAAAGAAGACGGAAAGAGCAAGGAACCAGTAATGATGAAAGTTAAAGGTGTAAATGGCATTATTGAGCCCAATTTTTTTGCTGATAGCAGAAAATGGATCTGTACGAACATTTTTAGCGTTCCTTTAGAATCAATATCATCTGTAGTCGTTAAGAACCATTATGATAGCACGAGAAGTTTTGAAGTAAAGTATCAAAACGATGGGTTCCAAGTAAGTTCGAATGGAATACCCTTGCCATCAGTAGATACAGCAAATGTATATAGGTACTTGCATAATTATAAGAAAATCCACTTCGATATCGCAAACTACATTCTTAGTGAAACTGAATGTGATTCACTAAAAGCAACAGACCCTTTTGCGGAAATTACTTTGGATGAAAAGTCGGGTGCACAAACTCATTTGCGCTTATATCGAATAAAAGCTGACGAGCCACAAAGAAATGAATTTGGGGAACTTGTAAATATGGATATGAATAAGTTTTGGTGTGCCCTGCCCAGTGGAGAAATAGTAAAGTGCCAATACCATGTGTTTAATCCACTATTGTTCGGTCACATTTATTTTGGAGCACTAGAGTCATAAAAATACCGCCTACGTATAAACACGTAGTATGCTAGTAATTTATACTGAGATCCCTTTCCGAAATTACCCACACTTACATGAAACTTTCTAAAAAAAAAATGCCTAAAATTTAAAAGTTTAAATTATCTTTAAACCGAGTTAATAGATTAGTAGTTTAGCTTAGTGGAAAGTATTTTAATCAATAAGCGATTAGAAAAAACATTATCTCTTCTTATTTCCACTAGTACTGTCTAACCAGGGGGCCTTCGGGCCCCCTTCTTTTTTTATCCTGATTTAAAATCTACAGAACGATAAGTAAAGTAAATTTGTAACTTTGGTACATGATCAGTAGAGTGCTCCTTATATCAATGTTTTTTATTGCTTTTTCTGCTCAGAGCCAGCTCATCAGCGCAACTCAAAAAACAAGTCCTAAATTTTCTTTTGATACTACAAGCTATATTTATTTTAATACCGATATTTTAAATTCGTACAGAAGCCTAATACCGAATGAATCGCATCTAAATACACCTTTAGGTTTGCGTGCGAATGAAAACCCTTTGGTTTGTGCAAGCTTTACAATTGGCGTCTCTATACCTTTGCAAAAAGCCCTTAAAGTGAATACAGGCATTTCCTTTACCCAGAACGGAGAATCCTACATCTGGGATTCAAACGACAATGACAGCAGCTTTATGTACTCATCATTATATCGATACATTGCCTTGCCTATATCTCTTAGTACGTCTTATGGCAAAAAAATAAAAGTTCGACTTGCAGCTGGTTTGGTACCTGGTATATTCAGTGGATACAAACAAAATCAAGAATGGACAGATGCAGATGGTTCTGAATACGATGACGAGATTACCATACAAGATGATTTAAACTTTTTCAAGCTTTCTGCTCAAGCGAGTATTGGTATCGAATACTTTTTTGGTAATATGTCTATACGCGCAGCATACCTTTACATTCAACAACTCAATAATTCATACAAAGAATTTGAGGATTATATTCACCGAGGAAATGCCCAAGGTGGCCAATTCACACTTACTTATTTTCTTAAATGATTATTCAGCACATAACTGATTTTTTAGAAAATCGCTTCCCATTATCTCTGCAAGAATCTTATGACAACTGTGGCCTAACCTATGGCCACAAAAACACCGTGATTAAAGGTGTCTTAATTTCATTAGATGTTACCGAAAAAATTGTTGAAGAGGCGATCAGTAAAAATTGCAACCTCATTATCTCACATCACCCTGTTATTTTCAAAGGGCTCAAAAAAATTAATGGCGCCAATATATCGGAACGCGTGATTGAATTATGTATTAAGCATGAAATCGCTTTATATGCCATTCACACGAATCTTGACAACCATAAAGAAGGTGTAAACAAGAGAATCGCTGATAAAATAGGCCTCATAAATACACAGATTTTATCTCCTAAAAAAGGAACACTGGTCAAGCTTAGCGTGTTTGTTCCTGAGGAGGCCATCCAGGACATAAGTGAAGCAATGTTTGAAGCGGGTGCTGGTTCTATTGGGAATTACACCGAATGCAGCTTTCAGAGCCAAGGGAAGGGCACTTACAAGCCAAGTGAGAACGCAAAACCTTCAAAAGGAAATATCAATCAGAATTCAATCGAAGATGAAATCAAGCTGGAATTTTTGGTTCCACTTGACCGAATCGGAGGTGTCTTGCATGCTATGAAAACCAATCATCCATACGAAGAAGTTGCACATGATATTATTCCACTTCTTAATGAGCAGCAAGATATGGGCTCAGGAATGATAGGCGCACTTGAAAAACCCATGCCCACTGCAACGTTTTTAAATAACGTAAAGAAAACCTTTGAAGCAGGTGTAATTAAGCATACTGCCCTTATTCACAATGAGATCAAAACAGTTGCAGTATGCGGAGGGACAGGAAGCTTTTTAATTGAACAAGCAAAGCGAAAAAAAGCCGATGTTTTCATTAGCTCTGATATAAAATACCATGAATTTTTTGATGCAAATGAGGAGCTTATAATTATAGATATTGGACATTATGAAAGTGAACAATTCACCATTAACCTTATCTATGAAAATCTTAAAGAAAAATTTAGTAACTTTGCCCTCCATTTAACTGAAGTAAATACGAATCCAGTAAAATATATTTAATATATGTCAGCAACCCCGACTAAAGCTAAAGCAGAAAGCAAAACGAAGACTAAGAAAACCACAAAGGTTTCTAAGGCTACAACGAAGAAAGATGGAACTGTAGCGGAAAAATTAGATGCTTTGTATAATTTACAGAAAATTGATTCTGAAATCGACAGAATTCGAATTATCCGAGGGGAGTTGCCATTGGAGGTCGAAGACTTAGAAAATGAAATCATTGGACTTGAGACAAGAACAGGAAAGTTCCAAGACGAAATTGACGAACTTCAGAAAGACATCACAGACAGAAAGCTGTCTTCAAAAGATGCAGATACGGCGATTCTTAAATATAAGGAACGACAAAACAATGTTCGTAACAATAGAGAGTATGAATCTCTTTCAAAAGAAATTGAGTTCCAAGAATTGGAAATTAAATTGAATGAAAAGAGATCGAAAGAAGCGATTGTTAAAATAGAACACAAGAATGAGATTCTTACAGAAGCTACCGAGCGTCTGAACATGAAAAAAGCAGAGCTTGAAAATAAAAAAGCAGAACTCGATAACATCATTAGCTCCACGCAAAAAGACGAAAACAAATTAATAAAGGCCTCAAAAGACGCCAAGAAAAATATTGAAGACCGTCTTGTTGTTGCTTATGAAAGATTGAGAGGAAACGCCAAAAATGGTTTATCTGTAGTGCAACTAATTTATGGTGCAAAATCTAAATCTGGACACAGAGATGCTTCTTGCGGTGGATGCTTTAACAAGATCCCACCTCAAAGAGAACTAGATATTGTTACGAAAAAGAAAATAATTATTTGTGAGCACTGTGGACGAATCTTAATTCCAGCTGAAGAAGAGGCAGAAGCATAAACTTTCAAAATATTTCTAAAAGCGTCTAAATGGCGCTTTTTTTTTGCTCTATTTAATTGAGTGCAAAACTGACATTCAAATCTTCAAGTTTTTTCAGCAGCTCATTACTTGGATTTACCATGATACTTCTCGAAGGAAGAACTACTTGAATTTTTTCCAGAGGGTCATAGACTGTAAAGCGAACGCGACAATTACCCTTTACCTCATTATCCATTAATACATCCTGAAGTTCTTGAATGAGCATTTTATTCACTGTCGATGACGGGAGCTTTATCTCAATATTTTTCGCCTTCTTTTCCCGAAGACCTTGCAGTAGTTCCATTCCATGCACCACAAACTCGACTTCCTTTCTCCATCTCGTCTTTTCAATGCGTCCTTTTATAATCACAAAGGTACCAGGCTCCATAAAATGCTTAAACCTCAAATAATTTTCTTGAAAAAGGTTCAGCCGAAAGCTCTCGTAATAATCTTCAATGATCAGGGTTCCAAAACCATCTCCTTTGCGCGTAATGCGATGCTCACTAGAGGTTACGACAGCAGCAATCATTAAATCTCTTCCTTCATGATCCTGTAGCTCAGAAAGTATTCTGATATCTCCTTTACAAAAAGATTCAATTTCAATTCGAAAATCATCCAAGGGATGCCCTGATAAAAAGACACCTACAACCTCTTTTTCCTTATTTAAACGATATACGCTAGACCAAGGTTCAGAAAATGGGATTTTGGGCTCAGGTGTAGAAACCTCATCAGACATATCAAAAATCACCATTTGACGCTTTCCCAATTGATCTTGATAATTTCTTCCGTAAGAAATGACTTGCTCAACAAATGGTTTCGCTGCACCCTCTTGAACAAAGTATTGACTTCTATGAATATCGCTATTTAAAGAATCTAAACCTCCTGCATAAATAAGGCTTTCAAAAACTCTTTTGTTACATAGTCTCAAGTTGGCACGCTTGGCAAAATCAAATACTGACGTAAACGGCTTCTCTTTTCGTACGGAAACAATCTCATCAATAGGACCGCTACCTAGTCCCCTTACAGCACCTAAACCGAATCGTATTGCACCTTCTTTATTGATGGTAAATGTGTAGTTCGATTCATTAATATCAGGCCCAAAAACAGGAATACCCATGCGCTTACTTTCTTCCATGAAAAAGGTCACCTGCTTGATATCATTCATATTGTTGCTCAGCACAGATGCCATATACTCAGCAGGATAATTGGCCTTTAAATATGCTGTTTGATAAGCCACCCAGGCATAACAAGTTGAGTGAGATTTATTAAATGCATATGAGGCAAAAGCTTCCCAATCCTTCCATATTTTCTCCAAAGTATCTTTGCTATGACCCTTTTCTGTTGCTCTTTTTAAGAATGTTGGCTTCATTTTATCAAGAACACGCCGATCTTTCTTCCCCATGGCCTTTCTGAGGGTATCAGCTTCACCTTTTGTGAAATCTGCAAGCTTTTGAGAAAGCAGCATCACTTGCTCCTGATATACCGTTATACCGTAGGTTTCTTTTAAATATTCTTCACAGTCAGCAAGGTCATATTCGATGTCTTCATCGCCATGCTTTCTTTTTACATAGGACGGGATATATTCCATTGGACCAGGACGGTATAGGGCGTTCATCGCAATCAAGTCAGCAAATTCAGTCGGCTTGAGTTCCTTAAGGTACTTCTGCATACCGGGGGACTCATATTGAAAAATACCAACCGTTTCTCCTCTCTGGAAAAGCTCATAGGTAGCCATATCATCAATTGGAATCTCATCAGGATTGATCTTTATGTCTTTGGTTTGCTCAATGTATTTAATGGCATCCTTAATCAAAGTCAAGGTCTTGAGTCCAAGAAAATCCATCTTCAACAGACCAGCATCCTCGGCAACCGAGTTGTCGTATTGCGTACATACCAAATCTGAATCTTTGGCGGTGGCCACAGGAACAAAATTTGTTAAATCATCGGGCGTAATGATCACACCGCAAGCATGAATGCCTGTATTCCTCACAGACCCTTCAATTTCCTTGGCTTTTTGCAATACCTCAGCGGACAAAGTATTTTGCTTAAATAGTTTCCTAAGGTCCCTGGCCCTAGAAATTTCCTCCTGATTTCGAAGCTTATCTATGAGGTCACTTTCTTCCATGTCAAAAAGCTTATTCAAAGAAATATCTGGAAGCATCTTCGCTAATCTATCAGCCTCCGATAACGGAAGATTCATTACCCTCGCTGTATCTCGAACTGCAGATTTTGCAGCCATTGTTCCATAGGTAATAATCTGAGCCACCTGATTGGCGCCATATTTTTCAATGACATAATCAATTACTTTTCCGCGCCCCTCATCATCAAAATCAATGTCAATATCTGGCATTGAGATACGATCAGGATTTAAAAAACGCTCAAAAAGTAAGTCGTACTTGATCGGATCAATATTTGTGATACCGATGGAATATGCCACTACAGAGCCTGCTGCAGAACCCCTTCCAGGTCCTACACTCACACCCATATCCCGGGCAGCGTTGCAGAAGTCCTGTACAATTAGAAAATATCCTGGATAACCAGTATTTTCAATCGTTTCGAGCTCAAAATCGATTCTTTGTCTAAGCTCATCATCAATTTCAGCATACCTTTTTTTGGCCCCTTCATATACGAGGTGCCGCAAAAATGCATTCTCTCCTCTTTTGCCTCCATCTTTTTTATCATCTGCTGAAATAAATTGACTCGGAATATCATATTCAGGCAACAAAACATCCCTTGCCAATGGATAAGGATCACACTTTTTCACGATTTCCTCCGTATTCAAAAGTGCCTGAGGCAAATCTTGAAATAAGTTTTTCATTTGACTAGAAGACTTGATGTAATATTCATCATTTTCTAGACCGTAACGAAAACCACGACCGCGACCTTTCGGTGTTTCAACAAGCTGATTGTCTTTTACACAGAGCAGAACATCATGAGCAATAGAATCTTCCTTTTCCACATAAAAAGAATTATTCGTGGCAATAAGCTTTACGCCATGTTTGTTTGCAAGTCGCACCAAAGAAGGGTTTAGTCTTGACTCGACCTCAACACCGTGTCGTGTCAGCTCAATATAAAAATCCTCCTTAAAGGCATCCTTCCACCAGGTTAATGAATCTTCCGCTTGTTTTTCACCAACGTTTAAAAGTAAATTAGATATTTCCCCTTGGATTCCCCCTGAGAGCACAATGAGGTTTTCCTTGTACGTTTGAACAATCTCTTTATCAATTCTAGGGACATAATACATCCCCTCTGTATAGGCGATAGAAGCCAACTTAATTAGGTTTTGATAACCCTCTATGTTCTTAGCGAGCAAGACGACCTTGCTTCCGTTATCCTTTTGAGTTTTATCATTTCGATCTCTACAAACATTGAATTCACAACCAATGATCGGTAAAATTTCTTTCTTATTGTATGCCCTTCCTTCTTCCTCTGCTTGGGCTTTTTCCGCACGGATTCGCTTATTGATTTTATTTGCAGCCGCCTCAAAATGAAAGGCCGCCATCATATTCCCTGAGTCAGTCAATGCGATCGCATGCATACCATGCTCGTAAGCCTTTTCAATAATCCCCGAGACCTTGGCTGTAGACTGAAGGATGGAATATTGAGAATGGTTATGTAAATGTGTAAAACTTAGGTCATGAAGAAGTTGAAGATCAACTATACCCTCCTGATCGATATTAGAGGAACCCCCATGGTCAACCGCTTTTCTTAGCTTTTCGCTTTCAGCTTTTAAGTTAAGGTGTTTTAAACCAACGGGCCGAATTACCTTTGGATTAGCCGCTGAATAAGTAATAAAATAATCATCTGCTTTTTCTAATGTCGCAGCTGTGAATGTTTTCAAGCGTATGAGTTCTAAGAAACAGCGTGTAGTTGCCTCAACATCCGCAGTAGCATTATGGGCCTCCGTAAATTGAGCATCGAATAAATGCTCATGTAATTCAGACAAGGTTGGTAATTTAAATCGTCCACCCCTACCCCCGAGAAGTTTGCAAAGGTTTGCTGTTTTCTCAGTACAGGTGTCAAGGATTTTTTTGTCAACCCATGCGGTAGGTCTTTCCTCCCTAAAGAACTCACAACCTAATACATTGACATCAAAATTGACATTGTGCCCAACTAAAAACGAAGCTTTTGATAGTGCCTCCTCAAATAAAGCCAAACCCTCAGAAAGTTCAATACCTTCCTTAGATGCAAGTTCGGTAGAAATACCATGTATCTGCTCTGAACCATAAGGTATATCAAATCCATCAGGCTTGATCAAAAAATCTTTGTGCTCCACCAAACTACCATCATCATCATGAAGCTGCCATGCAAGCTGAACAACGCGTGGCCAGTTATCAACATCGCTAATAGGTGCTTTAAAGCTCCGGGGGAGCCCAGTGGTTTCGGTATCAAAAATGAGGTACATTGAAAATCTCTTTGAGAGATTAAAGATAAAGAAATCAATGCCCGACTTTCCGTGTGTTGAAAACTATTTTTTGTAATTTTTAGCTATAAAAAAGTAAGTCATCATTTTTATGAAAAAATACATCTTGTCAATCGATGCAGGTACCACAAGCTCAAGGGCATTAATCTTCGATAAAAGTGGCGAAGAAATAGGCAAGGTTCAATATGAATTTGAGCAGTATTTCCCGAATGACGGCTGGGTCGAGCACAACGCGATGGAGATTTGGAGCAGCCAAAAATTGGCAATTCAAAAAGTCCTATCCTCAACGGGTATATCCATAAATGAAATTGCTTCAATCGGAATTACCAACCAAAGAGAAACGACAGTGGTTTGGGATAAAAAGACAGGGGAACCAGTCTATAATGCAATCGTTTGGCAGGATCGAAGAACAGCAGCTTTTTGTAAAGATTTACAGAGCCAAGGATTAGAACCCATGATTTCAGAAAAAACTGGGTTGCTTCTTGATCCCTATTTTTCGGGTTCAAAAATTCATTGGATTTTAGAGAATGTTCCAGGAGTTAAATTAAGAGCAAGTGAAGGTGAATTGTTATTTGGAACGATCGATACATGGCTTATATGGAAACTAACGAACGGCGAGAAGCACATTACCGATTCAAGCAATGCGAGTAGAACAATGCTTTTTGACATTCACAAAAACCAGTGGGATGATGACTTAATTAAACTCCTTAAAATACCAAAAAAGATGCTTCCTCAAATCGTCTCAAGTTCAGGGTTTTCTGCAGAAGCACGACTTGAGGAATGGGAGATCGGTATCCCTATATGCGGCATTGCTGGAGATCAACAAGCTGCCTTATTCGGACAATTATGCTTTGAAGCTGGTGACGTCAAAAACACCTATGGAACAGGTTGTTTTTGCATGATGAATACTGGGACAAAAGCAGTTGCCTCAAAAAACAAAATGCTAACCACAATTGCATGGGAGATAAATGGTGATATTCACTATGCATTGGAAGGAAGCGTGTTTATTGGCGGTGCATTAATTCAGTGGTTAAGAGATGGCTTAGAGATCATAAATAAAGCAGAAGAAATAGAGAAACTAGCACTTACTGTTGAAGATAACGGAGGTATAACATTCATTTCCTCTCTTACGGGGATTGGAGCCCCATATTGGAACCCTGAAGCTAAAGGAGGTATATTTGGTATTACTCGTGGAACGAAACAAGGACATATAGCAAGAGCGGCATTAGAAGCAATAGCAATAAGGTCTTCAGAAATCATTAATGAAATGCAAAAAGACTCCGGTATTCAATTTTCTGCGCTGAAAGTGGATGGTGGTGCAAGTATGAACAAGCTTCTAATGCAAATACAGGCCAACCTCCTATCCACGATTGTTGTTCGACCCAAAACAACAGAAATAACAGCGCTAGGTGTTGCATTTTTGGCGGGCTTAGGGTGTGGATTTTGGGAGAATCAAGAATCTCTTAAATCACTTTGGGAAAAAGACATAGAATTCATCCCCGAATCATCTGAAAAAAGTCAGAAGATGCTCGACCTTTGGAAAGAGCGCATAAAAAAGGTTCTGCAATAATGAATCGAAATAAAAACCTCAATATCTTAAACAACACTGAACTTTGGGACCTTTTGGTCATTGGAGGTGGTGCTACAGGCCTCGGGGCTGCTCTTGATGCAGCAAGCAGAGGAATGAAAGTATTACTCATTGAGAAACATGACTTTTCCAAAGGAACATCCTCAAAAAGTACCAAACTTGTGCACGGCGGAGTGAGGTATCTGCGTAATGGAGAAATTGGCTTGGTAAGAAAAGCATTGAAAGAACGCAATATTCTTCAAAGGAATGCTCCTCACCTTGTTCAGAATATGACATTTATTATTCCCATATATCACTGGATTCATTTTTTATTTTACGGTATTGGTTTGATGATCTATGACCTGATTGCCGGTAAAAAAAGCTTTGGGAAAACATTATTTCTAGGCAAAAAAAGAACCCTTACCAAACTAAATGGCCTGAATATGCGGAGCTTAAAAGGCGGAATTAGCTATCAAGATGGACAGTTTGATGATTCAAGATTTGCCATAAGTCTTGCCCAAACTATAGAAAAAGAAGGCTCTACGGTTATAAACTATTTGGAATTTATATCCTATTCAAAAAAGGATGGCAAAGGATATGAAATACTTCTTCAAGACAAGCTTCAACATACCGAGTTTAAAATCCAAGCCCTTCATATTATTAATGCAACGGGCGTATTTGGTAGCTCAATTTCAAAACCTTTAGCGCATAACATTAAAATTCGAGCAAGCCGGGGTACCCACATTGTATTCGACTCTTCATTCTTGTCCTCCAGCAATGCACTTATGGTTCCGAAAACAGACGATGGTAGGGTATTATTCATGATTCCATGGAAGGAATATGTCGTCGTGGGAACAACAGATGTAGAAACTTCAGAACGCCATATAGAACCCAAAATTATCGAAGAAGATATTCTATTCATCTTAAAAAATGTAGAAAAGTACCTCAACAAAAAACCGCAACAAAAAGATATAAAAAGCGTGTTCTGTGGTTTACGCCCCTTGATTTCTAACTCGAATGAGCAAACAAAGACAAAAGAATTATCACGTGAACATATTCTTTATAAAACAGCAGATGGTGCATTGCATATTTTAGGGGGGAAATGGACCACCTATAGACTGATGGGAGAAGAAGCTATTGACATGCTTATAAAAAATGGATCCAAAAAATTTAGCCCAAGTAAAACAAGCGCACTTAAACTTAAAGGATATGCTTCTAACATTGACTTTCAAGATCCATTGCATGTATACGGTAGCGAGGTTAAAAACATAAAAAAGCTTGGAACGACCGCATCTTTTTCAGATAAACTTTATATCTCCGAAGCAGTCATTCGTTATGCTGTTCAATATGAGATGGCAATGACTTTAGAAGATGTTTTAGCACGAAGAACAAGAGCTTTATTCCTGAATTCAGGAGAAGCAGTTCGTTTAGCACCAAAAGTTGCAAAAATAATGGCTGAGGATTTAGGAAAAGATACAGCTTGGGTCACCGAACAATGTAATTTATTCATAAATTTAAGCTCAAATTATAATGTATGACTCCGTTTATAGCTGAGGTATTAGGAACTTGCATCCTTATTGTTTTTGGGGCTGGAGTCGTGTCCAATGTTTCATTAAAGAGCACAGAAGGAAGAAAAGACCCAAAGTGGATTTTGATTACTATGGCTTGGGGTTTTGCTGTTTTTATCGCTGCGTTTATTACTGCAGATATTAGTGGAGCGCACCTAAACCCTGCCGTAACAATAGGTTTGGCTGTAGCAAATAAATTTGACTGGGCGATGGTCCCAATGTATATTGCTGCACAAACAATGGGAGCAATGATTGGAAGCTTCTTAAATTATCAGCTGTACTATGACCAGTTTAAGCTCGAAAAAGATGAGCTAAACTTCCGTGGCTGTTTTTGCACGGCACCACAAATTAAGAACACACCTAGAAATCTATTTAGTGAGGCATACGGAACTTTTTTTCTGGTGTTTGTTATTTTCTA
>MDTB01201146.1_pt1 | contig 17418 bp, 11 predicted proteins | sample 811161 | NCBI WGS metagenome assembly MDTB01 (sample SAMN05326650, study PRJNA326480) | marine metagenome | isolation source: seawater | place: Mediterranean Sea | collected 2009
CATGGCAATGGCATCACTAGCGTGACGAGCAGCCATTTGGGCTCCACGAATTTGAGACGTCATTCTTTCTGATATTGCCAAGCCGGCTGCATCATCGCCCGCATTGTTAATTTTAAATCCTGTAGAAAGACGCTCAGTTGCAGTACCCAGGGCACGATCCACTTTCTTCATGCTTATTTGGGCAGCGTATGAGTTAATATTAGTGTTAATGACTGTCATGTTGGATGTTCTCCGTAAATTAAAATAATTATTAGTATTTTGTTATAAAATTTTTTCTACAAGCTTAACAATCGGTTTATCCATTAATGACTTTAGAGATTATTTAAAAATATTTTAGGATTTTCTCTTTTTTTATTATTATTATTATAAAAAATAGGCTTATTATTATCTAATTCGTTGAAATTTAGGGTAAAAACAATATGCTGAATCAAAAAAGTTAATTTTATTAGTTAGCAAGTCAAAGTTTTTAATTAAATATAAACATAAAATCCAGTGCTAAAAAGTTTCCGGCAATAATCGCCGTTAAACTCCTCTCCAAAAAAATTAAGCTCTTTATAATACTCAACATAATATTACTTCCCATATTAAAATGTGGAATGCTAGGAGGTGATATTTTCCTTAGGTTGGTTAAAAATGATAGTTTTTGGGTTTATCAACAACAACCGATTTAGGTAAGTTCAGTTACCCGAATGGTAGTTAGGACTAATAATAGGCTGGGTTTGTTGATAGGGCTGTTAGTCGATTAGATTTTACCCCCTAACGCTATAGAAAAAACATGGCTTTTCCTTCGATTAACATTCAAGCACGTTTGTGCTCAGTCGATATTAAATAAAGAAAATTTTTTAGGGATACGTTACTGTTGAATTAAAGTGCTAGTTGTCTAAAAAACTGCTACTTGGAAGGTGGCTGAGAGCGTTGGAGTTTGGGGTAAGAATGAGAATATCGGAATAATTTTAAGCGTTGAAAACAAAAAAAAACTTTTAATTTACTATTTTTAAATATAAAAATTAACTTACCCATCAAAAAAAATATGGGTAAAAAAAATTATTAAAATTGGAGCTAGAAAGTCTAGGATTGTGCCGAATCAAAATTTAGACCAACGCAGGCCCTTTCGTCTTTTAACGAAATTGAAAACGACTTTGCAAGAAGCCATCCAATCCAGTTTAATGGATTAAGAATTAACCCTTGTCGTCATATAACAACCCACGTAAGTCCTGAATCGTATGTGCGATCCGAAGCATCGTTTCACTTGGTATGGATCTGATGGTTTGACCGGAGGCACCATCTTTCACCAAGACAACCCTTTCGCCCGACTTTTCGTCAATAGAGAACTCAAGATCACGAGTTCGTTGTTTTAGGCTGGTATTTACGTCACTTACTACAGCCTCCAACTCTTCATGAAAATTTGAAAGATCTATATCGACTAACCCGAGTGATTTTTCTGCGTTGTTTCGGTCTGAAACATTTGCTCGTTGCTCAACAGCACCCTGCATAATAGCGCCTTCAGGTGGCTGCGAAGTGACCTGGGTTTTTATAGCTTGTTGACCACCAGATGAAGTTCTCTGATTTTCAACAGTAGCGTTTGTCGTATCTATATTATTCAATCAATTTTTAACACTCCTATAAAGATAGCAAGTGTTCTCCCTCAAAAAAAAACATTAACTGCTGTCATTGGTAATCGACTGTATTCTGTTTTTCTTTAATATTTTTTAGATATATTTAAAAATATTTTTAAATATATATATATTTCAATAGTTTAGAGAATTTTTTATTCTATCTTTTTATGAAAATTTTATTGGTAGACAAAATGACAGGGTTTGAGCGGCAGTTTCATCGATTTTTTTTATAGCGACCGAAGTCTGGTCGGACGTTAGTTGCCGGTTAAGGGCTAATTGTTGCCGTTTTTCGTTGTCTACTGGGCAAAAATCATGTTTTTGTTGCACTAAACCCATCTGGCACGGAGCTTGCATTACCCAGTTCGTTGAAAAAAGAAGAAGGGCTGGCCGCTTTGGTAGCTCGCAGTATACGTTAAAGAACCGGAGATACACAATGACTCTAGCATCACTTGGTATGAATGAAAGTATAGAAGAGACAAACGAAGTCCAGCCATTAGTTGGTCCACCAGTACCTGATCATATTGATGTCGGACAAATTTTCAGTGGAGAGGATCATACCCTTCACGCTTCAATTCAAGAACTAGTTTCTAACGGTGAGCTTGAAGAAGCAGAAAATCAACTGCAATCAGCCCTTGAGAAGTCACCTAACAGTGAAAACGTATATGTTCTTGCTTCCCTTGTGGCAATGGCAGACCAAAGATGGGAAGAAGCTGTGACCAGGCTAACCAAACTACGAGAAATGCAAGGTGAAAATGCTCCGGCAATGACCCACTTAATGATGATAAGGGCACTCCGCTGTTTGGAAAAACATATTGAGGCTATGGAGGCCGCTATGGTTGCGGTACGGACTCATTACGATAATCAAGAAATTGTAGAGGAGGCTGCCGATGTTGCTGAGTACCTAAATGAATGGGAGTCAGCAGTTCTGGCATTAGATGTGCTTGTAGAAATGCATGGAGATGATGTTCCCCAGGAGCTTATTACTAGATGGGATACTGCCAAATTAATGGCAATGGCTTTCGGAATGACTGATAAGGCGGAGTTTAAGATCACCGAAGGAGAGAAATAGTTTTTAGTAGTTAGAAGTAGTGTCGCAACAAAGTTTAGATGTTTTGAAATTTTGTCATGTGATTGTCTCCCTCGCGAGAGTTGGAAGCTTGGCAGGTCAATAAAGAGGAAACTTTTTATTTTTCCAAAATGTGCTTCCTCTCTCGCTTTTTTTTTGCGGAGATGGTTAGTTTGAATAAAAATTTTGATTAACACTACTTTTTTTGGATTATATGTCGATATGGTTTTTAGAGAAAGCGGCAAATTCTTGCCGCATTGATAAGAAGTTGATTTAAAATACGGTGTTTAGTTACCGTTTTAGTTAATAAAAATCGCAGTAGGAAATCTTTTTTTTAACCGGATTAATTTTTTTTAGGTTTATAAGTGAGTGAATTAGTACAAAAAGTAAAGTTAGAGGCCATGAAAACGTTAAAGTCGGCGATGGCCTCCCACGAGGACGGACGATGGGATGAAGCTGCTCAGCTTTACACCGCTATTGTTGCCGTGCTGCCAGAGAGTGCTGATGCTTGGGCGTTGTGTGGATTACTTAAATACCAAAGAGGATACAAACCAGAAGCCGCAAAGTTATTTAAAAAAGCCCTGTCTGTGAATCAGGAACAGCCTATTGCTAAAAACTTTTTTACCCAGATAGAAAATGATGTCAATGTTGATGTCAAAAGTTATTGCTCGGATACAATTGATCGAGAGTACGTTATTGAAAAACTATTTGAGATTTCAAACTCACAAGACCATCTTCCCTCTGATGATAAAGCTGAGCAAGACGAGGAAATGAGACAATTAGATTCGCCAATAGCTCGAGATAACCTTTCGAAAGGACTGCAATTACAAGAGACAGGGAGAATCATTGAAGCGTTAGCTTTGATCTCCAAGGCGGCAGAAATTGAACCAAGGTCTCCTTATTTGAGATTTCGGTTGGGAAATTTGCTTGGATCGCTTGAAAGGTGGGACGAGGCGATTAAAGAACTTACTACAGTTATTGCGGATAATCCTTTGTATGGTGCTGTATATAATGATCGGGCAACTATTTATTTTAAACAGGGAAAATTAGAGGAAGCCTATCAGGATATTGAGAAGGCTGCTGTATTACTTGCTAATAGCGCTCAGGTTCATAGAAACAAAGGTTATGTGCTAGTAAAAAAACGTCAACTTGCTGCTGCAGCTGTTAGCTACAATAAAGCGTTATCAATCGATCCGGAGAGTGCGGAAACTTACAATAATCTTGGTATGGCCTTGGAGGGTATGGGTCGATTGGATGATGCCCGAATTTTCTACGGTAAGGCTATCGAAAAGGACGATAAATTATCACTGGCACATTGGAATAAAGGCCTAATGTCGCTGAGAATGGGTGATTTTAAAGACGGATGGCCATTGTTTGAAAAACGTTGGCAAACACAAATGGCAGGAAAAGAAAGAACTTATATTTATCCGCTTTGGGATGGTAAGAGTGATATTAATGGCAAAACCATTCTAATTCATTATGAACAAGGTCTTGGCGATGTCATTCAATTTTCGCGATATGTTAAGTTAATTGAGGCCAAAGGAGCGACAGTTGTGTTGGAGGTTCAGCTTCCGTTGGTTAGTCTATTAAAAAATATTACTGATAAGGTTACGGTTATAGCTTCGATGGATGGATTGGCTGACAAATATGATCGAAAAATTGATCTTCGTTGCCCAATAATGAGTCTTCCAGCATTACTTAAAACCGGAACTGACAAAATCCCCGCTGAAATTCCGTACATTTACGCCTCGCCAGAAAAAGTTAAATTTTGGAAAGAAAAAATAAAGAAAAAAACTGATACACCGCAAGTCGGAGTTGCTTGGGCAGGGAGATCATCTCACAATAATGATCACAATCGATCAATTCGACTGGATGAATTTTCGAAGCTTTTTGAAAGAGAGATTGAATTTCATTCATTACATGTTGATTATCGAGAGACTGATCAAGAAAAAATAAAGTGTTGGCAAAATGTTCAAGATCATAGCAATGAGTTAAATGATTTTTCAGACACTGCGGGACTAATCGCCAATCTTGATTTGATAATATCTGTTGACACCTCGGTTGCTCATTTGGCAGGAGCAATGGGTAAACCTGTCTGGATGTTGTTGCCTTCCTGGCCAGATTGGCGCTGGATGGCTGATCGGCAAGATACCCCATGGTATCCCACCATAAAATTATACCGCCAAAGGTATGGAGATTTTGACTCGAATAATGCCTGGAAAACTGTCATTGATAGTATCGCCTCAGACATTGAATCTATTAGCAAAAAGGGGACCAATCAATGGAGTGAATTTGGTTCTGAGCCAAACGATAAGAATGATTTTCCTTGCAAAACACAACCAGAAGATAATTTAAAAATTAGAGACCCTGATTTTGCTGCGTCACTTAAAGTCATCATTAATAAATACCAATCGGCGAAATACACGGAAGCAAAGCAAGATTGCGAAAAACTACTTGATAGTTTTCCCGATAACTACCATGTCCTCACGCTTCTTGGAAATATCTGTTATGAACTCAAGGACTATAGGCTGGCGGCCGATAGCATTGAGCGCTCCCTTGAAAAAAACGGTAGGCAGTTTGAAGCGTTAAATCTTTTGGGATTAATCAAGCAAGACTTGGGATCAAAAAAAGATGCACAGAAGCTTTTCGAAAAAGTTATTGAAATGTCGCCAATGTTTTCAGATGCCTACTTAAATTTAGGTAATTTAATGTATCAAGCTCGAAAATTTGAATCTGCGATAGGTCAATACGAGAAAGTAATTGAATTAAATACAAGTGACGCGGATGCGCACTTCAATTTAGGTAATATTTATCGAGAGCTAGCACAATGGGAAAAAGCTGTAGATCATTACGACAAGTGTATACGAATAAATTCGGAGTTTGCTAATGCATATATGAATAAAGCATCTGTACTTCGACAGACTGATTTTGATCTTGAAGCTTTAAAAACATACGACGACGCTGTTCGTTATTCAGGGGAAGAAAAACAAAAGCTTTTTTATCAAAGAGCCATGGTTCTTATCCAACTAAAACGGTCTGAAGAGGCCAAGCTGGACATGTTAAGACTTCTTGAAATCTCTGACAAAAATAATGCTGAAACTTACCAGAAGCATGCCCATTTATTAATGCTATTGGAGCAAAACGCTGAGGCAAAGCAAAGTATTCAGAAAACTTTGGAATTAGATCCTACCAATGCCGCAGCTTATCATACGCAGGGTAGATTACTGGCTAATTTAGAGGAGTGGGCAGAGGCTGTGGCCAGTTACACAAAAGCAATTACTTTGGATCCAAAGCAAGCTGTATTTTACGCTAATCGAAGTGGTGCATTGATCGAAATGGGGAGGTTCGAGGAAAGTCTTGTAGATTGCGAAAAAGGGTCAAAATTATTCGGACTTTCTGCAGATTTGTTGATGAATAAAGCAGTCGCACTTGATCAACTAGGTAGATCCTCGGAAGGTTTAGTTTGTTACGATGAGGCTCTTCGGCTACATCCGGGTAATGCATTAACCCATTTTAATAAAAGTTTATTGAATCTTCGCTCCGGAAATTTAATTGAAGGTTTTGCCGGTTATGAGAGGAGGTGGGAGACAAGTTCGTTTATAAAAAATGAAAAAACATATCCATATCCTTTGTGGGACGGAAAATTATCACTGAAAGGTAAAACAATTTTTCTTCATCATGAGCAAGGCTTTGGAGATACTGTGCAATTTTGCAGATATATCGAAAAATTAAGTGCAATGGCTCAAAGAATCATTTTGGGAGTCCCCGAAGCGTTAGTTGAATTTTTAAAAAGTCTAAAAACAAAATGCGACATTGTGTCCTCAGGAGCCCCCGTCAAGCAAATCGACTATAGGCTTCCCTTGATGAGCTTGCCCTATATCTTTAAGACTAGTCTTGAACACATACCGGGACAAGTTCCGTATCTTTTTACTGAACCTGAAAAAGAACGGCAATGGGCACTAAAGCTAGGCAATTCCAATCGAAAAAAAATAGGGCTTGTTTGGTCTGGAAGGTCAGAGCACAAGAATGATAAAAATCGAAGCCTAAAGCTTAAAATGTTTGAACCATTAATGCAGTTGAACGCTGATTTCCACTCTTTGAATAAAGATATAAGGGAGATTGATTTATCCAGCCTAAACGAAATCGTAAATATCAAGGACCATAGACCGGATTTAAAGAATTTTGCTGATACGGCTGCACTTATTAGTAATTTGGATTTAGTTATTTCAGTTGATACATCAGTTGCGCATGTGGCCGGTGCCTTGAACATACCAGTCTGGATTTTGCTTCCATACACGCCGGATTGGAGATGGCTGAAAAAACGTAGTGACTCTCCTTGGTATCCATCCGCTACGCTATATAGGCAAAGAGAAAGAGGAGAGTGGAATTATGTTATAGGAAAAATTTCTCAAGATCTAAGATCTTTTATCGAAAATAGGCCGGAGCAAAAATGAAGGTGGTTATATTAGCAGGCGGATTGGGAACTCGTATCGGTGAGGAAACAGCAAATCGTCCAAAACCAATGATCGAAATCGGAGGTAGACCGATCCTATGGCACATAATGAAACTATACAGCTACTATGGTTTAAGTGATTTTATTGTTTGCTGTGGTTACAAAGGACATATCGTTAAAGAGTATTTTTTAAATTATATGGCTCACACAGGTGATTTTACGATTGATATGGCATCTAATAAAATTTTGCACCATGGGTCGGGTAATGAGCCATGGAAGATTACTCTTGTAGACACGGGTCTTAATACAATGACCGGAGGTCGCCTGGGCCAAATCAAAAAACATCTTCATGATGAAAATGAATTCTGTTTGACCTATGGGGACGGCCTCGCAGACATAAATATTAGGGCCTTATTGGCTTTTCATCGAGAACATGGAAGGCAAGCGACTGTAACAGGTGTTTACCCGCCAGCACGTTTTGGAGCCCTAGAGATTAATGATCAGAATGATGTTATCCGCTTTGATGAAAAACCAGTTGGTGAGGGAGGGTTTATTAATGGGGGGTTTTTTGTATTATCAAAAAAGGTGCTTGATTTAATCAAGGGAGATGAAACTGTCTGGGAACAGGAGCCTCTCCGTGACCTTTCGGCGAGAAATGAGCTCAAGGTTTTTCTACACCATTCCTTTTGGCAACCAATGGACACTATGCGAGACAAACTTATTTTGGAAACGTTATGGGCTAAAGGAAAGGCACCCTGGAAAGTTTGGAAAGGCTCTGACGAGGAGATTGAGTGATTACTTTTGCGATTCCAACATACAACCGCGCGGAAAAATTAAGAAGATGTTTGGATAGTATATGCTCTCAAATATCTGGCAGAGAAGGATTTTACGTTACAGTCTGTAATAATAAGTCTACGGATTCCACAACTGAGTTACTATCAGAGTATAGCCAGAAGTATAGTTTTTTATCCTTTAAAGTTCTTCCTGAACACGTAGTTATCCAGGATCGAAGTGGTTCATGGGTAGGATCAGTAGAGATGGTTCAAACTGAATGGGTCTGGACTTTTGGAGATGATGACGTTCTCTTAGAGAGTGGTTTAGATACGGTTATTTCTGCATTAAACGATAATCCGGATTTGAAGTTTTTGCACGCGGCTCAAGTATCCCGGAGTGCTAACAGCAAAAAAATTTACAAAAAAGATAGCCTACTCGAATTATGTAAGAGTTTCGGTTGGGTTGATACCTGCGGCTTCATTTCATCGAATGTTGTCAAAACACGGGACCTCAAAAAAGCGTATCAAAGCTATGACAATAAGGAATACAACAAGGGGGTATTTCCGCAACCATCTGTGATCCTAGAACATTTGGCTACTAGTCGGGCTGCTCTTTTGGATTATCCCATTGTTGGTCTTCAGGACACCGAAATGACGATGGAAACAAAAAAAAGATGGTTGAAGGAAGATCATGGGACGCGGTATTTCTACACTTCAGACGCCATTAAAGAAATTATGCGGCGGCAGCCAGCGGTTCCTCCAAAACTTCCTCCAACATTTTTCAGATATCACACTTATCACCTCTGGGAGAGGCACATAGACGATATTTTATTGTACTACCATACGAACAAAGCTAGTGTTCCGGCTCAAGCGTTGGAACTAACTAGGGGCTATGCTGAGCTTGTTAATGACCCCGTAATGCAAAAAAATATTCTTGGAACAGTATTGAACCTTCAAGACGCTCTCGGGATGATTGAATCTTGCAAAGCCATGATGGATACAGCTGAAGCTAGGCTTGAGGTAATAAAAACTATAAACGGGTCACCAGTGTTCGGGTGGCCGAATATCTTAGTTGGTTCACAAAACTCAATTGAGGAGGGCAAGTGAAATCAAAACTAGGAGAGAAAAATTACGAAATAAAAAACCAATTCTTACGGCTTATCAAAGAAAAGCCAAAGAAAGAGATGTTGAAATTATTATTGAAGCGGTCACCACGCACTCAACGGTATCTTTCGATAGGAGCAATGAAATGAGAAACAAATGTTTTTATCACGAACAGACTTCTTCATTGCCAGTCAAGGACTACGCACGAAGCATAAAAAAATTGAGGGAATTCTGAAATGTTAACATTCGCAATACCTACGTGGAACCGCGCGTCTAAACTCCAGATATGTTTAGATAGTATATGCGTTCAAATCGGCAATAAGTCTGGCTATAGGGTTGTTGTTTGCGACAATGGTTCGTCCGACAATACCCGTGATTTACTCGCAAATTACAAAAAAAAATACGATTTTGTTTTTTTTGAGTCATTACCAGAAATGAAAGATGGCGCTTCATGCGTAAATTCCGTCAATATGGTAGAAACAGAGTGGACTTGGACGTTTGGAGATGATGATGTTTTAAGGCCTGGCGCGTTGGAAAAAGTTGTTTCCGTGTTAGAAAACAATCCACATTTGCATTTTATTCATGCAGCTCAAACTTCTCGGACCGGTAAAAGCATGAAGCTCTACGCCACGAATAAATTTGTTCAACTCTGTGAAAACTACGGTTGGTTGGATACATGCGGTTTTATTTCTTCCAATATATGTAGAACTATTGACATAAAGAAAGCCTATGAAAACTACCTTTTCTTTAATGATGAAATAGGAACAATTTTCCCTCATTCAGCATGCCTTTTGGAGAGAATCCACGATAAACCCGCTGCCTTGTTGGATGACGATTTGGTTGGGCTCCAGGACGATGTTCAAACTGAAGAAACAATAAAACGATGGAAACTCGCAAATGCGGTGACTCGTTATTTTTACGTTGGTGACTCCTTGGTAAACATTATGGGGAAGGTGCCCGCATTAAAAAAAAGTTATCCAGCAACCTTTTTTAGATATCATACATATCATTTGTGGGATCGACTTTTACGTGATGTGGCAAATGAGTTCAGAGTTACCAAAAAGCCTATTTCAGCTGATGTTTTAGAAAAAATTACTCTGTTGTCAAGCTTGGTTCGAGAATCTGAAGTTAGAAAGCGAATTTTAACTAACATAACAGTTCAGACCCTTGCGATGGAAAATATAATTAAAGGATACCAAACTCTCCAAAATGTTATTTCTAACAGCGAAATTCCAACGTTTGGATGGAAAAATATTGTTGTATTACCGCCCCACATAAATGAGATTTTAGAGTTGCCCATATCCGATCTGGCACGCGAAAAAATAGCTGAGAATCCTGCCTAAAAAACATTGTATGCCGTAGAATGGTTTGGGTTAAATATATTGCATGAAATAAAAGTTATTATTTAGAGGATTAATTTTAATGCTTACTTTCGCTATCGCAAGTCGGGACCAAGAAAAAAAACTCAAGGTTTGTATTGATAGTATTTGCGATCAAATTGACGGTCGAGAAGGGTTTAAAGTCGTTGTCTGTGATAACGCATCAACTGACGGCACTAGAGAACTGTTAGAAGAATACGCCGCAAGATATAAATTTATAAAATATAGGATTTTATCGAAGGTGCGAGTTGGTACATCTTGGGTAGAGTGTGCCAATATGTCAGAGACAGATTGGACTTGGACTTTATGTGATAATGATATTCTTCTGCCTGGAGCCCTAGATAAAATTGTAGCCGTTCTCAAGACATTCCCGGAGCTGCAATACGTCCATGCAACTCAGAGTCTTCGCTCAAACAGCACGCGAAAGGTTTTCAAGGCGAAAACATTCCTTGATCTTTGTATAACTTATGGTTGGATTGACACCTGTGGTTTTATTTCATCAAATATATGTAAAACATCTCTTCTGGTTAAAGCCTATAGTAGTTATCTACACTACAATGACAATATCAAGACTATTTTCCCTGAAGCTGCGTGTTTGCTCGAGACGATACACGATCATCCAGCGGCTATATTTGATGAAAATTTGGTGGATCGACAGGCAGGCTGGGAGAGACAAGAGAGCTCAAGGAGGTGGCAGGTAATTGATCCGACCACCCGATACATTTATATAATTGACGCACTAATCGAAATATTGAATCGTGTTCCACATTTAAAAAAGACGTTTCCATCAAGTTTTTTCCGTTATTACTCATCAAATTTGTGGGATCGGTATCTTACCGACTTAACGCATGAATTCAATGAAAAAAGAATTGCTACAAATCAATATCGTAGCGTCCCTGAGTTTACATGGAAAAAAATACTTTCACTGGCTGATCTTGTGTCGGATGAGGAAGTTAAAAAAAGGATATTATTATCTATTGCTTCACATAGAGAGCTTACGGAGGGTCTTGTAAGATTAGAGGCAAAGCTAAACCAAAGTTTAAATATTTGTGAATCTGAGGTCTATGGAGATAAAAATATTAATATTTTACCTTCACCCTCTAAAAATATTTTAGAGACTAGTGCCTACTAATATGTTTAGAGAGAACAGAAAAAGTGAGAATCGTATTCGTTTGGCTGATTGTGTGGCAGACCAAATTGTACGTAAAGGTGTAACTGATGTTTTTCTTGTCACTGGAGGTGGCGCGATGCACCTGAATGATGCTTTTGGTCGTCAGGGGAAACTTACTGTTACGTGCTTTCATCATGAGCAGGCAGCAGCTATGGCGGCTGATGCTTATTTTCGTTTAAGCAACAGATTGGCTGTCGTTAATGTTACGACAGGGCCGGGTGCGTTAAATGCTTTAAATGGAGTACATGGCGCCTATGTAGATTCCTTGGGAATGGTGGTCATATCCGGACAAGTAAAAAGGGATACTCTTCAGACAAATCAACGAGTACCACTGCGACAGTTAGGAGATCAAGAGGTTGATATCATTTCCATTGTAAAGCCCATTGTTAAATATGCGGTAAGAGTTGACGACCCTTGTAAAATTCATGAAGTTATGGAGAAAGCTTTTTTTATCAGCACTCATGGTCGCCCGGGGCCAGTTTGGATTGACATTCCGGGAGATGTTCAGGCTGCATCAGTTAATAATAGTGTCAGTATTAAAAGAAAATTTAATAGTTTTGATTACCTTGAGGATAAGAATCTTAGTAAAACATCAAGGCAAGAGTTTAAAATTATCTTTGATAAAAAGCACAATTTAAAAATCGACCTGATTAAAAAAAAGCTTGAGAAAGCTAAAAGGCCCGTAATTCTGGCAGGAACAGGTGTACGTATCTCAGCAATGTACGAGGAATTTCATAAACTGATAAACATTCTCAAAATTCCTATTGTTACCGGATGGAATGCCCACGATTTGCTTGAAAACACTAACGCTTTTTACTCGGGTAAGCCCGGCACTCAGGGAGATAGAGCGGGAAATTTCGCTGTCCAAAATGCAGACTTCCTTTTAGTGCTTGGTTGCAGGCTTAATATCCGACAGATTAGTTATGAATGGAAAAATTTCGCAAAAAACGCCTTTAAAATTATGGTAGATGCAGATAAATCAGAGTTAGAGAAAAACACACTTGATTTCGATATTAAAATTCATTCACTTTTGCAAGACTTTATTCCTAATTTTTTAAGTAGTTTGCAACATTATTTTGTTCCCCCTTCTCATTCAAAATACCTTGCCTGGTGTCGTAAAAGGGTTTTAATGTACCCCCCTGTCGAAAAGAGTTCTTCATCGGTTCAGACCAACGGAATAAATCCATATGTTTTTTTAGAAAAGTTCTTTAATGAATTGAACAATAAAGCAGTGGTGATAACAGCAAATGGTTCGGCTTGTGTTATGGGGTTTCAGGCCGCAAATATTAAAAAAGGCCAGAGGTTATTTACAAATTCTGGTAGCGCATCAATGGGCTACGACCTTCCGGCGAGCATAGGTGCTTTTTTGGCAGGGGATGGACGAGTAGTTTATTGCTTGGCCGGGGATGGAAGTATTATGATGAACATTCAAGAATTGCAAACAATCATTACAAATAACTTTCCAATTAAAATATTAGTTCTTAATAATTCAGGATATGCCTCTATAAGACAAACACAAAATAATTACTTTCCAGATAATATTTTTGGAACGGGAGATGAGGACGATGGGCTCAGTTTTCCAGAATTTTCTGTTCTTGCTAAAGCATTCGGTCTCGCTAGCATTAGAGTAGAATCATTAAATCAATTTTCATCGATGAAAGTAAAGCGTCTATTGAACGGGGCTTTCCCTGCTTTAATAGACATTACGATTGATCCGGAGACGCCATTCTCGCCGAAACTATTGTCGAAGAAGTTATCCGATGGAAGCATGACAACGCCATCTTTAGAGGATATGGCACCGTTTTTATCTAGAGATGAATTTCGAAAAAATATTATCGAAAACAACGAATATTAATCAATAAAATAAGGTGGTAGTTTTGGTGAATTTAGGAGGGTTTTATCAATAATAGAGAAAGAAAAATGTGTGATCTTCTGAGGAAGCTAAAGACAGAGCACAACGCTGTATCGGTAAAGGCGGAATTCGAAGCAGAGGGAACACGAACTGACGAGTTGCTGAGATTGGTGGAAATGTCCCGTAAGGCTGAGTTGAAAGTCGGGCTCAAAATTGGCGGATGCGAGGCAATTAGAGACTTAATGGAGAGTAAGCAAATTGGCGTGGAATATGTAATCGCTCCGATGGTAGAGACGGCTTATGCTTTAGCTAAGTTTATTGATGCCAAGAACAAGGTATATCGCGAACAAGAGCGGGCAGATACAGAGTTTTTAGCAAATATGGAAACCATAACCGGGTTCAAAAATATTGATGAAATTTCGGAAGTCGCTGCAAAAAGCCAAGGACTAGATGGACTAGTTTTCGGGCGAGTCGATTTTGCGGGATCTTTGTCAATAGACAGGGCATTGTTAAATGACAATAAAATTACAGATTACTGTCTGGAAGTAAGCGAAAAATGTAAGAAGCATAATCTTGATTTGGTTGTTGGAGGCGGAATCTCAGTCGATGCGATCGATGCGTTGAAGAAAATAAACAATAATTTTCTTAGTCGGTTTGAGACACGTAAAATAATTTTTTCCAGCAAATCTTTGTGCCAAAGCAGTATTGGTCAGGGACTTTTAACGGCAGTTGAGTTTGAGCTTCTTTGGCTTAAAAATAAGCAAGAATATTACTCGATAATAACTTCGGAGGATGTTAGGAGAATAGATATGTTGGAGAGCCGTTGGAAGATTGGAGGGCACTGATAATATGCGTTGTCGGCTATGTCAAAAAAGCCTATCGGGTAATCTCCTAAAGTTAGAAAATTTTCCTAAAGCTGCACAGTATTTCCCTAAGCCCAGCGAATTTGAAGATGATACCGGCGTAACATTAAGTATTGTTCAATGCGACGGATGCGGGCTAACTCAGCTTGAAAATGCTCCTGTGGCGTACTACAAGGAGGTAATAACAGCCGCCAGTTTGTCTATTTCTCTAAAAAAAGACCTCACGTCTCGTTTTATGAATATCCGAGAAAAGTATAATTTATTTGGCAAAAGAACATTGGAGGTGGGCTGTGGAAGAGGGGAAGTAGTCACTCTTTTAAAAGAATTAGGTTTTGATGCACATGGCCTTGAGTATTCCAGTGCTAACGTTGCAATCGCCAAAGAAAATAAGATTGAATTAGCTAGGGGATACATTATAGATGGTTACACTAGTGACCATGATTATGATTTTTTTATCTGCCTAAATTATTTAGAGCACCAACCTGCTCCTGTGAAATTTTTACAATCTATTAAAAGGCATTTGTCGAAATCAGCTTTAGGATATGTTACCGTGCCTAATCTCGATTTTTTAATGCAAAATTCTGCATTACATGAGTTTGTTTCGGATCACTTAGTATATTTTACCAAACAAACTCTTCGTACAGCGTTTGAAATTTCTGGATTTGAAATTTTGGAATTAGATCTTGTTAATAACGAAAATGATATTAGTGCACTGGTCCGTAAACGGGATTTGTTAGACGTTAGCAAGCATTTGGAGAAACTGAATAGGACAAAAACTAATCTGAAAGAATCTATTGATAAAATATGTAGTAATGGGCAAAAGGTCGCTATTTGGGGAGCAGGTCATAGAGCTTTAGCTTTAATGTCTCTGAGTGGACTTGATAATATATCCTTAATTATTGATTCTGCCCCGTTCAAGCAAGGTCGCTATTCACCGTTGCTGCACAAAGAAATAATCGGCCCTGATCAAATTGAGGCTCGAGGGCTCCGTGCGATAGTTGTGATGCTGCCTGGTAATTTTGCCCACGAGGTGGTGGATTTATTAAAAAAGAAACATAAAAACATAGATGTATATGTTTTTGATGAGACAAAAGTTGGTAAAGTATAGGACAATTTTGTCGATTAAAATAAAAAGATAGTATCGAATTAATAGAAATCTAAGGAATAAAAATGATAGAGGCAGATTCTGCAGTTGTCAGACCGAGAATATACTCAGCAAAAAAACATCCGTTAGAGACTATAGCACCTCTAAAAACACCAATATCAGTACATATAGACGTAGCTAGTCTTTGTAACTTTAGATGTAGTTTCTGTTTTCAGGCAGACACCATTGGTATGAAAAAAGTCGGTTTGAAAAGAGGTTTTATGCCGGTGACTTTGTTTAAAAAGATTGTAGATGATCTCAAGGATTTTCCTCAAAAGATAAAAAAAATAAAAATAGGGAACCATGGAGAGCCTACTTTACACCCAGATTTACCAGAAATGATCGCTTATGCTAAGAACGCACAAGTTTCTGAAATTATTGAGTTATTTACTAACGGATCGAAGCTTGAACCAAGGTTAAATGCTGGACTCGTCGAATCAGGATTACAAAGGATTAATGTGTCGTTAGAGGGGCTTTCTGATGAGCGATATAAGGCGGTAGCTGGTAAAAAGATAAATTTTCAATCTATTGTGGATGGTGTCAGGAATTTATATTCTTTAAAAAGCTCAGATTTAAACATATATGTCAAAATAGCAGATCATGCCCACGCACTAAGTGATAGTTCTACAAAAATTTTTGTGTTATCAGCTGAGGAGAGAAAATATTTCTTTGATACTTTTTCCGGGATTTGTGACGAAATATTTATTGAAAAAGTGGTTCCTCAGTGGGCTGAAACGCAAAATAAAAAGCAGAATGAGCTTAAATCGACCGGAATGTACGGGCAGAAAATTAAGCATAACAAAGATGTTTGTCCATTTACTTTTATGTATTTACATTTTAATTGTGATGGGACGGTAAGTCCCTGCACTCTAGATTGGCCACGAAAAGTGGTTGTCGGAAATGCTAAACATCAAAAAGTTAAGGATATTTGGTTTAGCAAACGCATGAGACAGTTACAAATTGCTATGCTTTTGGGTAAGCGAAGCGAAATAAATTTTTGTAACAATTGCTCGGCTCCACTCGTTTGTTTAGATGAGGATCTAGATCCGCACAAAGACGAAGTTCTATCGAAGATGTACGTGACCGAGAAAGAAATGGAAGAACCTAATCCTTGGGTTAGTCAATAATAACTTAATCATATTCCCTTTATTTATGAAGAAAATTTTGCTTTTGGGGTCAAATGGTTTTATAGGTCGTAATTTGGAGGACCATTTTTTGCAAAAAAGTGAATACTCGGTTTTAGCACCTAAAAGAGCTGAGTTGAACTTGCTTGATGATCAAGCATGCTTTGCCTATTTAAAGTCAGTTAAACCTGACAAAATAATTTACTCAGCAGTAAATTTAACGTCTCTAGAAGACACTGTCAGAATGTTTTTTAATATTTATAGACATAAAAATCAATACGGTTTTTTATACAATCTTGGTTCTGGAGCGGAGTATGACAAACTAAATTATAAGCCATTGATGAAAGAAGACTTGTTCGGGCATTCTATACCTGTTGATTCCTACGGATTGGGGAAGTATATAATATCCAGAGAAATCGAAGCAGCCAAAGGAAATGCCGCCAATTTTCGTATTTTTGCAATCTATGGAAAGTATGAGGATTACAATCGCCGATTCATCTCAAATAATATTTGCCGAGTTTTGGCCGGCAAGACGATCTCTTTGAATAGAAATATAGCTTTTGATTTTATTCACGTAGATGATTTGTGCAGACTATTAGATAAGGTACTTGAGAAAAATCTTTCTTACTTTAATTACAATTTGTGTAGTTCGCAGCCTGTTGAATTGCTAGAGTTAGCTAAATTGCTAGCAAGAAAAATGAATGTTGGGCATGCCATAGAACCTATTCAGGATGGTATGGGGAAAGAGTATTCCGGAGATAATGGTTTATTGATGAGTGAAATTGGGTCGGATTATAAATTTAAAAGTTTCCATCAGGGTATTGATGAGCTTTTAATTTGGTATCAAAATTTATACAAGCAGAAGTTGTTGAG
>MDTB01057633.1_pt1 | contig 17415 bp, 16 predicted proteins | sample 811161 | NCBI WGS metagenome assembly MDTB01 (sample SAMN05326650, study PRJNA326480) | marine metagenome | isolation source: seawater | place: Mediterranean Sea | collected 2009
AAACAGTATATCCTCCAGTTCTTCCAGTATCTAAAACCCTTGAATCAAAACGATCTTGGGTATCTGCAAAATTTGCTCTGATACCATAGTTAACCGAACTAGTTTGATACTCTAGTGATAGATCACCTGATAATGGCATTATCTGAGGTAACGGCCTATTTTGTGTATCATCGTCACCATGCGTGCAGTTTATATTGAGAGTAGTTGACAAATTATTGGTGATGTTGTTCTGAACAGATAATTCATAACCCCATATGGTTGCATCCACATTTTTATAAACTCTTGCATCATTTACAGAATTTGCGTAGGTGCCATCAGAAACTCTATATGTTGTCACATAATCACTTATGTCATTAATATAAATAGAACCATTAACATGGCTGTTGAAAAGCATATTCTCAAAACCTAACTCGATTGTTGTATGTTTTTCAGAATCTAAATTAGGGTTACCAATATGTCTGAGTCTATATTTCACCCCCATAGCCATAGATGTTTTGGCATGGAATAATTCAGTAGCATCAGGTGTCCTTTCATTTCTACTAAGCGATAAATAGTAACTGGACATAGGCCCATTTGTTTTTTTGTATCTTACAAAGCCACTTACATTATTAAAATCTCTTTTACCAGCTGTGACTGTGCCAGTATAGTGAGCTGTGTAAAGAGAGTTGGCTGTTACCTGTAAGATATGATCTTCACCAGGATCATCTCCAGCCCTAGTTGCATCCGTTTCAACTCTATCCAGTCTTAAGCCATATGACATAGTGGACTGATCGGAAATTTTATTGTCTTTTTCTAAAAACAAACCAAGTTTTGATATTTCTGCACCCGGCCACATATATGTTAGGTGTCTCAATGTCCCGCTAACTTTCATCCCCTGTTCTGCATCACGAGTGTTGTGTTCGTAATCAACACCCATTTTCATACCAGAATCCATCGCACCTATAACTCTCCAGCCATATGTATCAGATGCCGCAGGTGTGGACATAGAGTTGGTAGTTCTCATATTATAGTTATCCATTAAATGATCCATATCCGAATTATGTAATTCAACTTTCATAGAAGAAAATGGACCAAATGGAATAACACGATGATATTTTAAACTATAGATATCGGTATAGCTGTAAACTATATCCATTGGTAATCCAGCAAAACCAATATTTTCTTGTGAGTTATTTGTATATGAAAACTCAAGTTTAGAACCATCATCTAACCTTTTACCTAAAATCGTTGCATAGTTACTAGTCTCATATTCTGTTAGAGGTTTTAAACCAGTACCAGTTTCATAGTTACCAGCTTCAGAATACGATCCATTAATTCTTAAATAAGCCTGTCCCAAACCAAGAGTGAAATCTCCAAGAGTAGTCCTACCTTCAGAATTAGAATCAATTGTCTGACCGATTTTAAATTTATAGGCCGTGGATTGTGAACTATCTCCTTTTGTTGGTTTTGATACTGTTAAAGGTTCTGTTATACGTTCATATCTAACCACTCCGCCTGGACCACCAGCACCGTATATAACGGACTGAGACCCTTTTATGACAGTAATAGAATCATAATTTTCAATATTTACATATGTTGAAGCTGGGTCCATCTTGGACGAGCATGCGCCATATACAATTGCACCATCAATAGATGAGTTAAGTCGTTGGTCGCTTTGACCCCTGATAACCGGATCAAGACCATGACCGCCTCTTCTAATTGTGCTAACACCATTGATAGATCTCAACAGATCTCCTCCATCAATAGCATTTTTTGTATTAATATCCTCAATCGCCTCATTGGTTAAATCTTGTGAATTTAAAACCGGCGCAGAAATTTGTATATCTGTTAGATCCTCAGCAAATATATTGCTGAAAATAAATAAGCCAATAAATAATGTCGTTATATTATATTTCATAGTAAACCCTCCACTATGTTTATTAATTAATTTAAGAAAATAAATTAAATAATAGGAGGAGATCTACTTAAATAAGATATATAGTTTGATAGGGAATAATTTAAAAGAATGCCATCTTTATATATTAATTTTAAATAGGTATCGTAGTCAGCTACTTTATAAATGAGAACATCATTAAGCTCACTAAAATAATCGCAATGATCACAGCTAATGATAAGTTCCTTATCGCCGTTATGAAATTTACAAATCAGCGAGTCTGCTTTATTTAGATCTGCAGAAACCGAAGCAATGCTTATAGGAAAAGCTCCCACAAGAATGATCAATATAAGGATATTGTATAATTTTTTATAATTATTCATATGTGTTCCCCACAATAATAGTAACAGAATTCTTAATTATATCAAATATAGTAAGGTTTAAAAAAAAGTGACCCTCTTAAAAGAGGATCACTAATGAGAATTCGTGACGGATATCTGACTTAAGGGAGAGATTAAGAATGTTCTCTTAAGCCAGATATCCATACTTCTTTTCACCGGAGAATGATGAAAATCTAAAAGTCGAATTTTACTCCTGCCATAACAGACAACGGTTTATTTGGACGTTTGCCATACTCATGTTCCGAAGCCACTATGACTTTATCGAATAAGTTATCTGCATTTAAAAATAACTTCGCATTTTTGATCCCGCCTGTATTAATTGGGAGATTCATAGAACTACTTAAATCGAATATGAACGCTTTACCTGTTCTGTAAGTATTAGCGTCATTAGTGAAAGTATCATCAAGATATTTTGCACCTAATGCAACACTCCAATTATTTGTTTCCATGCCTAATGAAGTGTAAAACTGAAAGTCTGGTACATAAGGAATCGTATTACCAACATATGTTGTGTTTTGACCTTTATATTCAGACTCTTGGATCATTCCAGTAACCATAAATGGATATCTAGTACTAGAAACTGAACCAGCTCCTTTCATTTGTGGCGCAGCAAAAAGATTATTTATGCGATATTGGAATTCAATACCTTTAACCTCTGCTTGCCCTTTATTAGTAGTATCACCAGTAGAACCAGAACAACCAGCAGCTTCAAGACAAGTTTCATTTAATTGCTCATAGTCATTTAAAAATGCAATAACTTCAATGAAACTACCTGCAGATTCCTTTCTAAACCCAACTTCAAAGTTGTCAGATTCCTCAGGTTCAACAGATAAGCCTTTACCTGCATCAACTGGACTATGTCCTTGGTTATAAGATGCATATAATGAAACACCAGGCGCTGCACGATAGAGTGTTGAAGCAGCCATCATAGTTGCTGTTCTTTCTAAATCTTGCTTAGAGTTACCTGGACTGCCATTTGTACCATCATTACTTTCCATGTCTTCATATCTAACACCAAATTGATGTGTGAATGCGCCAGAAGTAATTGTATCTTTTAAATGCCACGATACTGCATCAGTATCTTTAAGTTCAGCATCAGAAAATCTACTGTTGTCATTACCATGCTCAGATAATAGAGTCATAGTGCCAGCAGCATTTTTAGTATATCTCTGACTAAAACCATCATCAGCTCTAGCTCTATAGTCTTTGTGGCGTCTGTAGCCATATTCTAAAGCATGATTACCAAGCTCATGATTAACTACAAACTGAACACCAGTCATACCATAATCACGATGACCCATTGATCTTTTGATGTACTCATTACTAACCATAGCTGTGTTATTAGTCAATATATTACATGCTCTTAGTTCTATGCCAGTATCTCCAGCGCAGTTACCAGCCAAGTCTAAAGCTGAATATTTGACAGTAGCATTATTAGTATTATTACCATCACCGTCTGGGTCTACGTACATTTCGCCACTTTTACCCCAAATACGGCTGTATCTAGTTTTATATAACTTAGATGTAACACTGATATTTGAAGAAGGTTGCATTGTATGGGTAAAGATATATCTATGATAATCATTATCCATTTGGTCAACTGATGAAGCACCATATCTTTGATATGGATTAGCTTGGAAATCAGTACCCGTTAAACCAATATAAGTTTCATTTGAAGTTTCAGAAGTATTTGAACTTGTGATTTCAAATGTTTGGTTCCATGCGCTGTTAGCTGGGGTAAATCTAAGCTTAACTAAGTCAGTCTGCTTATCAAAACCAGCATCTGTTGGTCCAGCACCTTGAATATTTTTATATCCATCAGCTCTGTAATCATGATATTCAAATACATAACCAAAAGAGCCTATGTTACCACCATAGTAAGTATGATTTCTCTCAAAACCATCATCACCGAGAGTGATAGAATAGTGTCCTTCGCTTCCAACTGTTGGAACAGATCTAGATAGAAAGTTAATTGTACCTGCGGTTGTTCTTGGACCTTGTCCAATAGCTGCGGCACCTTTTAAAATTTCTACACCTTCCATACGACCAACGTCTGGAAAGAAGTACATACTACCGTTTGAATAGATAGCAGGTCCTTGTGGAACACCATCTTCTAAGACATTAACTTTTGTTGTTCTCAGAGCACTGGTTCCGCGCATACCTAAGTTTGTTCTTAGGCCATACCCGTCTTCAGTTTGAGAATAGACACCAGGTATTCTGTTAAGAATTCTCTCAGCATCCGTATAACCCAAAGCTTTCATCTCTTCGTCTGAGATGTAATGGGCTGATCCAGCTTGTTGTGTTTCATCTTGAGATCCAAACACACTAACCGGACTCATTTCTTCAGCATAAGATGCCGTGCTCATTATTAATAGCGAGCTGACAGTTAATGCCTGAAAATGTGATTTTTTCATATAATTATCCTCATATATATATTTAAAGTTTGTAAATATAGGTCTGTAAAGCTAATATTCTAACCATTACGGGGCATTATATGCGAATGATTCTCATTTGTAAATGCGAATGAGTACTATTATTACTATAAATGCTAAAAATATGACATATTAATCTAAATTATATAAAATTATGGGCTTAGAGGGTTTTATGGTAAAAATTAGCTTAACGCCAATAATAGACGTAGTATTTATTCTGCTAATCTTTTTTATGCTAGCAACAAATTTTCAGAGTTTTAATAAAACTGATGTGCAAATATCAAATGAAAGTGCAAGTATCTCGCAGAGTGATCAGAAAATTTATCTAGTTGAATTTGATAAAGAAGGTAAATTTACTCTAAACAATAAAGAATCATCCTTGAGTGATATTAAAAGTAGGATTCTTGAAGGCATGGAGGAGGATAAAGATAACTATATAGTGGTTGTCAAAGGGACAAAGGGGACGAAAGTACAGAACCTTTTAAATATAATAGCTGATTTTAAAATAAGTAACATTGATAAGATAACGCTAGGTATAACAAGAAAAGAAATTGATGATGAGTATGACGAAGATAAAAAAGAGAAAGTAGACCTGCCATTACTGAGAAAACTATAATATGAAATTTAAAATTAGAAAAAAAACAATGAGCAATGATGATAATTTATTGCCACTAGTTAATATAATTTTTTTATTATTAATTTTTTTCATGCTGGCTGGAGTTATTGCTAAACAAAAGGAATTATATGATGTTGACTTAGCTACTGCTGTAATCGATGAATATGCTGATGAGGAAACTAGTATAATTTTTATAAAATCAGACAGTACTATTATTTTTAATGATACTGCTATAACTTCACAAAGTCTTGATGATGAATTAAAAACTTTTAAAGATAAGAATATAATAATTGCAGCTGATAAAAATATTTCTATTAGTATGTTAAATAAAGTTTTGATTAAATTAAATAAAAATAAAATATCTAATGTAACACTGTTAACTAATGAAAAATGAATAGATCAGATAACATAAGCATATATATAGTGTTGGCATTATTAGTTCACTCATTATTTCTGATATCATTCTCTATGAAAAGTAGCGTAAATGATATTACTACTATTGGCGAGACTGGAATGTCAATTCAGATGATGATTTTAGAGACAAGTGATGAGGTTTATGAAAAAACTTTTGCATCTGAGGAAACTAGAAATAAAACTGAAGATTCTGAATTAGAACAAAAGGTTCTTCTTGATAATAGAAAAGTTGGAGAAAAATCCTTAACTACATATGATACTTACTTTGGCAGAGTGAGACAAATAATTGATTCTAACAAGAGTTATCCATTACTGGCTAGACAACGAAAGATGGAAGGCTCACCCAAAGTTAAATTTACAATATTGAAAAATGGTATAGTTGAAAAAATAACTATTATTTCGTCAGGTCATAGAATATTAGATAGAGAAGCAAGAAGAATAATTATGGTTTCATCTCCTTTCCCAGAAATACCATCAAGCATGAATAAAAATTCTATTGAACTAACCATTCCTATTAATTTTAAACTTAGTAACTAATTGGTTTTGTACCAGTTTAACTTATCTCTTAAGTTTACGACATGACCTATGATAAATATTGTTGGTGCAGAGGGCTTTTCTTTTTTAACTAGTGCGCTCATATTCTCTAATATTGATGTATAAACTTTTTGATTTGGAGTTGTACCCTGCTGTATTAAAGCACATGGTGTCTTTGAGTCTAATCCATTTGTGACTAATTGTTTACATATTATATCTATAGAAACTAAACCCATATAGAAAACTATTGTTTGATTAGGTTGAATAAGTTTTTCCCAATTTAAATCCAATTTTCCTTTTTTTAAGTGGCCTGTAACAAAAATACAAGACTGGGCATGATCTCTATGAGTTAAAGGTATACCACTATATGCCGAGCAACCACTAGCGCTGGTGATGCCCGGAACAACTTGAAAAGAAACATTATTATCAACTAATGTATCAATTTCTTCACCTCCTCTACCAAAGATAAAAGGGTCTCCACCTTTTAATCTTAAAACTCTTTTTCCTTCTTTTGCATATTCTACAAGTAAATCATTGATCTCTTCTTGTCTTACAACATGGTTATCCCTTTGTTTACCAACATAAATTTTTTGTGCGTCTCTCCTTATCAAATCAATAATAGATGGATGTACCAATCTATCATATAAAGCGATATCTGCTTGTTGCATTAGCCTTAAGGCTCTGAATGTTAAAAGATCAGGATCACCAGGACCTGCGCCCACCAAATATACCTCTCCTTCGCCTTTTTTTTGTTCATCAAATCTATCTATTTCTTGGTTAAGATATTTTACTGCTGCATCATCTTGGTCACTAAGCACTAGTTCTACAAATTTACCATTTAACATTTCCTCCCAGAAGATTCGATTAGATTGTGAATTGATTAATTTTTTTCTAACGGGAATTCTGTTGTCAGATATGATTTTTGCAAGTCTACCATAAGCACCTGGAATCATAGTTTCAAGTTTTGTCCTAAGCATTCTTGCTAAAACGGGTGATGAGCCACCAGTTGAGACCGCAACAGTAATAGGTCCTCTCTCTAAAATTGATGGGAATATAAAATCACATATGTTGGGCTTATCAACTACATTTACAAGGATGCCTTGTTTATTCGCCTGCTTAGCTATATCTTCATTTAAGGATTCATTATTTGTTGCAGCTATTACAAAAGAGAAAGTATTCTTCATATACTCTTTTCTATAATCATCATTTATTGAGGTTATATTTTTATTACTACTAATTAGTTCTTCGATGTAATCTGTGAATTTTGGCGATACTATAGTGAGTTTGGCATTAGCTTTAAGTAATAAGTCCAATTTTCTTTCAGCTACTTCTCCTCCGCCTATTAGAAGTACAGATTGCTTACTGAGCTCCATAAAAAAAGGGAAATATTTCATTATAATTTTTCGATGCCTGCTTTTTTATACCAATATTGGGATTTTTCAAGATCTTGTGGAACTAGCTTGCCTTCTTCATAAATCATAGCAAGTGTTGTTGCTGATCCCATCAAGCCTTGTTCGGCAGCTTTAGTAAACCATTCAATGCTTTTATCAATGTCTTTATCAGTACATTCACCCTCAAAAAACATAAAACCATAAGCGTGTTGGGCTAGAGGATACCCTTTATGTGCCGCATCTTTCATATAATTAAATGCTTTCTCCTTGCTTGCTTGGCACCCTAAACCGTTTTGAAGCATGATTGCCATCCTATACATTGCTTCTACATTTCCCTCCTCTGCAATTGGAGAGAGTAATTTGATAGCATGAGCAAAATTTTTTGTTTCGAAAGCAGCTATGCCACTTTCAAGTTCCATAGCTCTATTTTCATATTTATCCATATTAATCCTTTAGAAGATCTTCGAGCTTGCCGTCCATATCATGTTCAATTAAATCATCAAAGCCACCCACATGATAATCTCCGATAAAAATTTGTGGAACTGATTGTCTTTTTGATTTTTCCATCATTATTCTCAGTTGCTCTTGATCCATATCAACCATAATATCTTCATAAACAATATCTTTTTTATCAAAAAAATTCTTAGCCCTAACACAGTAAGGGCAAATTCTTGTACTATATATTGTTACTTTTTTCATAATATTTTAGCTAACTATAGTGTTTAATTTTTCTATTCTCATTCTTTTGTATTACAACACCTATAACATCAAATGAGTTATCTAATAATATTTCAGGATAGTTGTTATTCAAAGGTATTAGATATTTTTTACTATCCTTTTCTATATATTTTCTAAACCATCTAACGCCCTCATACTCAACAAATACATATTGGCCACTATGACATTGGCCGACAGGGTCTATTATAACTATACAGTTAAGAGTAAATTCTGGATGCATACTATCATCTGTCACTTGCAATGCATAAGGTTCAGAGGCGCCGCAGTCTGAGTGTATATCATCTATTTTGTCATCTTGTGTACTCATAAATATCTTAGGTTCATTATAGTTGCTATGACTGAAACATCAAAGACTTAGATGTCATATTCATAAGCCTATTGTTGTATGTCCAAAGGTGAATCAATTATATTATCTTCTTAATTTAAAAAATTTCTTTAATAAATCCGATGACTCTTTCTGCATCATTCCATGTATGACTTTTGGTTTATGGTGGCATGAGCTTGATTCAAATATCCTAGGGCCAGACAATACACCGCCACTTTTTTCATCCTCTGCTGCAAAGAAAAGCGTATCAATTCTTGCAATACTGATAGCGTAAGCGCACATCGGGCAGGGTTCTAGACTAACATACATATCACAGCCAACTAATCGCTCATTCTTAATCAACTCCATTGATTTTTGAAGTGCTAACATTTCAGCATGTGCAAGTGATGATCCTATGCTCCTCATTTGGTTTGAAAAAGCTGCTAATATTTCTGAATTACGTTTTTGTACAACTACAGCGCCTACTGGTACCTCATTATTTTCATAAGCAGTATGAGCAAGCTCAATAGCTAGACCCATAAACAGATTATCTGCCTCGGATGACATAATGTTAAAGTACTGTCTCTTGGAATAAAACAGGTTGCCCGATTGGCTTTAACATTTCGTCATCTCTCATCACAACATTGCCCCGTATGATAGTAGCGGTTGGCCAGCCAGTAACATCCATTCCATCATATGGAGTCCACCCTGTTTTAGACTTTTGTTGAGCGTTGGTTATTATATTCTTTTTCTTCATATCAACAATTGTGAAGTCTGCATCATACCCCTCAGCAATTCTACCTTTGTTAACCAATTTATGTATTCTTTCTGGGCCATATGACCAAAGCTCAACCAATCTTTCTAAAGTCAACCTTCCATTATTTACATGATTTAACATTACTGGAACAAGAGTTTGTACTCCTGGGGTTCCACTTGGTGACTTAGGATATACCTGTGATTTCTCTTCGATCGTATGTGGTGCATGATCTGAAGCCAAGATATCAACTGTCCCATCACATAATGCTTTCCACAATGCATCCTGATGATGCTTTTCTCTGATCGGAGGATTCTGTTGAGCAAGCGTTCCTAATCTCTCATAGCAATCTGGAGAGTGCAGTGTTAAATGATTAGCAAGAAGCTCTACACTAGCAACATCTTTATTTTCTCTTAAAAAATCCATTTCTTCCGAAGTGGTGATATGAAGCACATGCACCCTCCTTTTATATTTTTTTGCAATATTAACAACTCTTTTAGTTGCAGATAAACAGCTCTCAGGTGATCGCCATACAGAATGGAGCGCAACATCTGTTTGATCTTTCAAAATATCCTTCATATTTTTCTGCATAATATACTGATCTTCGGCATGCACAGCAACGACTCTTCTACCATTAGATAAAACAGATTCAACCTCCTCATCGCTTGCAGTCATGAGTTCTCCAGTGCTAGCACCCATAAAGATTTTTATTCCACATATGCCAGGTGCATTCTCCCATTCACTAAGATTTGGTCCAGTTCTTCCAGTTCCACCAAGATAAAAAGCATAGTCAGTCCAAGCAACACGGCTTGCTCTTTTTAACTTATCATTGATAGTGTCGGGGGTAATTGTTAGAGGGTTGGTATTAGGCATTTCAAAAACTGCAGTTACTCCCCCAGCAGCAGCAGCTAACATTCCAGATTCTAAATTTTCTTTATTTTCTAAACCTGGCTCTCGGAAATGTACTTGTGAATCAATAACACCCGGTAATACATGTAAACCCTGACAATCTATTACATCGTCATCACTACAATCTGTAGCATATTCTGAGAGATTACCAATAGTGTGAATTTTTTCATCCTTAATACCTATATCAACCTGAGTTGTAGCATCAGGCAAAACAACTGTGCCATTCTTTAGGATTAAATCATATTGAACATTAATAGTCATAACCTAATATTACCAATATAAAGGCAACATTATCTATAAATATTAATAATTACTTGAATTAATTATTTAAATTGTTAGATTTAGCTTATGCAAAAAATTATTGATAACTTAGGCATAACAATATCGTCAGCCTGCGCAATACATTGTGTGTTACTTCCCGCAATACTTATAATTGCTCCCTACTCGTTTTTTGCAAGTCATGAATTTCATGAAACACTAATTTATTTTATTATTCCCTTCGCAGCAATTGCTTTTTTTATGGGATGCCGAAAACATGGAGATCTTAAAGTTCTTTTTATGGGATCGACTGGGATTATCTTATTAGTGACTTCTTTGTTGATTCATGAAGTATTCCATTCAGAACAGCATTCAGAAGAATTCCTAACAGTACTAATCACAATCGCTGGAAGCTTGATGTTAATACTTTCTCACATGAGAAATAGGAAATTATGTCAACAAGAGAATTTTGGTTGTCACGAATAAATAATATTTATTTAATTAAAACTATATTTGTTCCTTTGCGGCTTTCTTCCTCTGATGAGGATCTAAAAAATATTTTCTAAGTCTAAGGCTTTCTGGTGTCACTTCTAGGACCTCATCTTCATTAATATAGGCCATCATCTGTTCTAGCGACATCTTCCTTGGTGTAACTAGTTTTACCGCTTCATCTGTTCCAGATGCCCTGACATTTGTTAATTGTTTACCTTTTAAAATATTAATTTCTAAATCATTTGGTCTGTTGTGTTCACCGACTATCATGCCCTTATAAACTTTAGTTTGAGGATCAATAAACATTGTGCCTCTATCCTGTAAATTAAATATTGCATATGCTACAGCGATTCCTGTTTGAGTAGCTATCAGGGCTCCGTTTCTACGAGTTGAAATATCACCTTTGAAATTGCCATAAGAATCAAACAGCCTATTTAATACTCCTGTGCCTCTTGTTTCTGTCAAAAATCTACTTTGATAACCAATTAATGCTCGAGACGGTGCTTTGAAGACTAATCTAGTTTTGCCAGATGTGTTTCTCATGTCTAACATCTCTGCTTTCCTCTTATTCATACTATCTATAACAGTGCTTGCATACTCATCATCCACATCAATAATTACCTCTTCGATTGGCTCTAATTTTTTATTATTTTTATCTATTTTATATACAACATGTGGTCTAGACACTGTCAATTCATAACCTTCTCTTCTCATTGTTTCTACCAATACGCCTAGTTGTAATTCTCCTCTTCCACCTATTTCAAAAGCATCTTTTTTGTCATTCTCAGAAAATGATATTGCAACATTTGTCTCAGCTTCCATAAGCAATCTTTCTCTTATAACGGTGGATGTTACTTTTTTTCCTTCAAGACCCGCTAATGGTGAATCGTTTACTGTGATAGTTATTGACATTGTAGGAGGATCAATAGGTGTTGATGGTATTGGCTTGGTGATATCTATATTGCAAATTGTGTCTGCTACAGAAGCTGCGGCTAATCCTGCGATACAAATAATATCCCCAGTTTGTACTTCTTCAACAGCAACTCTCTCGGTTCCTTCAAATTTAAACAACTTTGTTAGCCTGCCAGATTCCACTTGGACGCCATCAAGGTTTATTGCCTTAACTGTATCATTAACTCTAGCTGTTCCCTGTTCAACTCTTCCAACTAAACACCTACCAAGATATGGGTCTGAGTCCAATAATGTTGATAACATTGCGAACGGTTTATTGGCCTCTACTTTTGGTGGCTTAACATGCTCTAGTATAAGGTCTAGTAACGCATGTAAGTTTTCTTTAGGATCATTGAGATCTTTTACGCACCATCCATCTCTACCAGCTGCATATAATATTGGAAAATCCAACTGTTCGTCAGTCGCATCGAGTGAAACAAATAAATCAAATACCTCATCTATAACAGCATCAGGTCGCCCATCGGGTCTATCTATTTTATTTATTATAACTATTGGCTTAAGTCCCTGTGCAAGAGCTTTAGATAATACAAATTTTGTTTGTGGCATTGGTCCTTCAGCTGCGTCTGTTAACAAGATAACACCATCTGTCATGCTCAAAACTCTCTCTACCTCTCCACCAAAATCAGCATGACCTGGTGTGTCAATAATATTGATTCTTGTATCTTTCCATTGAATTGATGTTGGTTTAGCAAGTATCGTGATACCTCTCTCTCTTTCTAGATCACCGGAGTCCATTATTCTTTCATCAATGGCTTGGTTTTCCCTGAACATCCCACTTTGTTTCATAATAGAATCTATTAAAGTAGTTTTACCATGATCTACATGGGCAATAATCGCAATGTTCCTTAAATTCTCCATTACCTTCTACTCCTTTGCTTTAGACTTAATGTCTTTGAGCGCCTATTTGTTGAACGATTTCTTACTCTCGATGATTTATTTCCTTTAATATTTCTTTTTGTTTCCGAGTTTCTAGTGGGTCTTGCTACTGCTTTACCCTTAGAGCTTCTTCTTGTCCTCGAATCAGTATTACTTTTTGAACTTCTTCTTGGACCTGATTTTTTTGAGAAACTTCTATGAGATTTACGCATTGGTCTTTCAACATTATCACTAGCAGCAGTTTTCTTTCTAGAAGACCTTGGTTTCTTGGTTGCAGGAGAAGGTCTTTTGATAGTCTCAGGATTTAGTAAATAATTAATTTCGTCCCATTGAGCCTTTTCTTCTGGTGAAATAAAACATATAGCTGAACCATTAGAACCAGCTCTGCCAGTACGTCCGATCCTATGAATATAATCTTCAGCGACTTGTGGTAAATCATAATTTATAACATGTTGAATATGCTCAACATCTAATCCCCTAGATGCTATATCTGTAGCAACTAATACTTTAAACTTTTTCTGTCTAAAGTTATTCATTATTTTATCTCTTTTAGTCTGATTTAAATTTCCATTTAATGCATCAGCTTTATAACCATCTTTAGTTAGATTCTTTGCCATTCTTTGCGTACCATATTTTGTTTTTGCAAATATTAGAATCGAGCCGTTTCTTTTTGATAGCTGTATTAATAATTCATTATATTTTTTATTATGTTCTATATTTATAATCTCATGCTTAATGTTAGTTAATAATACTTTTTTAGGATCTACTGTAATTCTTATAGGATTATATAAATATTTTTTTGACAGCTTCATTATTTTTGCTGGAAGTGTTGCAGAGAATAATAAAGTTTGTTTCTCTGGTGGCAGATATTGAAGGGTTTGGTCTATTTGTATGCCAAAACCCATATCTAACATTCTGTCAGTTTCATCTAGGACAAGATATCCACAATCCATTAAATCCAAAGTTTCTCTTTCTAGATGATCATTAATCCTACCAGGAGTACCAATAATAATTCTCGGTCCTTTTCGTAATTGACTTAGCTGCTTGCCAATAGCTTCTCCACCAATAAGACATGCTGAACGTATAGTGTTTTTCTTGCCAACTAGTTGGTTAACTACATCTAATATCTGTCTGGCTAATTCTCGAGTAGGCGTCATAACTAATGCTGCCATATTTGTATTTCTTGTTAGAAGCTCTATCATGGGTATACAGAAAGCAGCAGTTTTTCCTGTCCCAGTCTGTGCTGATCCAAGAATATCCCTGCCCTCTAGCGCTATTGGAATTGCTTGTGATTGTATCGGTGTTGGGTCTTGAAAATCCATATCCAAAATAGTCTGGTTTAGATTTTTGGATAGGCCAAATCTTTCAAAATTATTCATTAATTTTTATACACTATTATTAAATTAGTTAGTAGAAGATATCCACTATAAGTTATTCAATAACGTTTTAGCGCGGGTTCTTCTCAAATTACAGCTATTAGTTTGCAATTGTGGCTACTTTTTAACAGTTAGCAGCGCATAACACAAGCTCTAATTGAAAAAATAGCAATATTTTGAAATTATTGAATTCTTGTTTGAATTGAAGAGTCTATTACCATTGTAACATAGTCTGTCAGATTCATGTTAAAAAACTTACATTTTTTCAAATTTTTTTTTAACAACAAATATAGATAGAATTTAGTTTAAACTATCCAAGTTTTTCTGGGCAAGAGTAAACTCTGGGTCAATCTCAAGAGATTTATTAAACATTTTAGATGCAGAATCATCATCATTTAAACCTTTATACGACACACCTAAGCTATTATAAATCTCTTTAGACTCTAAGCCCATCTCTAACAACTCCTCTAAGTGCTCAAGAGACTCGCTAAACTTATTGTGTTTAATTAGATAGTTAGAAAAATTTAAGCGTGGATATATTTCATTAGGTAGTAATTCAATTGTTTTTTTGTAGTGGAATTCTGCTTCTGGATTATTTAAAGAACTGAATAAATTCGCTAAATTATTATGTGCTTCTGAAGACTGGTCATTTAATTCTAATGCTTTAATATAATTTTCTATTGCCTTATCATGTTCTTGCATATCCGTATAGATTATTCCCAATGAGTAATATGATTGAAATAATCTTTTGTCTAATTTTATCGATTTCTTAATTGCATTAACGGCTAACTGATTTTCACCCATTGAATGTAATAAACTCCCATAATTACTATGGAAGACAGCTTGAGTTGGAGCTTTTTGGATTGCGATCTCAATATGCTTTTTTGAATTTTCAAAATCACCCTCTGCCATAAAAATCAGTGCTATTAGATGATGTGCGTTTGGCTCTGATTCATCTACGCTTAAAATTTTATTATAGATAGATTTGGCTTCTTCAAACCTATTCTGTTTATGTAGATCCATAGCTTCAGCAAAAGCTTGTTTGATTAGGAATTTAGACACTTGTTAAATTTTCCTCTATTTTTTTAATCACCTCAGTCCAATCGTCATGTGACTCTTGTCTGAATAACCTCAAAGAAGGATACCATGGTGAAGTATTTTTGTAACTTAAATCCCATGTGTGTCTCGGCACAGCAGACAACATAAGCCAAACCGGTATATTTAAAGAGCCTGCAAGATGAGCAATATCACTCTCAATAGATATAACTAAGTCTAAATCCTTAATTACTTCTGCTAATTTATCAAATTCATCAAACTCACTGAGGTCTATAAAGTTATGTGTACTTTTTTCAAATACTGGATTAATTTCACTAATATTAATGCTTATTTGCTTGTAATTTGACAAACTTTTATCTGCTTGGGTCATAACCCCAATATTTTTGTTAGTCTTTGTCATTGTATTTGTAATATTATTATCGATTTTAAGGTAAGGAAATTTTTGAGTATCCATATCAGGACTCCATTCTAATATATTAGCGATTGAAATTAGATAGGTATAATAATCATATTCAGTATTCTCTTCATAATCGATCACATCGTTAATCCAATTTTGTTGTTTTAGAATATGAGTTATCTCAGGTTGCGACATGACTATGATCTTTGCGCCTTCCATGGCAAGTTGCTTAGCAAATCTAATATATTGAAAAGTATCACCGATAGATTGTTCTGTAATTATTAATAGTTTTTTACCTGATAAATCCTGACCAGTCCACTTTGGTTTATTGAATTTCATTTCATAAACTTTTGCGGGCAATTTAAGTCTCCATTCATATTCGGCCCAGCCTTCAGCATAATTACCAGTTAATAATAGACACATTCCTAAATTGATATGTGGTTCTATATAATCAGGATAGGTTTCAATACAAGATTTATAAAAACTAATAGCCTGATCAAACTTTTTTAATTCCTCATAGATGATTCCTATCATGAGTTGACAGCCGATATGATCTGGCGTAATAGAAAGACACTTTTTAAATGAAGCAAGTGCACTATCAAATTTTTGAACCTGTCTGAATGACTCACCGAGATAGAAGTGTACCTGAGAAATATCATTTTTTAAGGAAATAATTTTTTTAAAAATTATAATCGATTGTTCATAATCTTTTTTGGAACTCAATGCACAACCCAAAGATATCAGAGTTCCAATATCATCTGGGTTTACTGATAATGAATTATTGATATATGAAATGCTTTCATCATATTTGCCTTCGCTCATTCTTATGCACCCAAGAATATGATTTGCGTCTGGGTTATTATTAACAGATAGGATTTTAAGGCATACTTCTTCTGCTTCACTGAATTTTTTTTGGCTAAAAGCATTTATTGCTTTTGTGATTTGTTCTTTGTATAAATCTGTTTTTGTCATTGTTGGATAATCAAAATATTGGTGATAAAAAAAAGAGGACCGAAGTCCTCTTTTAAAAATAATCGTTTATTTTAGGCTTGATAAGCAAACGGGCCAGATAGACCTACTCTATCAGCTGTTGTATTCCATGTTCTCCCATGATCTGAATACTCTTGTTTGCTAGTCATGTTAACATCAACCGGATAACCTGGATTAATAGCAAGTGGATGATAATTACATTGTGCAACTTTACCATCTCCGCTCTCAACACCAGCCATATCCCAGCCACCAGCACCAGATACTTCTAATGATTTTTTGGTACCGTCTTGTGTGAAATTAATTGCCGCTCTCTTCACGCCAATAACTTCTCCGACTAAACCTGCGATGACACCTAAGTGGCCACCATGTTTACCGCCCCATAATTCTTCAATAGCTGCAGCTTGTTCATCTGTTGCTTTCTCATCGATATATAATGCTAACTGAAAGCCACCATCTGTCAAATTTGGACCTGGTGCATGCAACCATGCTGAGACTTTCAAACCGTCAAGCTTAACATCACCAAGGTTACCCTCGCTAATGTCCCATACTAGCATTGCCTCACAAAAACCTTTTGTTGGGCTTTGAAGATACAAACAAGGACACATCAAATCGCAGTTACAAGATTCTGCATA
>MDTB01098814.1_pt1 | contig 17414 bp, 17 predicted proteins | sample 811161 | NCBI WGS metagenome assembly MDTB01 (sample SAMN05326650, study PRJNA326480) | marine metagenome | isolation source: seawater | place: Mediterranean Sea | collected 2009
ATTACTGACCAAATTACCGACCAGAATACGTCTTATTGTGATGAACTTGAGTATGCTGTATCTAATAAAAACAGAATGTTAGCAGTTATTCAGCGCAGTTCTAAGGAGCCAATACCTGTCGGGTGCGCCAATAACCCACGGAATTTAAACGATAAACTTTAAATCTCCGGATGTAATTTTTTACTGGTTAACTTTTGTTTAATTTTTTTCGAGAGTCCAAATATATTTGCAGAGCGTTATCCTACGGCAAATCAAAGGAGATCAGTATACTTAAGATCAGCATGTGAAGAATTGCAATGGTGCTAGTATTTTTTGGGCGCTAAACGTTTTAACGGCTCTGATACCCCTTTTTTATCCCAAGTTGGCTGGATGGGTGGCAGTGCTTATGCTTGCTGCAGCACCATATGGAAGAAAGTATATAGGAATTATAATACCCCTTTATCGGAATATTATAAAACGTTCTGCGATTGAATTTCGAAACAATTTGCGCAAATATTAGTAAGTTTGCGCAAATATTAGTAAGTAAATAACGGTAAGGATATCGATGCGTAGACGATAGAGGAAGTGATACATGTAAGGTAGAAATGACGTTGCATTTTCCCAGCGTGCCTACAAGTAACAACCTAAACAAACTTAGCACCAATAATTCAGACTCTACATATTTCTACATTGCGTTATTCTTGGACAACTCTTGGTAGAAGAAAAAGCACAGATTTATTTTAGCGCTTTCATGTTTTTTAATGATGCTTGCTGCACTGATATCTGCCCAAGACTTCCAAAAGGGATTAGAAGCGGCACAAAGTGGTGACTTAGAGATGGCTCATTCAGAATAAACTTCCTTGGCTCTATGAGGTCTGGTAATTAGCTACCTAGCCATGCCGAAACATATTTCATTCCACTTCTTCAAAACCAGTCTAGAGATCATCCAGTTTGCGGTGTTGCTTGATGTGAGATTTCCACGATCTCTGAGGAATGTAGAAGACCTGCTTCATGAGCGTGGCGTAGATGTAAGCTATAAATCTGTCCGGTACTGGTGACACAGATTTGGCCCCAAGTTCGCAAGTGAGATCAAAAAGCGAAGGGCAGGGGGCATGTAGTTTAGTCACTGGAAGTGGCACCTTGATGAAGTCTTTGTGAAAGTTAATGGAGAAATATATTACCTATTCAATTATCGTTACAGTTCGGCGTAAAAAACGCATAAAATTTAAAATTTGCATAATTGTATGCTGCGTTCAAAGTATTTAAGATCTTTCTGATATATTTTGCCATCGGGTTAGAGCATGACCGATAAGACCCGTAAAAATCGTTTTCAAGATATCGCTGTCCACGCGAAAGTGAGTACGGCCACAGTAGATCGCGTTTTGAATGAGCGTGGAGGTGTGAGCCAAAAGACTGTCTTAAAGGTGCTATCGAGTGCAAAGGCTCTTGGTACAAAGCGGATATTACCGTCGACGACTCGCCGGCCACTTATTGTTGAAGCAGTTTTGTCACGCAGCAGTTCTGCTTATTATGATCGGCTAAACAAAGCTTTACAGCAGGTTGTGAAGCTTATTGATCTACAAGTTACGATTTACCGCACTCATATTGACGTGGGACATCCCTTAAAGCTTGCCAAATACTTAAAAGAGATTTCTGCAAACCGAGATGGAATTATATTATTTGCAGGCGATTTTCCAGAAGTAGCAGAAGCAATTAATACCGTAGTGAATAAAACTGTTGTCATTACAATAAGCACTGATATAACTAATTGTGATCGCCATTGTTATGTTGGTATCGATAATTTTAAAGCGGGTAAGTCAGCGGCAAAAATTAGTGAAGCCATGTGTCGAAAGGGCGGCAAGGTTTTGGTCATAACCCCTGAATATTTAGCAAAATCTCAGGTGGAACGGTTTAAGGGCTTTTCCCAGTTCTTCGCGGAGGTCGGTTTTTCGAATAAGCTGGTCTTCTTTCAAAGAGAGAGAAAGCCAAATGTTGATCTTGAAAATCTCTTCATGACGCTTGAAGCGAACTCTGATACCAGAGTTCTTTACAGTCCAATAAATGATAAGTTTCTCGAATTGGTAATCGAAACAGGCCGTCATGATGAGGCGATTCGTTCGCTTGCCAAGATAGTTCATGATCTCAGTTCTCACTCTGTAGAGTGTTTAGCTACTGGATTGATTGATATTGTTTTGGACTCAAATCCTTTGCAACAAGTGTTTAAGGCCATTGAATTTATTGCCTCTCATCATGGGCATACAGCCACACTGAGCGCTTCTGCAGTGGATTTTCAGCTCTACACGCTTGAGAACCTGCCCGCGCGAGAACTTTTTACGGAAGTTTGAGCGCTGCTATGGGATAAAATTTTCAGTCAAGTGATTCATTCTATAGGAATGAGTAAAAACCATCATTTACACTGTTTGCGTTAGGCCAAAATTGCTATTGGAATATAATCTGAATGTACTGGGTTCGTGGAGGCGAAGATGGACGAGGCCCGTAAGCCTGTTTTCGAAAAGCTAAGCGAGCTTTTGACTAGTTCCTGGCGTGATGCCAAAAACCCTGCTCAAATAGCGCGTGAAATCATTCCTTTAAATCTAGAAGAAGCTTATTTTGTGCAGGATAGAATGCATCAATTTCTAGATGCAAATATTTCAGGTTGGAAGGTTGGCGCAACGAGCCCTAAGATGCGCGAAATAGATGGGCATGAAGATATAATACCAGGGCGCATTTTCTGCTGTAGAACATACATGGGTGCGTATCAAAGCATGGATATTAATTTGTTTCCTAATGCTCGAGCAGAAGCAGAGTTTGGCTTTCGTCTACTTGAAAAGCCTAAAGGGCGGAGGCAGCCTTGGACCGCAACAGAGATTAGCAGTATAATGGTGCTCCACCCTGCAGTGGAACTAATTGGTAACCGTTTTCGGACAGAAGGTTTGAGTAAACGGGAAACATCGCTTCTGACGGTTGCCGATAACGGAGGTGGTATTGGTTTTGTTTTTGGAGATCTGATAGCAAATTGGTCTGATGTTAATTTTAAATACCACAAAATCTCTTTAACAGTAAATGACCGTGCTGCGGCCGACAATTTCCTTGGTGACATGCGGTGTTTCCCAGTGCAGGCGGCGGCTGATCTGATCAATCATTTGAACAAGCGTGGGGTTTCGCTTTCTGAGGGAGATTTCATTTCCACTGGCGCCGCGACCATGCCACAGTCGTTTAGCGCTGGTGATGTAATTAAGGCAAATTTTGGAGAGCTTGGTTTTATCGAACTGGATTTTTAAAATGTGTCGTAGTTCGATGGAATTTTGTTTGAAGGCACGCTTTGAGTTATGAACTTTTATAAAAAATTTGATCTTCCTTCACTGGTTGCGCCGAACCTAATTTTATTAATCAATGTAGAAGCGGAACATACCCGTGACTTAAAGATTTCTTTGATAAATTCTTTTTCTCAATATATGGCGATGCGATATAAAGCTGATCTAGAATATCACCAAGCCAATTGGGTATATGGGCCCGTAGACTTAAATCATTTTGAACGGTCCGCATCAGCCCTCTGGCTTGCGATACAACTCCTTCCAATTTTGATTATCAGTCTAAAATATTTGGCGCCGGATTATTTTTTAAAGTCTTTAAACATTTGATGAGTAATAATTTGGAAGAATAGGCATGGACACTCGACTTAATGAGATTCTTATCATTGGTGCTGGGGGCATGGGCGCATTATTTGGAGCAATCCTCTCGAAGGGTGGGTTGCAAGTTACGCTTGTTGATCGGGATATTGAACATGTTGAAGCGATCCGCTCTCATGGACTGCATATTTCTGGGTTTGGGGGTGATCGATTGCAGAAAATTGTAACTGAAACAGAGATTGGGGCGATAAAGCGCGCCGATGTCGTTCTGTTACAATGTAAAGGGACGTCCACCTATGAAGTCGCTCAGTCTTTACGTCCTATGGCTGCGTCGGGTGCAGTATTTATCAGCTTTCAGAACGGATTGGGAAACGAAGAAATTTTATCTGAAATACTGGGCGCAGAAAATGTTTTGGGAGGGCTGACTTCAATGGCGGGCGCCAAACTTGGCCCTGGGCATATTCGTGATTTTGACAGGGCGCCGTCCTATATTGGGGAGCTCGAAGGTGGTCTATCTGAGCGTGCTCAAGAAATAGCGAAACGCTTTACTAATGCAGGTCTTGAAACGGTTGCCTCCACTGACATTCAAGCTGCAATATGGAAAAAATTGCTGGGCAACATTACCATGAGTGCTGTTTCGGGTTTAACTAATTTGACAGGTGCGCAAATATTACAACGGAGTGATCTGAAAGCCGTTTGCTTTAATGCATTGGATGAAGCGCTCTCCATTGCTCATGCACATGGTATTTTGCTTAATAGAGATGATGTAATTCATGGACTTAAGCTGATGACGGCTCCAGGGGGTACCGGTGATAACAAGTCATCCCTTTGCTTGGATATTTTGAAAAAGCGGCCTTGCGAGGTCGAATTTATTTATGGAACACCGTTAAAACTCGCAGAAGAGGCAGGTTTAGCAGTCCCCACAATTGAGGCACTTTACGCTTTGGTTAAGGGAGTTGAGACACATTACACATAAAGGTTGGCACAAATGACTTGTTTACATGGAAAGACAGCATTCATTTCAGGTGGTTCGCGCGGTATTGGCCTAGCAATCGCACAGCGTCTTGCGAAAGATGGAGTAAATTTGATGATTACGGCTTCAAATCAAGCCCATCTAGAAGTGGTAGTTAATGATCTTCAGGCGCATTCAACCGTGCAGGTTTCAAGTCATTCTACAGACCTTCGATCGATTGCTGGCTGTGAGACGGCGTTCGCTGCGCATCAAAATGAATACGGTGTTTGCGATATATTGATACATAGCGCAGGTGCGACGAAGGGTGGAATTTTTCCAACTCAACCTGATGAGGATTTTATTGATGGTTTTGCACTGAAATTTCACGCAGGTGTAAGGCTGTCCCGCTTATTTTGGCCAATGCTTAAATTGGCAAAGGGAAACGTGATAATGATAGTGGGTGGAGCGGCTAGAACGCCGGATCACACCTTTATGGTAGGCAGTTCAGTAAATGCAGCGTTAGCGAATTATTCGAAGGCTCTGGCGGGACAGGGCTTGCTTGACGATGTTAATGTAAACTGGATCAGCCCGGGTCAAACCGAAACTGCTCGTTTGCAAAACTTGCTTGCCAAACGGGCTCAAGATGAAGGTAAAACCGTTAATGCAGTGCGCCAAGAAAGGATACAAAATGAAGGGATTCGACGTTTAGGCAGACCGGAAGACGTCGCTGAACTGGTTTGTTTTTTATGCGAAGATAAGTCTCGGCATATTCACGGTTCAGGCATTGCTATTGATGGTGGTGCAACCAAAGGGTATTTTTAATGGATATGGGCTTAAGCGGAGAACAGCGGCTCCTAATTGATACAATTAGATCATTTGTTCGCAAAGAGCTGCAACCACTGGAACGCGGTATCGAGGAAACTGGCAGGCTCGATGATGGTATAGCCGCAAGTATTCGTGAAAAATCTCAAGCACTGGGTCTATATGCGGTGAATATACCGACAGAATATGGCGGAGGCGGCTTATCGGTCCTGAATTGGATGATTGCAGAAGAGCAGTTTGGTCGTACCAGTGACATATTAATCAGGCGTGCTTTTGGAAATGTATATGAAATATTGTTAGAGGGTACAGAAAAGCAGATAGAGAATTATCTCCTGCCAGCCGTACGAGGTGAACGTACATTTTCTATTGCCTTTACCGAGCCAGGGGCGGGATCAGATGCCGCGGCAATCAGGTCTCGCGCTATACCATCAAAGCATGGTTGGACTTTGAATGGATCAAAGCATTTTATTTCAGATGGTGCATACTCAGATTTTTTCGTTGTTACGGCGGTGACAGATCCACTGTCAGGTACGCATGGGATTTCAACTTTTATTGTTGAAAAAGGAATGCCTGGTTTCACGGTTGGTAGAGATCAACCTATGATGGGATTGAAGGGAACTTCCCATGTTGAAATGCGATTTGACTCAGTGCAGCTTGATCATGAGCATTTGCTCGGAGCTGAGGGACAAGGATTGAAACTGGCTTTGTCTACTCTTGGCCGCGTTCGGTTAGCCCAAGTGGCAGCACGTGCTGTTGGTAAGGCGACGCTCGTTATGGATATGTGTCTAGAGTATGTACGACAACGGCAACAGTTTAACGCGTCGCTTGGTGATTTTCAACTTATCCAGAAAATGCTCGCCGACTCGGCGATAGAAATAAACGCATGCCGAATTTCGCTTTGGCAAATTGCCAGTAGGATCGATGCCTGCGATGAAATGAGGGCTGGAATTTCGATGTTGAAGATACAAGCGTCAGAAATGCTCGATCGGGTAGTAGACCGCGCTGTGCAGATTTTTGGAGGTGCTGGATACTGCACAGATTTACCAATCGAGCGTTACTATCGTGATGCTCGAATAAGTCGAATTTATGATGGAACGTCTGAAATTCATCGTGTGGTCATCGCTAAGGAGCTGATTAAGGGCAACAATTCACTTTATGACAGCCATGGAAAATTGCCATGAAAAATGTAAAATTTATGTCGGCATCTGAAGCTGTAGCGATGATCGATGATGAGGCGGTTATCGGCTTGGTTGGTGGCGGTGGAGGTCTGGTCGAGGCCAGTAAACTGCATGAAGCTGTTGAGCAGCGTTTCCTTGAGAGCGGGCATCCGAAAAGTCTGACATGCATTCACTCTTTGGGTATTGGTGATCGGCAACGTCGCGGAATGAATAGGTTTGCCCATCTGGGTATGACGCGCCGTGTGATCGGTGGCCATTGGATTTGGTCACCTCGCATGCAGCAAATGGCTCGTGATAATGAGATTGAGGCCTATGTTCTTCCAGGCGGTGTCATTATGCAACTCATGCGCGAAGTTGCTGCTGGGCGGCCAGGTTTGATCACCCACGTTGGACTTGGGACCTTTGTTGATCCAAGACACGATGGAGGTCGGTTGAATGAATCTGCGAAAGAAGATTTAACCGAGCTGATAAAAATTGATGGCAAAGAATATCTTCGTTACCTACCTATCCCAGTTTCGATTGCGTTACTGCGAGGCAGCTATGCAGATGAAGACGGTAACATCTCGCTTGAAGAAGAGCCTGCAAATCTTGATATCTATGCGATGGCTGCCGCTGCGCACAATAGTGGTGGCAAAGTGATTTTTCAGGTTAAGGGTAGGGTGCCCCGTAACACTCTCAAAGCCAGAGAGGTACGCGTTCCCGGAGCGCTGGTAGATGCTGTTGTCGTGGATGCCTCGCAGCGGCAGGGCTACAATTTAACTTATGACCCAGGCCTTTCTGGCGAAAGTTACAGCAGTAATCTAGAAAAACAAAAGTTCAGTCTGTCACCTCGTCTTGTCATTGCGCGACGTGCGCAAAAAGAGCTTGTGGTTGGGTCTGTTATTAATTTTGGCTTTGGTATTCCTGATCAAGTGGCGAAACTGATTTCCCATGAAGGTTCGTCTGAGAAATATTTTCAAACTATTGAGCATGGTACCTATGGCGGGCAGTTGATGGATGGTGATCTATTCGGCTATGCTATGAACCCAACGTGCATGATTGATGGGCCTTCCCAATTTGATTTTTACTCTGGAGGAGGGCTTGATACAGCTTTTTTAGGGTTTGGTGAGCTTGATAAAAACGGCAACGTTAACGTATCTAAACTTGCTGGCAACACTGTAGGACCCGGGGGCTTTATAGATATTGCGCAGAATGCCCGGACTGTAGTGTTTTGCGGTACGTTTGATACGGGCGGAACCGTTTTAGAGATTGGAGAGGGAAAACTCTCTATAAAATCTCCTGGACGGATTACCAAGTTAATTAATGATGTTGCTCAAATTACTTTTTCCGGAGCTCAGGCTTTGGCGCATGGTCAAAGGGTGATTTACGTGACTGAACGCGCTTTTTTTGTGCTAACAGAACTGGGTGTTGAACTTATCGAAATTGCACCCGGAGTTGATGTTAGAAATGATATCCTGAGCTGTATGGATTTTGTCCCAATAATTAGTACAGACATTGCCTTAATGGATGCTAATTTATTTCGGGAGTACGAGGCTTGATAAAATGCGGAGAGTAAAATTAGGATTGGTCGGTGCTGGCGTAATGGGTGCGCGGCATATCAAAGCGATCGACACGATTGACGCGTTAGAATTAGTATGTATTGCAGACCCTGCAGTTGGTGCGCAAGAAATTTGTCAGGCGCGCAGAATTCCACAGTATCCGCATGCCGAAACCATGATGCAGGCAGAAGAGCTGGACGCAGTCATTATTGCGACACCTACAGAACATCATTATTCTGGTGCGATGGTCGCTCTGGCACATGGGCTGACAGTGTTAGTGGAAAAGCCAATTGCGGCCACCGTTGCACAAGGCGAAGAGATATCGCGATTCGCGCGGGCGCAAAATTGCCATGTAGTCATTGGGCATCAGCGGCGATATTACCCTTGTACGCAGAAAGCTCGGGAGATCGTTCAGGGCAGGCAACTTGGAAAACTAATGGCGGTGTCAGGTCAGTGGACTTTGCGCAAAGATATCTCTTATTACTTAGCGAAATGGCGTCAAGAGAGATCAGCTGGTCCAGTACTTACAAATCTGATCCATGAGATTGATTTATTGAGATTTATTTGTGGCGATATACTGGCCGTTTCAGCTGAAATCACCCATCATGATCAGAATTTTGAGAAAGAAGATGCTGCAGCGATCATTATAAAATTTGCAAATAACGCTGTTGGTAGCTTTGTGCTTTCTGATCGTACTCCGTCTCCTTGGACGTGGGAAATGGCGCTTGGTGAAAATAAAAAATTTCCAAGAGCGAGCCAGAACGCACTTCGATTCATGGGTACTAAAGGCGCCTTAGAGTTTCCGAATCTTAAGTTGTGGTCGCATCCCGATAAAGATGGTGATTGGCGTGACATTATTCAATCTAAAGAGATTGCGACACCTTTCATTGACGCTTACAAAGCGCAGTGCGAGCATCTATGCGCTGTTGTATTAGGAAAACAGTTGCCAATTATTGATGCGGAAAACGGCACCCATTCTTTGGATGCAACTCTAGCCGTTTTTGACGCAGCAACAAAAGGAAAGCGGATAACTCTCAATAGCTAACCGTAAAATGCTAGGAAATAAAATAAATGATAGAATTCTATGTAAATATTGGCGATAGTGCTCAATTCACAAAGACAGTCTCGGAAAGTGATGTATACCAATTTGCTGGAATTACCGGTGATTTCTCGCCTAACCATATTAATAGAGTGTACATGGAAAACTCTTCCTTTGGACGTTTGATGGCGCATGGAGCCTTATTGGTTGGGTTCATGTCGACAGTATCTACAATGGCAATTGCGCACTGCCGCGAAGCAGACGAGACACCAGTGGCTGTAGGCTATGATAAAATACGGTTTCTAAAGCCGGTTTTCTTGGGAGATACTGTGACAACAACATACACATTCTCTTCGATAGACCCTGAAAAAAGAAGGTCAAAGGCCAAGATAGAAGTTAAAAATCAGAATGGCCAATTGGTTGCTGTCGCTGAGCACATATTACAATGGGTGCCAAATACATAACGTTAATGAAATTTAGGAGCAATTATGCAGTTAACGAGAGATATTACTGGACTTAACTTTATTGTGACAGGCGCTGCCCGTGGTATTGGATTGGCAATTAGTACGTTGTTTTACAGTCTAGGCGCTCGGGTATCCGGTTGGGATCTTGACGTGAGTGGAATGAAGGAATCGCAGATTTTTTCAGATATTCAAAAAGTTGATGTAACAAATGAAAATGCAACTCAAAATAGTTTTGCAAAGTCACTCCACCGGCTTGGTGATATCGATGGGATCATTGCCAATGCGGGCATTAACGGACCGACCAAGCCAATGTGGGAGTATAGCCTATCTGAATGGAATGCGGTTATGAATGTTGATTTGACCGGCGTATTTTTATCCGTTTGTGCTTCGCTTGATCATTTTCGCGAACGCAATAAAGGGAGGATTATCATAATTTCATCAATCGCCGGAAAAGAAGGTAACCCTGGGGCTGTACCCTACGGAGCTGCTAAAGCTGGCGTAATTGGTCTTGCTAAAGGACTTTCGCGTGAGTTGCTACCTTCGGAGATTACGGTAAATTGTATCGCACCATCAATCGCAGACACGGAACTTCTTAAAGAGATGAGTGATGAATATATCGCAGATAAAAAGTCTCGCATTCCAATGGGTCGATTTTGTGCTCCTGAAGAAATCGCACATATGGCAGCTTTTATTGCCTCACCCGCTTGTAGTTTTACCTCTGGCCAGGTGTTTGATGTTACCGGAGGAAGAGCCACTTGGTAGCTGAGATCCGCAGGATTGGTTTAGCAGATCTATGCGTTCATCAAGTTTGTCTTGCTGGCCAATGTGATTTTGCGGAGAGTTTGGCGGTTTTGAAGAGCCACGGTATCCAACGGACTGCATTATGGAGCCCGATGATTGAGTCTTATGGAGAAAAAGCTGCAAGAATAATTTGGGAAGCAAGTGGCCTGGTAGCAGATTCGTTATGCGTTGCTGAACTTTTGGCAGGTGAAAATAACTTGCAGATGATGTTAGAGCGTGCTGAAAAATTTGGGGCCCGCACGCTCGTAATGATTACCGGTGGCTTTATTTTTGACGTAGTGGGAGGAATTGATGCCGCACGTGAGCTTGTTCTGTCACGGCTAATAAAGGCTGATGAGTTGGCGCGACCGTTTAATGTTCAGTTGGCATTTGAACCCTTACACCCCATGGTTTGTGGAAATAGATCAATTGTCTCCAGCTTAGCAGAAGCTTTGCATATAATTGAACAGCTTGGTGATGAGCATCAAATTGGCTTAGCAATTGACTGCTATGCCCTGTGGTGGGAGCACAATCTTGAAGAAAAAATTTCGCGGGCTGGTAAACTTATTTCAAACTATCATGTATCTGATTGGCTTTCTGATACACGAGATTTGCGATTAGATCGTGGAATGCCTGGACAAGGTCAGATTGATCTTATCAAATGGCGGCGTATGGTAGAGCAGGCTGGTTATCATGGTCCTGTAGAGGTTGAGATTTTTTCTAAAGAACGGTGGTGGAGAGCGGCTCCAGACTTAATGCTTAGGTCAATCATAGACGGTATGAACAGATTCTACTGAGGCGTTGGGGATGTTTGCTAAACAAAAATTTTAATAGACATTCGTGTAAATGATGTTTTTAAATCAATTTTTAACTTTTGGGGAGTTAAATTGGCCATCATTTTGGTTTCTGGAAAATGAGCACTTGCCATTTCCGTAATGGTATTTGAACGTGATTTGTGCAAATAGACTGGGCTGAGAGCATGTGGAGGAAATAGCCGGTGCTACAAATAAACAACATGCAAGCGGGTTACGGAAATTTGAGAATTTTGCGTGGCATAAACATGGAAATTTCTGCCGGCTCAATCGTGACGCTTTTGGGCGGAAACGGAACTGGAAAATCGACTCTTTTGAAAGCAGTTTCTGGTCTTATTCCTTTAATGGAAGGTTCTATTTCTTTTGATGGGGTTGACATCACTGGACTAAAACCACACGAACGCGTGCGAAGAGGAATTGTTCAGGTTACGCAGGCGAAAGAGGCTTATCCGGCAATGACCGTTGAAGAGAATCTAATGTTGGGGGCATACACGCGAAAGGATCCCGGTGCTATAAAAGCGGATTTAGATCAAGTTTATGAGTTTTTCCCAGTTCTGAGAGAAAGGCGAGTGCAATTATCCGGTACGCTGTCTGGTGGTGAGGTGCAAATGTTGGTGATTGGACGAGGCATGATGGCCGGGCCCAAGATGCTAATGCTTGATGAGCCCAGTGCAGCTCTTGCCCCGAAAGTTGTTCTGGATATATTTGGAAACATTAATCGTATCGCTAAAACTGGCGTGACGATCCTCGTAGTAGAGCAAAATGTGCGTATGGCTCTAATTCTTGCAGAGTACGGGTATATTATTCGAGATGGTGTTATTATGCTTCAGGGCGATGCAAAAAAACTTATCAGCGATCCTGCAGTAAAGGAGTCTTTTCTTGGCGGATCCGTGGCTGATACATCAAAAATCTTACATAATTAAATCATGGATTGTGAGGAAATTTAATATGGCATTTGACTTTAACTCATTATTCGCATTTATCATCTTTGGGGTGACGATAGGTGTGGTGTATGGTATTGTCGCTCTAGGAATTTCACTTATATATTCTGGTTTAGATATTGTGCACTTTGCACACGGTGAGATGTATATGTTTGGCGCATTTTTTGGACTTGTTCTTGTCCATAATATCGGTCTTCCCTATCCTTTAGCATTAATCGGGGCAATGGTTTTAACAGCCCTGCTCGGTATGGCCATTGAAAGAACTTTTTACCGCCGCCTAACGCGAGCTGGTGGTGGATATACTGTGGCAGGGATGGGAATGATTATCTGCGGATTTGGAATGTCGGTGGCGTTAGTTAACGTTGCCTATTTTATTTGGGGAGCTGAAGCAGAGCCCTTTCGTGCAAATTTAAATTTCATTCCTCGACTTACGTTCGCTGGTGATATTGAAGTTCCCGAAAGTTACGTATTGACAGCGATAATCTCCGTCATTTTGATGGCTGCGCTGCACTATTTTTTAAGGCACACGAAAATGGGGTTAGCCGTAAGAGCCGTAGCGCATAACAAAGACATTGCATATTTGATGGGTATTAACGTCCCGTTGATGATTTCTTTAATTTTTGGTCTTGCCTGTGGATTGGGAGCAGCGGCAGGTGTGCTGATAGGGCCCATGCAATCAGTGCAAGTTGAAATGGGATATTTAATGTTGATGAAGGCTTTTGCCGCTGCCGTTGTTGGGGGATTTGGTTCTCTTCCAGGTGCAATAATTGGTGGGATTATGGTCGGTATTTTTGAAAATCTGGGTGCTGCTTATATTTCAGCTAGCCACAAAGACATATACGCATTTTTGCTTTTGATTTTGGTCTTGATGTTTAAACCATCAGGGTTGTTGGGAGTCGAAGCGAAAGTAAAGGCATAGTGTTTGCAAATGCAGCCACTATGAAATTTCTAAACTCATAAAAACGTTGGAGGAAAACATGCGACTACTAAATAAAACGCTCTTTGGCGCGTTTACAGCATGCGTTGGCTTTGGTGCTGCTGCTGCTTACGCGGATGATATTCGAGTTGGTATTACCATGCGAATGGTTAGTGAAAACGGTCAAGCTTATGGCCAAATGATGATGGACGAAATCAAAGGTATCAATGAGGCTGGTGGCATCAATGGTATGATGATCAAAGCAACTTTGATGAATGATGAGTGCAAATCTGATAAAGGCGTTGCAAATGCGAATAAACTTGTTTTTCAAGAAAAAGTGCATTTGCTAATAGGTTCAAGCTGCTCATCAGTAACCTTGCCTATTGTCGATGTAACAGCAAAAGCTGGCGTACCTCAGTTGGTACCTCATTCAACCAATTCCAAGATAACGCAAAAAGGAAGTGAATGGATCTTTCGCATTCCTGTATCGGGCAGGTACTATGGCGGGGTGAACGCAAAGTATGTCGGAGAGAATATCGGAACAAAAATTGCATATATTTGTGCCGCAGACGCAGCTTCCGTTGGTGATTGCGCTAATCTGGAAAAGCAGATGAAGGCACGGTTTGGCGTAGAGCCAGCATATCGGGCTGATGTGCAAGAAAAAGAAGTTGATTTTAGAGCACACATGCAAAAGATTAAATCAATGAACGTTGATGGTATCCTTGTTGCTGCACTGGCTGAAACTATGGCACGAGCTCTTGTTCAATCATATGAAGCAGGGATTGGTGCAGATGTTCGTCGCATAGGGTCATCATCGGCATCTAACGCTCCTGTTCCAAAAATTGCTGGTGATGCTGCAAAAGGAGTATTTTTTGCTGCCGCGTACGCCGCGGCTGACCAGCGTCCCATCGCAAAACTTTTCAATGAAATGGTCAAGTCTCGCTATGGAATACACGCGCCAGATCATGATTTCTCACAGGCTTACGACTTGGTGAGAATTATGGAAATTGCTCTGAAAAATGCAAATTTGAAAGGCTCTTTAGCGGATGATCGTACTGCTATCCGTGACGCAATTGCTAACGTTAAAGGTTACCAAGGTCTTGCGTCAGGACCAATCAGCTTTTGTGCTGATGCTACTCCTCAGTGTAGAGATGGGAACAGAACCGCCGTTCTTATTGGGTACACCAAAGGTGGCGAAGATTTTGAAACAGAGGTTATCGCGCGTGTTACCATGGAAGAAGACTTTGGTTTAGAGTAATCTTCCTTTTACCAAATGCCGGGGCAACGAACCATTTTGCCCCGGTTAGTCTGGCGACAATGTATGGTAGTGGTTCTCAATGAGTTTTTTATCAAAAATTACTGATTTTTTTGAATATCTAGCGAAACGTCATAGGCTTTTACCCTGGGTAATCGCTTATGTAGCTTTGATTCCTTTACCATTTATTTTATCGGCATTATTTAATGAATATTTAATTGATCTCGTTAATCGTATTTGTTTGTTCATCCTTTTGGCTGTTGGCTTAAATATTGTTAAGGGATTTTGTGGTCAGGTTACGGTAGGACATATCGGCTTGTATGCCATAGGCGCTGTTACTTCGGCTGTTTTATCACTTGAACCTGGAGGCTTCGGTGGCGCACTTGGATTTGGCTGGCCAATTTGGTTATCTATTCCCTCTGCGGTTCTGGTCACTGCATGCGCAGGCCTAATTATTGGTTTGCCTTCAGTTCGTTTGGAGGGGGCATACTTAGCACTGGCAACTTTAGGTCTCGGAGAATCAGTCAGAATTTTTATTGCGGTTACTCCAGCGCTCGGGTCAAGCACTGGGCTTATGATGATTCCTGCGCCAAGTATCGGTTCGTATACTTTTGATAGCTTCACAAGCTATTATTATCTAGTTATGACCGCCGCGCTTGTAGGAATATATTTTTCGTTTTCAATTTTACAATCGGCAACGGGTCGGGCTTTCCAAGCGATCCGTGAGGATACGATTGCGGCGTCGGTTAACGGAATAAATATCATCAAGTATAAACTCTTGGCATTTGTTCTAAGCGCAATTTATGCTGGTCTGGCTGGCGCACTTTTTGCCCACATGCCGCCGGGATACCTGCATCATAATAATTTTACCGTTATCGAAATGGTGACCCTTCTCTTGATGGTGGTGCTTGGCGGTATAGGCAACGTATGGGGAGGAGTAATCGGCGCGATTGTTGTGGCAATCGCATATGACCAAACAAAAGATTTAGTATTCTATTTTATGGATCGACCTATTGTGATCCAACCACTTGTGTTTGGCCTGTCAATGGTACTTTTGGTGATGTACATGCCTCGCGGAATAGGTGGTTGGATAGAAGATTTTCAACGCAATCGGCGGTTTATCCGCAAAAGTGAGGAGCGGGCAAGTGGCTCTACTAGAAACACTTAATCTTTCAAAGAGCTTTGGTGGCCTTCAGGCGATAAACAATGTATCCTTGTCCGTAAAAGAGAATACGGTGCATGGCCTAATTGGGCCTAATGGATCAGGGAAATCGACATTTTTCAATTTGATAACCGGTGTATATCAACCAGATAAAGGAAGTCTTATTGAATTTAATAAAGTAGATATTACTGATAAGCCGGCGCATTTCATTGCTGCGCAAGGTCTCGCGCGGACATTTCAGTTATTGCGGCTTTATGGTGAGTTAAGCGTATTGGAAAATGTCATGGTTGGCTACCATCCACACACAAAGTATGGTTTGTTAGCCCCGCTATTTATGGGTTCTGAGGTGCGGCGCCAAGACAAGCTTGTCAAGGCTGAAATGATTGAGTTGCTGGAATTCATAGGTTTAGCTGAGCATGCGGAGATCCCTGCAGCAGAGTTGTCTGGTGGTCAGCGCCGTTTACTTGCACTTGGCAGAGCGATAGCCATGCGGCCAAAAATGTTATTGCTTGACGAACCGGGGGCAGGCTTGTCGCCGGTAAACGTCGATAACTTAATGGCAACGATAATGACTTTGAAAGAACGCTACAACTTAACCATAATTGTTGTTGAGCACATTCTCAAAGTGGTTATGTCAACTTGTGAAACTATAAGTGTTTTAGATCATGGGCAAAAAATATCTGAAGGTAACCCTGACTTTGTTAAAAATGATCCGGCTGTAATAGAGGCCTACCTTGGAAAAGAGATGGCCGATGATGATATTCGGTTAGCAATGAATTCCTAATTGGCGAACAGAAAGTTTCTTTTACTCCGTGCCGCATGCCGCTCATACAAAAAAACTTACTTTACAAGCTCGTTAAGCCGATTCCTTGGGTATATACCAGAAGCGATCATTATGCCGGATAGAGCAGACTTATGAATTTCAATACCGCTGAGGGTCTGCAGTTAATTATTTCTAGAGAGAGCTAACGATCTAGAGGTGACCATTAATAACGCATCGAATATTTTACGGCGTAATTTTGTAGTAATACTTAGCATACTGACATAAAGTGAGTGAAATTATAATACTCAAACACGCCTTCTTTACAGTTATTTTCTATAATCCAACGGAAACTCATTTAACCTTTTTGCGACTGCAAATCCTCTGCATATTAATCATCTGAGGAGCAGTTTGCTTCGAGACAATATAAAGATGTCTTTTTATTTATCAAAATTGATCAATATGATGCCATCCTCGACTTTGACCGGATGCGTTTTTAGTGCCTCGCATACTGGTGAACGTGCAGGTTCGCCAGTACGATAGTCAAACTAGCAATTGTGCCCAGGGCACTCAATAATATGGCCCATGACCAAACCGTCGGCGAGGTGTACAGCTTCATGAGTACAATATCCATCAGTACAAAAATATTCATCTTCTGGACTCCGAAATGAGGCATATGTTTTACCTTGATAATCAAAACGAATAACGTCTTCATTTTCGATATTTGCGGCATCGCAGGCCCTTACCCAAGTGGTCATAATTCATTCCTGCTCATATAATTTATATTAACTTATCAACTCTTGAAAGGTGTTATACTTCAGGGCTCTTTGGTGGGGATTTTTCACATTGAAAAATATTTCAAAGTTTTGAAGTATCGCCTTTGTTAATGCTCCACACCCAATCATTAAAAGGACGATAGGGCTGACGGCAATCATGGTCAATTGTTGCTTGCTAGTCGTTAACAAATATTTCACACTTGATTGGTAAACCTTTTTTCCGAGAATTTTATAAAAAATAAAAAGCATCAGATGGATATGGTCTGAATGCGGTTGTGCATCATTGAAGCAAATGCAATCCTTCGTTGTGATATCGGTGTGTACGTAACACATTATTTAAATTAGAGTATACAATTATGAAAAGAGTAGGTGTGATTGGTTTGGGCGATATGGGCAGTGGCCTCGCAAAAA
>MDTB01182978.1_pt1 | contig 17413 bp, 17 predicted proteins | sample 811161 | NCBI WGS metagenome assembly MDTB01 (sample SAMN05326650, study PRJNA326480) | marine metagenome | isolation source: seawater | place: Mediterranean Sea | collected 2009
AGTTACATTATTTAAGTTTTCAAAAATTTTCTCAGCTAGATATTTAGTTTGACCGTATACAATGGGATTTATTTTGTCAGTTTCTTCACTTAAAATTTTGCTTTTAATTTCTCCATAAATATCTCTTGATGAAATATAAAAAAAAGCTTTAGGTTTTATCTTTTTTATAAACTTATATAAATTTAATGAAGCAATTATGTTTGACTCTATGTAGCTTATTGAATTTAGACCCATCCATGCACTGCCTGCAGCATGTATTACAACATCAATTTTTTGCTTGAGATTAATTCTTTGTTTCAATAAATCTTGTTTTTTAAAAAAAAAATTTTTATGGTAAATCCTGGGAGATGTTCTTGAAATTCCAACTACAAAATGTTTTTTTTTTAAAAGACCATTAATAATATATTTTCCTACATAACTACTAGATCCTGTGACTAAAAAATTCATTTAAATTTAATAAATTTTTTTGATTGTTGCCATTTTGGGTAAACGCTATCCCATTTTCCTAAATATGGACCTGGTTTACTCTCATGGAAAATTACATATTTTGAAATAATCCTAGAAGAATGAAATATATTTTTATCAATTCTAAAAACTATATTCTTTTTAGTATTCATAAATACATTCTCTAGTATTTTACCTTCATTATTAAACGTAAAAATTCTTTGGCTGCCTTCTATCATGTGGCACGTCTCTTCTTTTTTAAGATGTTTGTGAGGTGGACAGTAGGTATTTCTCCAATGAAAAATAATCATATTATGAAATTTACGAGATGGTTTTGTGTGTAAACAAACTCTTAAATTAATTTTTTTTTTAAATGCAATTTTTTTAATATCTTCGATCAATCTTGAATTGATTAAAGCCTTTTTATTTTTTTTTAAAAAAAATGAGAGCGATTTACTTTTTCCGTCCTTAATAAAATTGTCTTTTAGATAGCTCATTTTATTTTTGTTGAATTAATTAGGAAGTTAATTTTTTCTTTTGTATCGTATTTATTTTTCCAGTTTGGGTACTCAATATCTTTGTCAGACAAAAAAGGGCCCGTGATTGTCTCGTGATAGACCATAAATTCACTTGTTGGTACTGGCAAATGCCAAGTGTGACTTGATAGTCTATAATAAAAAGAGTACTCGTTGGATTTTTCTTTTAACGTAATAGCATCTTTAGTATTGCCTTCATCATCGAAGAAATAAACATTCATTGAACCTTCAATAACATGGTAGGACTCACTTCGTCCCTTAGGATGTCTGTGAGGTGTAATGATTGTATCTTTATGAAAAACTATAATCATTTCTTGAGTTAAATGATCATTATTTTTATGGATACAGTATCTATATCTTTTATTATCTGACTTAAAAGCCATGTGTTTTAAGTCCTCAATTAATTCTTTTGAAATTACAAATATATCTTTTTTATTTTGATCCGCGTTATTAAGCATATTAATCTAATTTGTAACAATAGAACATTCTACAGAATATCTTATTAATTTTTTATTTTTATTAATCGGAGCAAAATGTACCACATCATCTCTGAATAAAATTGCTTCGTCATTAAAATTTTCAATTAGTCCAGAGAATTTCCTATTTTTTAAACTTTCACTTTTGATTTTAGGTTTTGTTACTCCTTTTTTTTTAAAGAATTCACTCTTTATATTTTTATCTAAATGACTTTTTTTATAAAATTTAAGAGAATTTTGTTTATTACAGCCAAATAATGGTATCCATATTCTATAGATATTATTAATTTTAAATGGTGCGAGTGGCTTTTCATTAGCTTTTAATAGATTCCAAAAATCAACATCTCGATGCAATTTTCCTACATCTGATTTTGAGTGAGGCCTAACACATCTAAAATAAATGCAAAATTGTTTTTTTGATAGATATTTATTTTTTTTTAGATCTATTTTTGTGGGAAAATGTAGGGATACCCTTTTATTCTCAAGATGCTTTGATAAATTTTTTTTTATCCATTCATTAATTTTTTTACCTAGATCTAAAGAAAGGTATCTATAGGAAACATGGCCAAACATTGAAATAAATTCTTTTTGGGAAATTCTTTTTAATAAATTTGAAATTTTTATAACATCATTAATTTGTTTATAATTATTTTTAAAATTGATCTTTTTATTTAAAATTTCAATTATATCGTTCATAATCCTTTTTTTTAGAATTTTTGGAAATTTTATTTTTTTGCAGCCGTTTAGTTCTAACTTGCTCATATTATTTTGTCTAAAAAATCTACTTTTTCTTCTATGGTTTTCTTTGCTTTTCTGAAGAGATTAATATCATTAAATTCATCATACTTTGATCTCAAATTATTCAATCGTGCCCTGGGTTCATTATAGAAAATGTCTGAGAATAATACTTCCTTGTATCTCATTTTATCTCCTTTTTTACTCATTTGTTTAACAGTTTTAGCTAAATTATTTCTTGAAATTATTTCTGGAGAACATAAATGCAAAATATTTTTATCAAGTTTAAATAATACTTTCGATATCAATCTTGTCAAATCATCTACGTGAGTAATTGTAAAAGTATTATCAGTTGCCATTTTAGCTCCGTCATTTAATAAAGTTTTGTAAGTTAAAGTAATTACACATCTACTTTTTGCATTAATGCCAACGTTCCATCCTGTTCTAAGAATATGGTAGTTTTTACACTTATCTTGTAAATATTTTTCAACCAAAAATTTCGTTTCACCATAATAGTTTAAAGGATTTGGTTTTGTATTTTCTAAATTAAATTCGCTTGAACCATCAAATATTTCCACCGAAGACATAAAAAATATTTTTGCACCAATATCAGAAATTTGATTTATTAAATTAATTGTTGATCGCACATTTAAATTGAAGGTCTGATCTTTGTTTTCTGCAATCCAACTTGGATTGCTATAAGCTGATAGTATTACGAATATATCTTTGCTATTGAATTTTTCAGAAATTTGACTCAATTTATCTTTGGTAAAATCAAATCTAACAGCCTTAGGAAAAGGATTTTTTGCGTAAGTGGATATGACTTTACAACCGTCTTTCAAAAGAATGTTGTTTAAGCTGCCTCCAATTAAACCGGAGCCTCCGATGATAATTATCCTTGAGTCAGATTTATTATACATTTTCCTAAAACTTTTTGTTTCCTCATGTCAGAAAAAACATCATTAATATCATTTAAATTTACTTCATTTGTCATAAGAGGCTTAATGTTAAATTTTTTATTTTTCATAATTTTTAGATAATCAACAATATCCTCATCTGGTAAAAAATTGCCCCCCTTACATCCAATTAAGTTTTTTCCAAGATTGATATCTAGTGTATAAAATTTTGCTTTTTGATTAAACACTGGAACACCAATTAAAATTTCATTGCCCTTTTGATTAAGGCATTCAAAACCTCTTGATATTACATCTGTATTTCCTGTACATTCAAAAAACTGATCAATTTTATTTGGATACTTCTTTTTTATTAAATCTAAAAAATTTGAATTTTTTGCATTTATAGCAAGATTAGCGCCAAATTTTTTTGCTAAATTTAATTTTTTACTATCGATATCTATTGCTACAATATTTTTTGCACCTAAATATTTTAATGTTTTGATTATAGTTAGTCCGATTGCACCGCAGCCAGAAACTGCTGAAATTTGGCCCTTCTTAAAATTTGCTAACTTTTTAATTGCGCCTATGGCAGTGCTTGTAGTGCATCCTAATAAAAGAATTTCTTTTTTCACTTTTAAATTGTCATTGATTTTCGTGAGTCTGTTTTCTGAAATTATAGAATATTCACTAAAAGTTGTAATTGGACCAGAATTGATCGTTTTATTTTTTAATTTAAATTTAGCCCCTTTGGATGAAATTCCAGATCCAGGCATCCAATGCATTAAAACATTATCATCTCTTTTTACTTTTTTAACACCAGGGCCAGTATCTATTACAATTCCTACTGCTTCATGCCCAAGTAAATGCGGAAGATACTTATCTACACCTTTAACTCCATCAATTTCGCCTAGCTGTGATCCGCAAACACCTGAAAAAAAAATTTTTATTAACACCTGTCCATAAAGCAGTCTTTCAGGAAAAGTTATTCTTTTGATCTGTAGGGGTTTACGTTGTGCAAATAGAATTGCAGCTTTTGTAGATTTTATTTTACTGATCATTCAAAGTAGATAAAGGAGTAATCTCCTTTGTAAGATGTTTCTTTAAACCACCATCTCCATTCATCAGGTGTAAAAAAACATTCGCAAGTAACTTGCCAATATAAAAGGTTAACCTTTTCGAATTCATTCCTATATGACTCTACACATATATATTTATTTTCTTTACCGACCCTCTCGATTTCCTCTAGTGATGATTTTAAGTCGTAACAATGTAAATTATGTAGAGTGTTCAATGAAAATACGTAATCAAAGTAATTATCCTTAAATGGCAGATTATTAGCATGACCTTGTATTAGATTTTCTTTGATCTCTGTCTTAGCGTTCTTAATTGCGTAGTTAGATATATCGATACCATTTATTTCTGAATTAGGTAAAAGTTTTTGAAATTCAAATAATAAAAAACCTTTTCCGCATCCAACATCTAATATTTTATCACCATCTTTTAAATTGTAATGATTGATCATTTTTTTGGCTATAGGTTCCCATCTTCCATCATAATGATATCCACCATAATTTATATCTCTAGATCCGTCCCAATAATCATAATCCCATTTTTTTGCTTTTATAGCAGCTTCGGCTTTATTTATCTTATTAACTCTTTCCAAGTAGTTTCGTTTAGTTTTTTTATGATGTGATGTGATAAAATCTATTTCCATTGTTATTTAATATTTTTTTTTTTCATCCATTTAACTGTGAGACATCTATTGTCAATTAGTATTTGACCGTTTTTAAATTTTTTTTTTATTTCCTTAATTGCATCTTCAACTGAATAAGAAGGTTTAAAACCTGTTTTTAATAGCTTGTCTGAATTTTGTCTATATGATCTTGGATCATTATTGTTTTTTTTAATGATAATTTTTGCAGGTATATGTTTTTTAACTAATTTTGCCACATCTAAGATTTTTAAATTTTCAAAACCTGCGTTGTAATTTCCACTTTTAAGTTGAGGGTTTTTTATAAAATGAATATATACTTTAGTTAAATCTTTAATATTTATGTTAGGCCTGATTTGGTTTCCTCCAAACACAATTAATTTTTTTTTAACTAAAGCTTGGTAAACAAACATATTAACACTGACATCTAATCTCATACGTGGCGAATATCCGCATACTGTTGCAGGCCTTATAGAATGAACTCTAATTTTATCTTGATAGCTATGCAATACTCTTTCTGCAATCATTTTGGTTTTATTATAAATTGATATGGGTACCGGCAATAAATCTTCGGTCACTTTTTTCTCTTTTTTTATTCCATAAACACTTCCAGAGCTGGCATAAATAAATTGTTTAACTTTATGCTTAATAGAGAATTCAATAATTCTTTTGGTTGCTAATACATTTACTTCCCAAGATAAACTTTGATTTAGTTCAACGCTAGGATCATTAGGAATATTGGCTAAATGAATGACGGTTTTAACATTTTTGAAAACCTTGTCGCTCAAATCTCTAATGTCTTGTTTATATAATTTTAAATTAGAGTGTTTTTTTAAGTGATTACCAAACCATTGATTGTCTACTACTTTAACTTTGTAACCTTTGCTTAAAAGTTCATTAGTTAAAATTGTTCCTGTGTAACCACAGCCGCCGGTAATTAGAATGCTCATTTTTTATGCTTATATTTAATATCTAAATTTTTGAAATTTTTAAAATTATTATCAATCCAATTTTTTGTTAAAAGAAGTCCCTCATTTATATTTATACAAGGCCTCCAATTAAATTTTTTTCGTATTTTTGATGAGTCAAGTTTATAAGAATGATCTTTTCCAACACGATCTAAGTCAATTTTACAAAGTTTTTTGAGAGATACTTTTTGAAGCAAAGCTATTTTTTTAACTAAATTTTTTATTGTGATAAATTGATTTGTCGAAATATGGTAAGTTTCACCAACACGACCTCTTTTGGATATCATATAAGTAGCTTCGGAAACATCTGAAATATAAATAAACGACCTTAAAGATTTGCCCCCTCCATGCAGCATTAACCTAATTTTTTTTCTTGAGCACATAAATGCTTTTGGAATAATTCTAAAAAGTTGTTGGCCTGGTCCATAAACATTTGCAGTTCTTGTAAAAATTACTGGAAGTTTATAATTTTGAAATAGTTTTTTTAAATGAGTATCCAAAGTTGCTCTGGAAATGGCATAGGGCGTACTAGGTTTAAAATTAAAATTTTCTTTCACTAATTTTGGAGTACTGCCGTATACCTCGGGGGTTGTTACATGAATAAATTTTTTTATAAATTTAAATTTTGCAAGTTCTTTATAGAGCAGGACTTGAGATACCACATTAGTTCTATACCAGTGTTCAGGGTTGACCCAACTTTCGGCTACCATGCCCTGAGCAATATAATTTATGGCCACTGAAGGTTTATATTTTTTTATTATCTTTATCAATTTTCCTATATCTTTATTAATATCCACCTTTTTAAAAAAAAATAACTTAGAATTTAAATTATTTTTATAAGGTAAGAACTCTTTTTTTATTTCATTAGATCTGCTAATACCTATAACTTTACATTTTTTGCTCAAAAGATAATTTATAAAATTGGAGCCTGAAAAAGAATTACTTCCTAAAACTAAATAAGCTTTTTTTTTATTAAGCATAGCTCCGCACTTTGCAAAAAGACGATTTTTTTACAATGTCTATCATTAATTAAATTTTATATGGGTTGAAATAAAAACTTTTCTCGCTCTACTGTAGTTTTAATTTTTCCCATGAATATATCAATCTTATTTTTTTGAAAATTAATAATTTTAAAAATTTTTTCTGCAAAAGGTCCGGACTTAAATTTATATTCTTTGTTTAATTTTAAATTAAAAAAACTTTGTGACAAATAACCATTTTTATTCTCTGATTTTTTACATTTATTAATAAAATCCTTAATTTCACTTTGTGAATATGTAAATCCCGGTAAAATATATCTTAAACCTCTACAAAATTGTATTTTTTTCAAAGTTTCTGGATATTCAAAATCTTTATGATGGCAAAGAAAATAATTTCCTAATAAATCAAGTTCTTTGTTTAAAAATTTATTGTTAACATATTTTTGCATTAAAAGTTTTGGATTATAAAAAGCTGTCTCGTCGCCTAGTTTTTTTAACAAATCTTCTTTTAAAAAATTTATCTTCTTTCTATCAATTTTAATTATTGTCCACATTTTTTTTATTTTTTTCCAATTCTGATTTTAATTCATCGTACTCTTGAATTTTCCGCTTCATAAAATTGATTGTTAGTTTTGTTCTTTCTGAAATTCCTCTTGGTGTAAGAATATATTGAATATATCTAACTTTATTTTTTTTTTTTCCAAAATTTTTTATTTTTACGAGCCCTTTATTTTGTAGTGCCTTTAAACAATAGTTTAACTTACCTAAACTAAAACCTAGTTGCTCGGCTAATTTACGTTGTGAAATTTTTGAGTTTTTATCAATTTTTCTTAAAACTTCAAAATGATCATCGGTTTTAAAAATCTTATTATTGTTCATAAATTGAACGTTACTGTTCAAATTATGAACAGTAAAGCTTTTTTTTTAATCTTATTTAACTCACTATATTTTGTGATAAAATTTTTAATACAACTAAATATAGAAATGCTATTATTATTCTTAAACTCACCTTTTTTTAACTTTTAGAGCTTTTAAAATTTTTTTTATTTTTATTATTGATTTAATTTTCAAAAATTGAACAGATTTTTTTTAAAAAAAATACAGTGTTTATAGTTTTTTTTTATAACTTAAGTACCAGTCTACAGTTTTTTTAATACCTATTTTATATGAAGTAAATTTAGATTTTTTTACAATTTTTTTTATATTTGAATTATCAGCGAGTGTTTTCTCAACATCTCCTTTTAGTTTTGGATAAAAAATTTTTTTTGATTTAATACCAAGATTCGTTTCTATTAAAAAAATTAACCTATTAATAGAAATTGTATTAGATGTTCCAATATTTAATAATCTAATACTAGATGAAAAAGAATTTGGTTTATTATTTTTCGTATTTTTACTTGATTTAGGAATTTTGTGTAAAAGAGATACAATTCTATCAACTATATCATCTATAAAAGTAAAATCTCTTATATTATTTCCAAAATTGTATATAGGAATTTTCTTTTTATTATAGATATTATTAATAAATTTTAATACTGACATATCTGGCCTACCATATGGACCATAAACAGTGAAAAATCTTAAACCAGTTATAGGAATTTTGAAATTATGAGAATAAGAGTGAGCCATTAATTCATTTGATCTTTTTGTCATTGAATAGATTGAAATTGGATGATCCACATTATGGCTTTCCTTAAAAGGAAACTTTTTGTTTAATCCATATACACTTGAGCTACTCCCAAAAAGCAAATGTTTACATTTTATCTTTTTTGCTAATTCTAAAATATTTAAAAAGCCATCAATGTTATTCTTTAAATAAGATTTAGGATTCTTGAATGAATACTGAACCCCAGGTTGTGCAGCTAAATGAATAATTTTATCAAATTTATGTTTTTTTGATATTTTTATTAATTCATTAAAATTATTTATATCTATTTTGTAGAATAAAAAATTTTTATTTTTTTTTAAAGTTTGAATTCTTAAATTTTTAAAATTCTTATTATAATAATTGTTTAAATTATCTACTCCTATAATTTTATTTCTTTTTTGTAGCAATTTTATAGCAGTTGAAAAACCAATAAAACCTGCGCATCCTGTAATTAATATATTTGACAAAAAATTACTTTTTAAATTTAAAAAATGGAATTAGTAAAATCATAAAATAATATATCAATAAGTAATTTTAAATCAAATTATTAATTATTATATAAAGTTAAAAAATTAAATATTATGTTTGTGTGAATATTTTATTTTTTAGTTACTGAAAAAAAACCTAAAATTAGAACTAAAATACTAATTGGTAAAAATATTGTAAACATTACTTTAGCAAAAAATAATTTTGAATAAAAAGAAATAATCAAAAATATAAAAGATATTAAAAATAAAATTATAGATAATAATAAGAAAAATTTTAATGGATTATAAGTTATTGTTGACTCAATAACATATTGCAAGGTTCGCAGCGAGTCTCTTACAATTTTTACTTTTGAAAGGTTGTTGTCGCCTTTTCTAAATGAATATTTTATTGGAAAATAAACTATAGATTTGTTTGTTAACAAGTATGACAAAGTAGAAGTTGTTGTAAAACTAAATCCATTAGATAATTTTGAAAAAAATGGAAGTATAGTATTTTTTGAAAAAACTCTTAGTCCTGAATTTATATCGACTATTTTATTCCCTGTAGACCACTGAGCTATAAATCTCAAAATGTATCTCAATATTGATTTTATAAAACTCTCTCTATAATGTTTGCCTGTTCTTTGGGCCACAACCATGTCAATATTATTATCATTTGATTGAAAATCAAAATATTTCTTTATAGCCTCTGGTACATTTTTGGCTGGATAAGTTCCATCCATATCTACTATTACGATAACATCGTATCTTGAGTTTATTATTCCTCTTTTAATTGAGGACCCGTATCCTTTATTAATATAATTATCTAAAATTTTAATTTTATCTGAATTTACACCTTTTAATATTTCAAGGGTTGCGTCAGTTGATCCATCATTTACAGCTATAATTTCATATTCATCAAATTTAGATTTTTTTAATTCTTCCTCAAGCGAAATTAAAAAATTATCATTTTTAAGTGATAATTCTTCATTGTAAGTAGGTATGATTATTGAAAACATTTTATAAAGTTAATCTATTATTATTTAGCCATTGACTTAAAACCATTATATTAAAAATTTTATATGTATTATCTTCTTTTTTATTAATATGATTTTTTAAAATTTTATTTATTTCATTGGTGTTAAAATATGATTTAATACGCTTGCTGTAAAGAAGATCTGAGGTTAATTCATAAAATACTTTATCTTCAGCTATCCATCTACCAACGGGACTATTAAATCCCGCTTTTTTTCTGTTAACAAATTTTTTTCCAATTTTATCCTCAAGTATTTTTTTCAATAATATTTTTTTATCAAATAAATTAATTTTTAAATTAATTGGAAGGGAAAAACAAAATTCAATGATTTTTGGATCTAACAAGGGAATTCTTGCTTCTTGTGAATGATGCATAGTAGATCTATCTATCTTGTATAAAATATCATTTGTAAACCAAGTTTTTAGATCTATATACATATGTTGATCCAAAAAATGGGCATTTTTAACTTTTAGGTATTCCTTTGATAGCATATCAAAATAATTTTCATTTTTTAAAATTAATTTGTTTTCAAGCAATTTTAACAAATCTCTATTATTAAAGATAGATCTCCATAAAATGTGAGACTCATTATGAGTTTTGGTTATATTCTCAAAAAATTTTTTTATTTTATATCTAGTACTGACTTTATCTGAATAATTATCTCTAATTTTTTTAATTATCAAATTATTAAATTTATCTAAAATAAATTTTGGCATAAAAGTGATTTTATCTTTAAACATATCTGCTGTATAAGTTGCGTAGCCTGCTAAAAGTTCATCACCACCATCTCCTGAAATAACTACTTTTGAAGATTTTGAAGAAAATTTAGATAAATAAAAATTAGATATAAATGCTGTATCCGACATAGGTTGATCCATGGCACTAACTATTTGTGCAAATTCACCAGCCACATCTGATGGATTTGGGGCTTTATAAATATTTGGTGATAAATTATGCTTCTGAGCTAAAATTTTAACATAGTTACTTTCATCAAAACTTTTTTCACTAAAAGATAGATGATGAAGAGAATATTTATTTTGATACATTTCTTTCATCAATAAAGCCATAATGCTGGAGTCTACTCCACCTGATAAATATGTACCCACACTAACATCGCTAATAATTCTAGATTTAATCGAATTTTTTAACAAAAAAATAAACCTTTCTTTTGCTTCATGAATTGAATAGTTTTTTTTTTCAAGCAAACAATTGCTTAAATACCAATATTTTTTTTCCTTTATTTGAATTGTATTATTTTTATTTTCAATAATTAAGTATGTTGATGGTTTTAAAGATTTAATATTTTCGTCAAATGTATTTTCAAATAATAAATAATTTAAATTGAGATATTGATTAAGACTACTTAAATTTAATTTGAAATTTCTTTTAATTTCTGGATGTAAAGATAACACTGAAAATGTAGAGCCAAAAATAACTCCGCTATTATTATATTTTGAATAAAATAGAGGTTTTTCACCTAATTTGTCTCTAGCTAAAAATAATTTTTTTTTGTTGCTGTCCCAAATAGCAAAAGCAAACATACCATCTAGTTTTTGTAAGGTCTTTTCTAAACCAAAAATTTGATAAGCTTTTAAGATTACCTCTGTGTCTCCTTTAGTTAAAAATTTTAAAGTACTGTCAATTGATAATAATTCTTTTTTAATTTCTTTAAAATTATATATTTCACCATTAAAAACTATAATATTGTTTGTTAACTTATCTCTAAAAGGTTGATTTGCTTCTTTACTAAGATCAATTATTGAAAGTCGTCTATGAACAAAACTTATATTTTCTGATTCATACTCACCATATGCATCTGGCCCTCTGTGGAAAAGAGATTTAGATAAATTTCTTAAAATATCAATTGAAGGTTTTTTTTCAAAATTATACCATCCGAGAATTCCACACATACAAATTATAATTTAATTTTAGAATTTAAGTTTCTGTGTATAAAATACCCTAGAAAACTTAATAGAATAGGTATTAAATAAAATGTTTGAATTATAACAGCTCTTGGGTCTCCATTTTGATGACCATATAAAACAAGAAAATTACCTAAAGTAACTATTATTAATGATAAAGTTAAAATTAGCTCCTTGCCAGAACTCTCATTATTTTCATTAGATTTATTAATAATAAAAATTAAAGGTAGTAAAAAAAACAAAAATAAATAAATTAGTGTCTTGTATTTATCCCTATGTAGTTTTAGAAAATTAATTGTAGATTTTGTTAATTTTATGATTACTTTTTTATAATTAAGTTCATAAACATTTTTTGAAAAATTTGTTAATTGTTTATCTATGTTAATTTGTTTTTTTATCACCTCTTTCTCTTGAAAGAAATTACTTAATGAAGGTAGAAACATCCATGGGTTTATATTTCTTGGATCATTTGCCTCAAAAGGTTCAATGTTTAAATTAATTTTAATTAGTTCTAGCCAATTTGACATAAGATATTCATTCCAGCACGGATATATTCCTACGTATACCCCAGAGTTTTTAATTTGTTCATCACTAAAGTCTAAATTACATGGGTAAGGAAGTTTTCGTTTTCTTTCCAAAAACTTATTTGCAATTTCTTGATTTTCAATTTTAAGCTTGGGGATTTGTTTTTCCTCTAAAAGAATAAGAGCACTCGATGACCATCCAGCATTTAGTGCCACAATTCCAAAAGATCCCACTAAAAGAAGCCTTACTACAATAATCGAAATTAATGGAAACATACTAAAAAATAATATCTTTTTTAAAAAAACTTTTTGTTTAAAAATTACAAACATAAAGAAACAGAATATTATTGGTAAAAAAACAAACACAACAAATGATGCTCTGATTTGATAAGTAAAAAATAAAAATAAAGAAAATAATAGATAATATAAAATTTTATTTTTTTTTATTGATAAAAACATGAATGCTAGACTAATCATTAAGAATGAAATGCTAGTCAATTCAGTCCAAAAAGCTAGATATGCGTATAATGGGTTCGACAACGTTAAGGTTAAAACAAAAAAGAATGAAAAAATTCTACTAAAATTAAATTTATTCAATGAATAATATAAAAATAAATTTGAAATAGAATATAAAATAAAAACAAATTTTGTCCAAAAAATTAATTCATAATCAAAAAATCTATAAATTTTTAACAATAAAGGAAATCCAAATGTTCTGTGTTGACTTAAAATTAACTTCAAACTTGAAAAATCAAAATTAGAATAACTTGAAAAGTCTCCATACAAAAGACGAAGATTTAAATTTACATTAATTAAAGAAATAGGACCAAAAATTGTAAAATAAATGAGAATTTGGATTAAAATAATTAACAGTATTAATTTTCGATCAGATAAATTTATTTTACTTAACATTAGACATCGTACTTTTTATTTATAACATTAGACAACGTACTATTTATTTATAAAAATTGATAGTTTAAGACAAAATCAAAATTTATTTGTTTTTGTTGTTTTATCTACAATTCTAGCAGCATTTGCCATTATCGTATAAGTGATTGTGCTTATTGGAATTTTGGGTAAGGAAGATGAATCAATTAAATAAAGATTTTTTAATCGCCTTACACCTCCTAAAAAATTAGTCGATAAATTTTTTTTAGTTTTAGTGTGAGGAAATGATGACCCGTAATGATAACCATATCCAAAGTTTTTATTTTTTAAAGAAAAAATTTTAAAAATTTTTTTTTTAAAGATATGTTTAATAAACTTATTAATTAAATAATTTAAATTTGATGTAGTTTTTTCTTGCTGTAAAAAATAATTATTATTTAATTTACGTATTATTAATTTATTTGAGTGATCCTGGTCTAAATAAGAAAGAGTAAAAAACAAATGATTTTTAAATTTAGTAAAAATTTTTTTTATAAAATAATTTAAAAAATTTTTTTTATTAAATATCCTGTTAATTAAATTTTTATTAATAAAATAAAATTGTGTATGAAATAATGGCTTTGTAACTTTAGTTAAATATAGATCACAATAAGCATTTTTTTCATTTTTTTTTATAGGGTTTGCTGTAAACCAAAGCGATGGGATTAATTTTGTTTCATTTAATTTTGCAAAATTAATCTCGCTTATGCTATTTATCAAAATTTTGGTTGATTGAAATCCACCTGCACCCAAATAGGCTTTTTCGCACTCTATTTCATCACCTCTTGATGAGATTAATTTAAGTTTATTTTTAAAATTATTTATTTTTGAAACCTCAAAATTATTCAAATATTTTATTTTTTTTTCCTTTATTAATTTCTTAAATAAAGGACCTAGCTCTAATACTTTTTTTCTTTTATCGACTAAAATTCTAGGTGATCCTAAGCATACATTTGCCTGATGAAAAGATTTTAAAATATTTTTTTTTTTTAAAATTTTATAAAGTGTTTCTTTACTTTCACTGGGTAAAAATTTTAATTTAAAGTTTTTCGAATAATCATCATTTGAACCAAGTTGAAAAAAAATATTATCAATAAAATTATAATATAAATTCATTTCATTTTTTTTTGCTAATATTTCTTTGTATTCGTTTTCGTGATACTTATTTATACAACCGCCCCAAACATTTGATAAACCGCCTAAGTTGAATGCTGGCAAAATTTCAGTTGAGTTATGGTTTTTTATATTTTTAAAAAAAACAAATTGGTTTTGTTTTACATTTCCATGAGGAATGTTTCTTATTTTATTTTTTGCTTTTTTAGAAGTTTTTGAGGGTATACAATCTAAAACTAAAGGTTTGATATTTTTTGATAATAACATTGAAATTGCTGCATATGCTGCAAAACCAGAGCCAATTACAACAATTGAATATTTTTTTTTTGTCAATTTTTTGTAGCTTTTAAATGTTAATTTATTTTATATGTCAGTATTATTACCACGACTTAAATGAAAAAAAAAATCTGTATTATAACTGGTTTATCAGATGATGTAGTATCTGACATTTCCCCTTATTTTACAACGATAATTTTCTTATAATAATTTTCTATTACTACATCCTTAACTTTTTTAATTAATTCAAGTATAGTTTTTCTTCATTGTAAAATGGAATTATCATTGAGATTTTCATTTATCAAATTAGATAATTGCTATATGCGTCTCGTCAAAAATTATTTTATCAGCTGTATAATGTATTAATAAATTAACTATATTTTGTAATAATTGTGAAAAAAAAAATTCTAATAATTAGCGGATATGACAAATGGTTAGTTCCAATCATTATCAAAAAATTAAAAAAAAAATATAATGTTTCTCATTACTTTGTAAAAAAAAATAATTTTACATTAAAGTATTATATTTTAAATATTATAAGTTTTGGTTTATTAAATTCTGCTAAAATTTTTTTTTTACCAAAAAAAAATTTGAAGAATAGTATTGCAATCAATCATAAAAATATTGATACTTTATTGAGAAAAAAATTTGATTTGAAAATATTAGTTAATTATCCTTTTAAGATTAATAATATAAATTTGAAAATTTACAATTTTCATCCTTCAATTTTGCCAAATTATAAACATTTGAACGTCATACCTAGAATAATGTATGATAAATTAAATTACATAGATTGTAATTATGGAAGTACAATTCATAAAATTAATGAAAAATTCGATGATGGTAAAATTTTATGGCAAAAAAAATTAAATGTAAAAAAATTTTCATTAAATGTTATTGATATTTATAAACGATGCTATATACAATGTTGCGAAGGTATTAATTTTTTATTATCAAAAAAGAAAAAAAAAATTAACATAAGAAGAAAGTTAATTAAAAATCACAGTTTAAAATTAAATTTTAAAATGGCAATTATAATTTATATTAAAAGATTAGTTAAAATTTTATATGAAAAAACTCTATAATTACTCATCAGTAGATAAAATAAAATATAGAGAGCTTTTTAGTTTATATAAAAATTACTCTAATTTAAAACTTCCAGATATTTATAAAAAATTTTCTTTTGGGAAAGAAATTTTTACTAAATCTCAAGGATCATATCTTTATAATAAAAGAAATAGAAAAATTTTAGATCTTACAGGAGGTTTTGGAGTTCTAAATTTTGGTCATAATCATAAACGTATTTTAAATGTTAGAAGAAAATACAATTTAAAAAGTAAGGTTGAAGTTCATAAAAATTTCTTTAACCAGTATCTTGCGGCCTTGAGTTATAATTTATCAAATATTTTAGGATATAACCTAAAATATAGTTTTTTTTGTAACTCTGGTGCAGAGGCAAATGATGGGGCGTTAAAAATCGCCTATAAATATTATGAGGGAAAAAGGAAATATGCACTAAGTTCTAACATTTCGTTTCACGGTAAAACAATTGGTGCAGGATCTATAAGTGCTGGTGATCCTTTTTTATCTAAAAACTTTAGGTTTCAAAAAATTTCAAATGTAATTAATTACAAATTCAATGATATAACTTCGGTAAAGAAAATATTGAATAGGCTTGGTAATAAAGTTTATGCTTTTTTTGTAGAACCAATTTCTTGTAGTACTTTTCAAAGTTGTTCAGAGAATTTTCTCAAGGAAGTAAGAAAACTATGTAATAAACATAAAATTTTACTAATTTACGACGAAATTTATTCAGGTTTTGCAAAATGCGGGCCTAACTTTTATTTTCATAAATACAAAATATCACCTGATATAATTACCCTATCAAAAACTTTAGGTGGAGGTAAGTCAAGTATTTCAGCATATGTGACTACTCCTAAAGTTTTTAAAAATGCTTACGGTAATCTAAATGGTAGCTTAATGCATTCTACAACTTATAATTCATTTGGTGAAGAATGTGCTACAGCCATAGAAGCAACTAATATTTTAATTGATGAAAAAATGTCAATGAAATCATTTGAAAACGAATATTTAATAACGAGACATCTAAATTTTATAAAAAATAAATACCCAAATGTTATAGAAGATATTAGGGGTTGTGGATCTCATTTTGGAATAGTTTTTAAAAAAAATTTTTTAAAAAAATATAAGAATATCCTCAAAAATATTCCAATTAAATTTGTACAAGATGAACTTTTTTTAGATAAACTTTATGTTTCGGCAATAATTGATAGATTTTATAATCAATTTAACTGTCTCACATCGTTAAGTTCTAACCAAGAAGTCATACTTTGTATCTCTCCTTCGATCAATATAAAAAAAAAAGATTTAATAAATAAGTTAAAAGATTTGGAAAAATTATTTAGTACCAGTGGTCAAAAAATTATATTTTTATTTATATTAAGAAATCTTAAAAACCTTCTTAATATATTTGAATGATAACTTTTTAGGATTAGTTACAATCAGTCTATAAACTTCACAAAGTTTAAAAATAACAAAAATTTTTTTCAGTGCATAAATCAAGCCAATTGAGCTATTAGTACTGGTCAGCTAAACACCTTACGGTGCTTACACATCCAGCCTATCAACGTAGTGGTCTACTACGGCTCTATAGGAAGAACTTGTTTTGAGGTGAGTTTCCCACTTAGATGCTTTCAGCGGTTATCTCTTCCATACTTAGCTACCCGGCACTGC
>MDTB01083030.1_pt1 | contig 17412 bp, 16 predicted proteins | sample 811161 | NCBI WGS metagenome assembly MDTB01 (sample SAMN05326650, study PRJNA326480) | marine metagenome | isolation source: seawater | place: Mediterranean Sea | collected 2009
AAGCATTTAAAAAAAAATAAAAAAAATATTATCGATAGTGATTTTTAAAGATTAAATATCATTTTTCAAAAAAACTGATACTGTATAATTTAAGATTAATATTTGATCAATCTAGAACTCTATTTTAATTTTGAATACAGCAAAGAAAGAACCAATATTGTTGAAAACAATATTAAAAGTTATATAATTTTCATACAAAATTTTACTACATTTAACTATGGCATTTTTTTAATTTACAAACTAACCCTGGATTCAAGCATTGCAATTCTTGATAAATCTTCTTCAGAAATTTGTTTATAGTAATCATGCTTATTCATAAGATATAACAATTCAAATTTTACAGCTAATTGAATTGCTTTCCTAAAATCTTTATTTAAAACTGAATTCTTAAATATTATTTTTCTAGTCTCAAAAGCATTTAATTTTTTTTCATCTAATTTCTTTAGAAAATTTACTGAATCGTTTGAGATCCCACCGCCAACTACAAATTCTAAATTGTTAGGGATACAATTATCAGAAACTCCGCTGCAATAATTTAATAAACTATCACTATTAATCTTATTACGTGTTAAACCCAGGGATCCACAAAAATCCACTCTTCCAAAAACATAACCAGAAACTGGTGAATTAATCATTTCATTTGTGATAGCAGTTAAGTTTTCATAAGCTGAAATAGTTTCTAAATTAATATAAAAATCTGTGGAAACAATTTCATCTTTGGAATATACAGCGTTGATAGCACCAACAAATTTTGACAAGGAATAATGAGTTTCAATCATAGGGGCTACAATTCTGTCAACTCCTAATTGCTTACACTCTATTAAATCTCTAATTGCTTCACAACCCCCAATTTTAATAGTAAGCTGTAAACCAGATCTTCTTACTAAATCAAATAACCTAAGCAGATCATCATTTCTTGTTCCTTCTGCTTCAAATTCTGCTTTAACACTAAAAACATCATAATTAGTATGAAGCTCGAACAATATGTCTAACATTTGTTTTTCTTTTATGTTCATAATAATTTTTTTTATTATATACTAATTCTCAAATATGGTACAGAAATTAAAATATAGCGATCAATTAGCAAACTGGTTAAAAAAACTTGGATATACACACTGTTTTTTCCTCTCAGGTGGAAATATAATGCATATTCAAGAAAGCTTTAGAACCAATTTTAAATGTATCCCAATGATTCATGAAGTAGCAGCTGGTATTGCAACAGAGTACTTCAATGCAACAAGTGATAAGAGTAAAGCTATTGCTCTAGTAACCGCTGGTCCAGGGTTAACAAACATTGTGACATCAATTGCAGGAGCATATCTTGAGAGTAGAGAGCTTTTAGTAATTGGTGGTCAAGTTAAGACCACTGACCTTTCACATAATTATGTAAGACAAAGAGGGATTCAAGAAATTGATGGTGTCTCAATAGTAAAATCAATTACAAACAAAGCTGTTAGGCTAACCAAAGTTTTAAACTTTAAAAACCTCAAAAAAATAATTGAAACCCCAGAGAGTAAAAGGCAAGGACCAATTTTTTTAGAGATACCACTAGATATCCAGGGAACCCCAATAAAGAAAATTAACAAGTTTATCAATAAAAAAGAAAATGAAAAGAAAAGCATGAGTAATTCATTGAATAATAAAATAAAAAAAATTATAGAACTAATTAATTTATCTAAACGCCCAACAATTCTAATAGGTGGAGGCATTAAAAGAGATACAGCATTAAAATTAAAAAGCAAAATAAAGAAATTAAAAATACCTGTCATGGTTACATGGAATGCTTCTGATAGGATTGGCTCAGATTATACTAATTACTTTGGAAAACCTAATACATGGGGTCAAAGATATTCCAATATAATAATTCAACAGTCTGATTTATTGATTGCTCTTGGTACTAGATTAGGCTTACAACAAACTGGTTTTAATTGGAAAGAATTCTTGAAAAATGGAGATATTGTCCATGTTGATATTGATCAAAAAGAACTTAACAAAAAACATCCTGATGCTAAATATAAAATTAAAGAAGATGCAAATATTATATTAGAAGAAATTTTAAAAAATAAAATAACAGATAAAAAAGATTGGTTTAAATACTGTAAAAAAATTAAACAGAATTTCCCAATTGTTGAAAAGAATCATACTGGAAATGGTTTTATATCTCCTTATAGATTTTATGAAAGCATATCAAAGATTGCTAAAAAAAATGATGTCGTAATTAGTTGTAGCAGCGGTGGGGCTTTTACTACATTTAATCAGACATTTGAACAAAAAATTGGACAAAAAATTGTTAACAATAAAGCATTAGCATCTATGGGATATGGTCTATCTGGTGCAATTGGTGCTGCTTTTGCGAATCCTAAAAATAGAGTCTTACATTTTGAAGGTGATGGTGGATTTACTCAAAATCTTCAAGAGTATGGGACTGTTACAATAAATAAACTTAATATTAAAACTTTTTTATTTTGCGATGATGGATATGCCTCAATAAGAATGACTCAAAAAAATTATTTTGGTGGTGCATATATGGGATGTGATATATCCACTAAGCTTGGTATTCCAAACTGGGATATACTTTTTCTGTCTTGGGGAATAAAGACTGTAAAATTAAATAAAAATTTCTCAACAAATAAAAACTTTCTTAAAGCATTCAACTCAATTGGGCCAAATATCTTCATATTACCTATTGATCCTCTTCAGACATATTTTCCAAAAATATCGAGTAGAGTCACAAAAGAAGGTTCAATGGAATCCAATCCCATACACAACATGAGTCCTGAAATAACTGAAGCTCAAAAATTTGATTTTCTTAAGTATATAAAAGATTAAATTAAGGAGCAATTAACTTAAGCATCTTATTGTGATTTATCTTATTACTTGCAAAAATAGAATCCGAGTTGATGTTGATTTTTTTACCAAACATATCAGTTACTTTTCCATTGGCCTCTTCAACTAAAAGTATACCAGCAGCAAAATCCCAAGGCTTAGGAAATAATTGCCAATATCCTTGTTGTCTTCCGCAAGCAGTATAAGCCAAATCTAATGCAGCTGAACCACTTCTTCTGAATGATTTTGTTATATCCATTATAGCAAGTAAATTTTTAAGATTTTTTTTAACAGACCTAGGTTTCGACATTACAAAACAAGTAGCAAATATAGAATTTTCAAGCTTTTTCTCATTGCTAACAAAAATTCTTCTATTATTTAGATAAGAGCCTCTACCTTTTATTGCATGGAAAAATTCTCCATTGCTAGGGTCTTCAATCGTTCCGCATATGATATTACCCTTATAATATGCAGCAATGGAAATACAAAAAAAGGGATATTTATTAATGAAATTATTGGTTCCATCAATTGGATCTATAATCCACAGAATAGAATCATCACCGTTATCAACAGGCCCAGACTCTTCAGCTAAAAAACTAGACCCAGGAAAATATTGTAATAATATTTTTATAATTTTTTCTTCTACTTTTAAATCAGTTTCTGTAACCCATTCTTTATAAGATTTCTTTTTTGATTTTACTTGGCCTTTCAAGGACTTTATTATAATTTTAGCACCTTCGTTAGATGCATGCTTGGATGCCAACAAGATTTTTGATAAATTTTTCATTTAAATTATATAATACAGTAGGTAAAAAATAAAATGTAGCATTCATTGAATAAAAAAGAATATTATTGTTTGGTTAAAAAAAGAAAATAATGGAAATGTTATAATAAAGTTATGAAAAAAATAATCATATTCGGATCAAGTGGGGTTATTGGAAAAAGAATTAGAAATAAATTTAAAAATAATAACTTTGATGTTGTTAGCATTTCACCAACAAAGAAATCAAAAAATTCTATCTTTTGGCCTATTAATGAAAGTGAAAAAGAAGTTCTTAATGTCTTAGGTAAATATGGAAAATTTGATTCTGCAGTTTGGGCACAAGGAACAAACATAAATGACAATATTTTTAATTTTAATGAAAATTCCTTCACCAAAGTATTAGAAGCTAATTTATCATATATTTTGATTACACTAAATATTCTTCTCAAAACAAAGCTATTAAATAAGAATGCAAAATTATGTATTATAAGCTCTATATGGCAGGAAATTTCAAAAAACAATAAATTATCATACAGTATTTCGAAATCTGCTTTAAAAGGAGCAATTAACTCATTATCAATTGATTTAGGAAAAAAAGGGCATTTGATTAATTGTATTCTGCCTAGTGCAGTAAGTTCCAAAATGACATCAAAAAATTTAGGCAAAATCGGTGTCGAAAAACTTTCGAAATTAACTTATTTTAATAAATTAATAAACATAAATGACATAGTAGAATTGGCATATTTTCTCTGTTCTGATTTAAATACGAGTATTTCTGGGGATTTTATTAAAATAGATTTAGGAATGAGTAATGGGAAAATTATTTAACATTAAATCTAAAATTAATAACTATGAAGTTGTTAAAATATCTTCAAGTGTAGAAAAAATGGTTTTAAACAATAAATACTCTCTTTGTCTTATTGATGATTTTTATAGAAATCAAATCAAAAAAATTAATAAAAATAAAATAATTTTTATTAAAGCAAATGAAAACTCTAAACAACTAACAAAAATAGTATCAATTTTAACAAAAATGGCTAATAAAAAACTTTCAAGGTCCGATAAAATCCTTGTTGTAGGTGGTGGAGTATTGCAAGATATTGGAACTTTAGTAACAAGTCTTTATAGACGAGGTATAAATTGGGATTATATTCCTACAACAGTTCTTGCAATGATTGATTCATGCATCGGTGGAAAATCCTCAATAAATTTAGGAAAATACAAAAATCAAATTGGAAATTATTGGCCACCTAAAAAAATTCTATTAAATGCAAAGTTCGCAGAGACTCAAAAAAAAAACGAGTTCTTTTCGGGTCTATCTGAAGGTTTCAAAATAACTTATGTTTCTGGTAAAAATGATTCCAACAAATTCTTTGAAAATTGTCAATTATTTTACAAAACATCAAATTTTAAATACTTGCAATCTTTATTGGAAATATCCTTATATTCAAAAAAAAGGATAATTGAATCTGATGAATTTGATGATGGAAAAAGGCTTTTTTTAAACTTTGGCCATTCCTTTGGACACTCAATTGAATCAATAACTAAATATAGCATATCACATGGTTTTGCTGTAGGCATAGGATGTGTAATGGAAATAATTTTTACAGCAAATTATTATAAAATTAAAATGGATAGTTACACCAAAAGATTAATTAATTCTTTACTTTTTTTATCAAATAAAATGACAAGGCACCAAAAACAATTACTCAAAAAAATATCCGTTAGACAACTTTTTGAAATACTCTCATATGATAAAAAAATGTATAATGGACTACTTAAACTACCTGTAGCATCAACAGCGGGTCGATTTACATTAAAGAAAATAGACTTCAAGAAAGATAAAGCAAAAAAAAATTTTTTTGTCTCATATCAAGAGCTATTAACTTTGATAAGATAAACTCAAACATTTTCATGAACTCTGATAATAAAATGCAAGCTCCATTAACAATCCTTAATATGCTCTCTATAAAGCCAATAAATAATAATTAGCACCTATTTAAGATGCTAGTTTTTGTTACACTAATTTATAATGATTGATATCTTTTTAATGTTTTTTTTAATATCATTAGCTGGATATGCTGTAGTATTTTTTTTTCCACTTTTAAATAAAAGGAATCAAATTTCAACAATATCACAATCCTATATATATGGAATTAGCTTACTATCATTAATTTGTGTATTAAACTTTTACCTAAAAATAGACTTTTTACCCGAACTTTATTTTCTAATACTTTCTAGTATTGGTTTTATATTATTTTCAATTAGTTTTTCTAGATCAAAGACTTTATCAACTACATATATTTTTATTTTATCTATGTTTTCAATCTATTTTTTAACTTTTTTTCACACTACAGAAATCCGCCACTCCTTAATGCCTGACCTCTCTGGCTATATAGGAGTAACTCTTGATTCAACTTCATCACAATATATAATTGAGGCTCAAAGATTAGGGATTACACTTTTATCATCAACGATATATAAAAATCTGAATATAAATATTTTTGACATCTATTCCTTTAATGTTTTTGCTTTCTTATATTGTAGTATCTTCTTATGTTTTGAGATATTTAAAAAATATATATCAAAAAATATATATAAACAAAATCCCAATATTCCATTACTTATATCTATAAATATTTCATTATTGTACTTTTATGAAAATGGTTTTTATCCACATATCATAGCTGTGGGTTCTTTTTCATTATTTTTTTTCTTATATCTAACAATGATTAGAAAGCAGGTAGAATTTCATAAGCTCATTTTACCTTCTGTTATGATTCTAATACCTATAATAACAAATTATTATGAGAGCATATTTTTACTTTTTTTTACATTATTAATCCTTACTTTTTTCAACTATAATTCATCAAAAATAATTAATTATCTAAAATCTTTAATATTTCTTCTTGTTGTTCTTCTAATCCTTTTTCCACATTCTAAAAATTTAATTTCACATATTTTTCTATCTACAAGTAACCTTGCAAATATTGGATATACAATGCCAGGGAATCTGTTTCCCTCAGACTTAGTTGGCATTACTAATATTTTTTCAGAGGCTGGTAAGTATCTTGATGGTGCAATTTCAGCAAGGTTAGTAAAAAATAGTAATTATAATTTTTTCTACATGAAATATTTATTATCAATATGGGTATTAATTAACTTATTTCTGTATATAAAGAATGATAAGAAGAATTTGTATTCATTGTCTATAATATTTGCGTTAGTATTTATTTTCTTTGTCAATTTTTTCTTAGATATGGCAAGCGTGAATTATTTATATACCAAGAGTGCAACTTTTTATATCATTCCACTATCTTTAATATTTTATGACTCATTTTTATATAATAAAACGAGTTTAAATTATAGAAAAGGATCTATGCTTATAATAAAAGTTTTAGTAATCTTTTCATTTTCATATTATTTGCAAGATAGGAATGGATATGAGGCAACAATAAATAAAGAATTGTATAAAGAAAAATCTGTAGTTCAAAAATATAAAGATGACTATGTTTTTTTAATGAATAGAAGAGGCAATACAAATGGCAATTTTAATAATAAACTGCGTTATATTCATCGTTCTAATGACTTCATTGTTGTATCTATGTTAAATATTCAAAATAACTATATCGACGAATGGCTTAGCCCAAATAAACTTTTTTTTCAAAATAAGAAAATTGCATATATTTTAAATGTTAATTTGATTAAAAAAACTAATGTGATGACCAATAACAACATATTGTTTGATGAGTTTGCAACAAAATCATATGGTGATTCGAAAACTATCAACAGAGATGATATATCGGAGATTATTCATTTGACCGGGTCATGGTATCTTTTTTTAACTGATTTAAATTTTAGTGACAAAGGATATATTTATTTTGAATAAATTTGCATAAATAAAATTTTATTTTGTATTAAAAACAAATTTCTTTAATACAAAAAAATTAATTATTGCACAGGGCATTAATATAATAATATATGATAAAACTAAATTATAATTATTTATCTCGGCCAGATACAAAAGAATATTAATTAACAAATAAAACCCTAAAGCACAAAAAGTAAATTTTTCATATGAATTATTATATAACTTGAAAGTTATTCTACTATGAGTGTTGAACCCAACGAATATACCCAATATTAAATTTATAGTTGTTGCTATAAAATAATGGAATCCTATGTAATAAAATAGTGCAAAAGTTATCATACTAAATATTGTATTGAACGAACCCACTAATAAAAATTTAAAAAATCTAAATTTAACAAAAAAAGTTATTAATGAAAAAAAATTATGAAATATATTCATCTGACTCCATAATGTGCATTTTTGTTAATTGAATTTTTGCAAATTATTTTTTCAATTATATAAATAAAAATTAAAATTAAGCTCAATGATGTTAACAAACCATCAAGGCTTAAAAAGTCATATCTATCTAGTGGGTATGGATAAAGAATGAACCTTTTGAAGCTTACTGAAATTATCATAAAAATAATAATATATATATTAAACTTATATCTCTCTATAGAAATAAAGAAAAGAATTAAAAGTGGTGATAAAAAGTATATTGGACTATAGGGAGAAAAAACTATTAAAAATATAAAATATAGTGTTGTTATTAAAATTATATCTTTTTCTTCTTTTAGGAATTTAAGTATTTTATTTAACCTGCTTATTATATAAATGAGAAATATAAATCTCCATCCTACTAGTACTGGTAGATTAAGTATTTGGAATTCAATATTTAAAATGTAGCGAGACATAAATCTTAAAAAATGAAAAAAAGTATCTAATGAAATATTGTAATTATATCTCTCAATATGGGAAAAATTCCTCCAATAAGAGAATGATTTCTCAAATAAAAAATTCAAATCAAATAAATTAAGAAAATCGAATAAACTGAACTGATTAACTAATAAATATATTGTCATTAAAGAGAGGAAAACTATCAAATTGGATATTTTATTAAAAGATCTAATTGCTATAAAGATAATTAGAGGTATGAAATAAATTTTAATACTAACTGCTAAAGTACCAAAAATTAAACTTAATAAATAATTTTTATGGAAATATAAAAAATAATTTAAAAAAGCGCAGGCAAGGATAATACTATTTCCTCTCAGAAAACCAAAAAAAATAGGATATGAAAATATAATTGAAATTAATATTAATATCTTTTTTTCCATCGATAAATTGACTATATATCTCTTTAACAACAAGTAACATGAATGGAAAAACAAGCAGAACGAAAAAACTATATATAAAATAAAAACATATATGTTTGAGAATATATACTTTTCATAAGGAATCTTCAGGGGATATGAATATAGTGATTTGTCAAAGTATAATGGCAAGATTGATTCGGGTAAAAGAGAGAAAAGCAGATAAAAGGTTCTTTGATTGTAACTATCGATATTTATATTATTGGCTAAATAATTATTTAATAAGTCATAGAAATCAGAGAAAAATGGTGCTTTTTGTAAGTATAAAATCTCATCAAAAAATTGGTTTGAAATAGCGAAGGAAGAAAAGAATAAAGCAAAAAAAAGAAAATTGAAACATAATAGACATTTTAAGAAAATTTTAGAATTATTCAAAATTTAGACTCCCTAAGTAGCCCATCTAAAAAATTTGTTATACCAAAGAATAAATATCCAGGATATTAATACAAAAATAACATTAATCGTAGATGCAATTGTTACACCATCAATAAAAAAATTTTTGGGGGCTAATAGTATTGATGAAATTACAATAATAAATACTGATTGAGTTTTAAGTACATTATTTTTTTCTCTTAGAATTAAATAAAGAGGGATGAAATATAATAGTAAATAGTAATCAGCATTTACAGGTGTAATAATAAAAACTGAGTTTATCAATAGAAACAAATGCAAAGCTAAATTTTCACTTTTAAATGGAATTCGAAAAAATAGGAAGATATTAATTAGAAAAAACAAAAAAATAAATGTCCATATAACAGGTACTGATTTAGTAAAGAAGGAAATAAAAAAATAAAAAGATGTCCCATAATTTTGGCCACTTAGATTGTTAATATAAGTTATTCCATAAGCATCTAATCCTTTAAATATATTTTGTAAATTATATTCTAAATAAAAAAAGTTACTCAATATTACATATAAAACAGAAGAAATAACTGCCCCAGAAATGGCAATTTTTATTATGTTATTAAAAAATAGCTTAAAGTTTGATTTGCTGATAGTAAGAAAAATCAAAGAAAAAAGAACAAATGTGGGCCTCATGCATATTGCTAGTGACATAAAAAAAATTGCATATTTATTTTTATTGGAGCTGATACAAATTATTGATGATAGTAGAAAAAGAAATGTCAGCAGTGATAATATATGACCTCTGTCCATCATAAAAATTAATGGATAGCTACTGAAAAAACAAAATAATATCCCACTATTAAATTTCTGAGAGTGTTTCATTAATACTTTGCTAATTAAAGCCAACAAAGAAATTACTAGGATAATATAAAAGTAAAAAATATTAATAATCTGTGAAATAAATGCTATCAAAACATAAAAAGAAAAAGGTAAAGGTGGCTGATGATAAATTGAAATATTCGATAAATAAGGGTTATCAATCAAGTAATTTGCGATAAAACTTATATTAAATAATTCAGGTGATGCTTTAAAATTATTAAATGCTGCACCAAATTTAAAAAAATCAGCTAATCTATCGCCTGGATAAAATAAAAAAGTTTTAAAATTAATTGGAAGCTCGGGGAACATTAATATATTGACTTGATTATATAAAATATTTAAGAAAAAAATACTTAAATATAATGTAAAATAAATTCTTAATGGACTATAGTTGAAAATTTTATCAATAAATTTGGATTTAATATTATTTAATATCATTATTTTTTACTCTAAATCCCGAATTCTGTACTAGATTTTTATTAATTCTGTAAAGATATTCTAAAATTAGTGAAATACCAAGGAATACAAAAGAAATCAATACAAAAAACAAAAAAATGGAGTTAAATTGGATCTTATTTAATAAAAACAAAATACTTGAAATGGAAAATGTTAAAGCAAATAAGATAAAAAAACAAAATTGAAACACTCTTGATTTATCAAAGAATAAACAGCTTGCCAAATCAAACATTTTAAAAATAGTATATTTTGTCACTCCATACATTCTTGGATTATGCTCACATTCTATCTTTCCTAATCTTGTTGTTATCATTGATATCAATACACTTATATTAGGACTGGTAGCACTGAATTTTAAAAGTTGATCTTTTGTAAGCTTGTTAATTATAAAAAAAGGGCTTCTGTATATATCTTTTGGGAAATCTAATAAATGATTTTCAATAAGTCCATATAATTTACTGAAGAAATTCTTGATCTTGCCATGCTTTCTTGCAAAATTTGCAAAAACAACATCATGGTCATTATCTTCTATAGCTTTTAACAGTTTAGCAATATCTTTTGGACTTTGTTCTAAGTCTGAATCCATTGTAACTATATATTTACCATTTGCTATTTCATAGCCCGCAAGGATTGCTTTATGCTGGCCATAATTTCTGGTTAGCTCAACAGTATTTATATTTTTATACTTTAAAATAGCTTGGTTGATTTCCTTTAATGTCATTGGATTTGATGAGCCATCGTTTGAGAATATAATTTCTCCATCAATATCCTCATCATTAAAAACTTCATTAATCTGTTTAGAAATTTCACCAATGTTCTCAACTTCATTGTAAACAGGTATGACAACGGATACTTTACATCTATCAGACGGCATATTATTATCTTATATCAAATTCATTGGTTTTAAAGTTGTTAGAAAATAAAAAGAATATCCTTGTTACAGGTGGTGGCGGCTATATAGGCTCTCATACATGTAAATACCTCAGATTATCTGGTTTTAATCCAGTTGTATATGATAACTTCATAACAGGTCATAAAAAATTTGTTAAATGGGGTGACTATATTGAAGGAAATATTGGTGATAAAAGCTCTTTTTCGCATGCTTTAAAAAAATACAAACCAATTTCAATAATACACTTTGCTGGACTTTCAAATGTAAAAGAATCAGTGGAGAATCCAGAAAAATATTATAATGAAAATGTAAAATCCTTTGAAAATATGATGGAGATCATTTTAGAAATGGGTGTTAAAAATTTTATTTTCTCAAGTAGTGCAGCTGTATATAACTCAGATTCAGAAATGCCTTTAACAGAAGAATCAAGGTTATTACCAAGTACCCCTTATGGGCAAAATAAGTTAGAAATAGAAAAAATACTGAAAGATTTAGATTTGAAACAAAAAATCAAATACATCATTTTAAGATATTTTAATGCTGCAGGATCAGATTTAGATTGTGAGATAGGTGAGCTTCATGATCCCGAAACACATTTGATACCAAATCTTATAAATTCGCAGATAAATAATAAAACTGCTCACATTTATGGAAATGACTATAATACCAGTGATGGGACAACGGTTCGTGATTATATTCATGTTTATGATTTGGCAACTGGCCACATCAAAGCATTAAACTATTTATTAAAGAATAAGAAAAGTAATATTTTTAATTTAGGTTCAGGAAGAGGATATTCTATATTAAAAATAATTGATGTCTTCAAAAATTTAAATCTTGATATTGAATATAAATTTCTTTCTCGTAGAAAGGGAGATGTTTCAGAATTAACTGCAGATATTTCAAAAGCAAAAAAGATATTAAACTGGTTACCAATCAATTCAGATATTAAAACTATAATACTAACTGCCTATAAATGGCATAGGAAAATAAACAGTGAAAAATAAAAAAAAAATTCATTTTATTCAAACATTTGAAACAATTTTAAGATTTTCAAAAAAATATATCAATTTTCTCTTTCCTATATTTTTCTTCCTCATAAGTTTCTTTGGAATTATTAATCATGAAATTTGGAGGGACGAATGGGAAATATGGCTCATGGTAAGAGAAAGTAAAGATTTAATTAATTTTTTTGAAATTTCTAAGTATCAAGGACATCCACAGTTATGGGGGTTATTACTATTCTCTTTACATTCACTTAATCTTGAATATCAATATATGCAAATACTATCAATCTCATTAGCAACAGCTTATTCATTCCTTATTTTTTCTAAATCCCCTTTTAATATAATTTTGAAAATACTAATTATTTTAAATTTTTACTTTTTATATGAATATAATATTGTTTCTAGAAATTATGGCCTGGGTGTATTTTTAATATTTCTTTCATTAGAGTTCATAAAAAGAAAGAAGGAGCTTCTTCCATACTTTTTAATAATTATGTCTTTTTTTTCGCACACTTTTTTTATTCCTATAGGTTGCTCGATACTTGCACTTAAATATTTTTACAACTCAAAAAATTTATTACTTAAAAAAGAAATATTTAAAATGTTTATTGTCTTAATATTTGCTTTTCTTTCTTTAAATCATTCGACTCCACCTACAGATGGATTCTGGTATAAAGACCTATTTTATGAAATGAGTAATGTTAGTTTCAATTTATTTGTAAAAAAATTGTTTGTTCAATTACACCATATTTCAATATCACCGTTCGCATATAAATATTTAGGTTTTGAATTTGATATAGCAATTAAATTAATATGTTTTCTTTCTTTACTAAGCCAGTTTAAAACAATGCATTCTAGAATTTTTTATATTTTAATCGTACTCTTCTATAGTTTTTGCGGAACCTTTGTAAGCTTCAGCTTAAGACATTTTGGTTTCATGTGGGTAGCCTTCTTTGCTTTGCTATGGTTTGAATATCAATCATACGGTTTTAAGGATTATGATTTCAAGGTCTGGTTGAAAAAACCAATAAATTTATTATTTTTGATATGTGTAACACAAGCAAGTTTTTGGGGAATAAATGCTTATATTGATGACATTAAAAATACTTATTCAAATTCCAAAAATGCTGCGAAATACTTAGAAAGAAACTTAAAGGGCAATGAAAAAATCTTCACAGATATTGACTATACAGGCCAATCAATTCTTGGCTATCTAAATTATCCCAATTTTTTTACTTATTATGGAGAATATAACTATGCTAAATGGAATAAAAAACTAGATAGAGATGGAACAAGGCCCATGAAAAAGAAAATAAACCTTAACTATTATGATTATATTATTTTAAGTAAAGAACTAAATATAAATAATTTTGAGTTGGTTTGGAAAAAAAATAATCGAATCTTCTCAGCTTCAAATGCACAAGATGAAAGCTATTATATTTATAAGAGAAAATATCATGATTAACAAAAAAATATTAATTACTGGTGGCTCGGGATATATTGGAAAAAATATTATCCAAAATCTATCCAAAAAATACGAAATAAAATATTTAACAAGAAATTTAAATGATAAAAGTCAGCAATGCATTGTAATAAAAAATAATTTTTCTTCAATTAATATGTCTGTCAATAAATTTAAACCAGACTTAGTTTTACATTTAGCGTCACTTTTTGTTGTAAACCACAAATTTAAAGATATTAGTAATTTAATTGACTCAAATATCAAATTTGGCTCATTTCTACTAGAAAGTATGCGGCTAAACAAGATAGATAAAATAATTAATATTGGAACAAGTTGGGAGTATAAAAATTCTGACAATTATAATCCAGTAAATCTATATGCTGCTACAAAAAATGCTTATGAAAAAATTTTATTCTATTATTACAAAACAATGAACTTAAAAGTTTTAAATCTGAAGCTATATGATACATATGGACCATCAGATAATAGAGGAAAAATTATATCTAAGATAGTAGAATCAGTTAAGAAAGATAAGGAACTCAAACTAAGTCCTGGTAATCAAATTTTAGACATTATTCATATTAATGATTTAATTAATGCGATTAAAATTTCATTAGGCATATTTAATAGTAAGCAAAAAAAATTTTTTAAAACCTACTCTCTATGTTCTAAAGAAAGATACAAATTAAAAGATATAGTAAAATTAATACTAGAATCATCAAAAAATAGAAAAAATAAGGTAATTCTTGGCGGATTACCTTATAGAGAAAACGAAGTTTTTATACCATCTACAAATATAAAAAAATTACCCAAATGGAGTCCTAAAATTAAATTAGCTAAGGGTATTAAGGATTTAATAAATGAATAAACAAAAAATATTAATTTTTATTCCAACATTTAATTGCTCAAAATTATTTGAGAAATTATTGAATGATCTTGAAAATATGGATTATTTTCAGAGCAATAATTATAAATTTGAGTTATTAATAATGGACAATAACTCTAATTCGTCTGAAGTTGATTATATGAAACTAGCAATAAATAAGTCCCCTTTGAACAAGATGATCAAGTTTCAAGATTTTAAAGATAATGTAGGATATGCAGGAAATCAAAAAAGATGTTTTGAATATTTAATAAATAATGATTTTGAATATATGATAATGCTACACGGTGATGGTCAATATGCTGCTGATTTATTAAAAAAAATAATTCCAAAGCTAAAGAATAATCTTGATATAATATATGGTTATCGTGACAAAAAAACTTATAAAATTGACGAAACACCCTATTCAACTTATTTAATAATTACAGCTTTAAATTTCATGGAAAATTTCATTTTAAATCTTAAAATTCACGAATGGCATTCTGGATTTGTTGCATATTCAAAGAAATTCATTGAATCCATAAGGCTTGATAAACTTACAAACACTCGACATATAGATGGAAATATTCTATTTATAGGATCACTCAAAAAAAACAAAATTCTTGGTATTCCTATATATAAATTATATAAAGGTTTCGAGCAGTTTCATGGATTTGGTGCTGTTAAATATGTATTCAATGTTATATTATTAATGTTTCATTTTAGATCTAAAAACAATATTAAATATTGGTTTAAAAATTAAATACATCGATATACTTAGGGAATTTTGAATCTTTCTGTGAAATAATTGGCTTTTTAACATCCCAACTAAAATCAATTGAATTCCATAATATTCCTCTTTCTCTATTATCATTATAATAATCGTCCATCAAATATATGAGAGATGTGTTATCTTCAAGAGTTAAAAAAGCATGTCCACATCCTTTGGGTATATGAAGTAGCTTTTTATCATTAAAGTTAAAAGTTTTATAAAAAATATTCTTAAAAGTTTTAGATTCCTTTCTTAAATCAATGACAACATCTAATAAAGATCCAGAAATACACAAAATTATTTTATTTTGTGAATACTCATTATCTTCACAATAATGAATTCCTCTTATAGTATTTTTTTTAAGATTTATAGATAAAGCAGACTCTTTTACATCAAAATTATTTAATGTTTTTTTTACATAAAATTTATCAAAAGTTCCTCTTTCATCAACATAAGAAAAATAGTCAGTATAATAGCATCCTTCGATATTTGTGTTATTAAATTTTTTCATGGAATATCTTAATTTTACTTATTGTAAACTTTGTTTGCAGTCTGAACGCTTGATCTTTCCTTAATCAATTTCTTAATTTCATCATCTCCTTTCTGATCATCAGTAGGAGAAAAGAGTGCTTTACCCCTATCGGAATGAAGTTCGCTGGGTGTAGTCAAATAATATACTGCTATACTCTTTCTATATTCAGTTTCAGGACAAGTTAGGGGTTCGGGAAGACCATGCCAACTATCGACAGTGTCAAAGAATACACCTCTATTATAGAGTGTTGGAATTCTCTTAATTAATTTACCACAAATTGATTTATCATTGGGATCCTGATCCCACAAACCTAGAGCACCCCCCCATTCATCTTTCCAATTAGAATTAAGATAAACAATTAAATTAATTTTTCTTAATAAACCACGTTTTGGATGAATAGAATAATCTAAATGAGTATTAAGTTTTCCACCTTTTCGGTGGATATGCCAACCAGCGCCATTTAGTCCAATATCAGGATAGAGTGGTGAAATTCCAGTAAGTTGACTTAGGTAAGAAGTAAATTCTTGTGAAGAAAGAATTGAAAAAACTGAATATGTAACTGCAGGGAAAATATTCCAATTATTACAAACTTTTTTAACTTCTAGCGGATTATTGTAACCGTGCCATATATCAGATTCATACCCTGGAAATTCTTCCTCTAGATTCTTTGCTATATTATTATTAAAAAAGTTGTCTACATAACAATGATCGAATGGCTCTGAATTTTTGAAGGTTTTGAAAGAATCCTCTAAGGAATCAATATTTAAAATTTCATTAAAATTAGAAATCATATGTAAATTATATTTAATAAACAAGGATAAGTAAAATATGCTTTAAAGGAATTAGAAATGGTTAAAAATAAAAACTTTAGTTATATCTTTTTTTGGTTAATAACAACATCGACAAGTATTGCTATTAATAAATTTAACATTGTGATTCCACAGATTATAATGAAGCTGAAAAAATATGTCCAAGCCCACCAGTAAAGATCTTGTAAAGGCAACATAACTTGTTCCCAGCTGGACATGGTTAAGACTTGAAATAAGGTAATCATTGAAACCCCTACATCGCCCCATCTTTCAGGTATGTCGGTGCTAAATAAAATTGACCCTATTGTCGCATATATATAAAGAATTATAAATAATAACAATCCTACATAAAACACTCTTGTAACTGAAGATAATAATGCCTCTATTATTTTTTTTAATTCTGGAACAACAGAGATAAGCCTTAAAACTCTAAATACTCTTAACAATCTTAACAATAAGAAACTTGAATTATTTGGTATTGGAATTAATGAAAGTAAAACGATTAATGTATCAAATACATTCCAGCCATTTTTAAAAAAATTTAATTTTTTAGGTTCTGCAATAAATCGTATTAAAATTTCAAT
>MDTB01232063.1_pt1 | contig 17408 bp, 16 predicted proteins | sample 811161 | NCBI WGS metagenome assembly MDTB01 (sample SAMN05326650, study PRJNA326480) | marine metagenome | isolation source: seawater | place: Mediterranean Sea | collected 2009
CAAATGGAAGCAAAAAGAATAGAAACAATAAAAATAAATCTCTTAAAAATTGACATAATTATCCAGGAATAATAACTTCTAGTATACCGAAATTACCATCAATGAAAAAGCATTAATTGATGAATAACAAATGAAACTTAATGATGAAAATTTTTTAAACCTAGATTTGTTTCAAATGAGGAAAGAAAAGGACGTCTCGAATTGATGGGGTATTTGTAAGCAACATAACGACACGATCAATTCCAATACCTAGTCCACCTGTTGGTGGCATACCATAAGCAAGCGCTTCAACAAAATCATCATCAGTTTGATGAGCCTCATCAAAACCAGCTTCACGAGCTTTTTGTTGTAAGTCAAATCGTTCTTGCTGATCAATTGGATCATTTAATTCAGTAAAAGCATTGGCGATTTCCATCTTATTAATAATCAGCTCAAATCGCTCGACATATGATTCATCAGTACGACTCTTCTTAGCTAAAGGAGATGTTTCTAACGGATAATCAACAATAAATGTTGGCTGAATCAAATGCTCTTCCACAAACGTATCATAAATTTCATTGATAAGCTCCCCTTTAGGTGAGTCTTCTGAAAGCTCAATACCTTTCGCTTTAAGGAGGGCTAACATATCAGTTATTGAAGCTGTATGAATATCTAACTTTGAATGCTCTAGAATTGCATCACGCATTGAAATTCGTTTAAATGGTAAGGAAAAATCCAACTCCTGACCTTGATAGTTAATTATTTCACTACCATAAGTATTTTTGACCAATGCATTCATCAATTGCTCGGTCAACTCCATCATATCAGTATAATCAGCGTATGCTTGATATAATTCTAATAACGTATATTCAGGATTATGCTTAAAGGATACACCCTCATTTCGAAATACTCGTCCAATTTCAAATACTCGTTCAAATCCACCAACAATTAATCGTTTAAGGTGTAACTCTAACGCAATTCGCAAATAAAGATCTTGTTTTAACTCATTATGATGAGTAGTAAATGGTCGTGCAGAAGCGCCACCATATATTTGGTGAAGCACAGGTGTTTCAACTTCTATAAATTCTTGATCAGTGAGAAAATTGCGAATATCACGTATGATTTCTGACCGTTTTTTAAATACATCCATCACTTCAGGATTCGCAATTAAATCAACATATCGTTGCCGATAACGTGATTCCTTATCTTGTAAACCGTGATACTTTTCAGGAAGAGGACGCAACGATTTAGTTAACAGTTGAAAGGAGCGCACATCAATTGTAGTTTCTCCACGTCGAGTGGAAAAAATTAAACCTTCAACACCAACTATATCTCCAATATCTAATAATCCAAAATCTTCGAATTTCTCAGCTAAATCATTGATCGAGGCATATAACTGAATTGCACCAGAATCATCCTTAATATTAGCGAAAATTGCTTTTCCATGCCCACGTTTAGCCATGACTCGACCAGCAACACGGACCACTTGTTCGGTTTTATTTCCAGCTTCTAAATCATGATGCTCTGCTAATACAGGACCTATCTTATGTGATCGATCGAAAGAATACCCAAATGGATCAATTCCTTTATTCTTATAAATCGATAACTTTTCTTTCCGAACTTCCAATTCATCGGTTACAGGTATATCTGTTTCTTGACTCATATAGCAATCATACCGGTTTTTAGTTGCATACTCAATATAGATCCACAATCTAAAAAGAAGAGCTTTGACGAACTCGCATTCAACTTGTTAATATAACGGTACCCTGCGCGTGTGGCGAAATTGGTAGACGCGCTAGACTTAGGATCTAGTGTCTTTGACGTGGGGGTTCAAGTCCCTCCACGCGCACCACATTTTGATTGAATTTATCTCGGCGATACTTTTTTCAAGCAGTTAATTTAGTACTTACCTTAACGTTATAGACAGTAAAATTATTTTCTATAAAGTTACGAAACATATATGTTGGAAGGTTTATATGAACTTTCAACTCAAATAAATGTATAATGGCTTAGATAGTTTAGAATAGTTTGGTTAAAATGGTAAGCCTAAAGATTTTCTTAAACAATTAACGGTACTTTTTGACAATTATACATCTCTAGTAAGAGTAAATATTTAAGTTTTATAGTAAAATTATATTAAAAATGAATAAAAATATTTCAACTCCAGCAATCAATAACATATTTTTCACGACAAAACTTTTCAAAGAACATGTTATTAAGATAGGGATTAACGTTTGGACCAATTTAAAAAAACAATTAGATACAGATCCAAACAGTCTTGATATTTTAGGCGATGAGTTGGTTAAACGCATAAAAGAAGGTATTCCTAACAAATATAAAAGAACCGAACATCAATCCCTTTTTTATTTAACATTTATTCTTTTAGATAGATTAGTTAATCAAAATATTACGTTTAATGATCAATCTAGTCTTAAAGAAGAAGATAAAAAACAACTAAATACATTTCTTGATGGGCATTTGACTTTAATTAATCACAAATATATAGAGCTTAAAACCAAAACCTGTAGCTATATTGCATGTCAAATTCAGCTTATGACATTAATTAAAGATACTTGTTCACCAAAAGAGGAAGTCTTTATTGATTTATTTAAACCCTCCTTTTCAGTTTTAAATCAACCATTATTATTCGAACATACAGAATCCCAATCTTTAATACCTTTTTACGATTTAGGTTTACATACGTTTTACATGTTTTTAAATAAAATCAACTCTAATAATTTAATAACAGATTGGCTAATAGATTATTTGATTGAAAATTTTTCTTTTCCTGATATTTATGAAAAGTTTGTTCGTGAATATCTTTATATTGGCAATTTCCAACGAACTTCCGATTCAAATGAACCATTAAATACGATATGGGAAAGTGTTATTATTCCAAACGCTATCAAGGCTTATAAAAATCATAAATTTGGCGATCCCATTCAACTTGATGAAGCAAATCATCGAATTCATATTCCCAGTGAACAAATACCTCATTTTAATCAAATGGAAAAGTTTACGATATTGAGCGCTTTTCAGCAGTTCGAAAAAATAAAAACTTTGATGAAGACAACTATTTGTGGACATACGTTTCAAGCTTCTATAGAAATTCTTTCTTATGAATATGATTTTGATGATTCTACAAACATTTATTCTGAATTATATGAAATTATATCAAACTGGTTAAATCAAAAGGATGTCAAACGGATGCAAAAGCTTCATGCAATAGAGCAATTTGCCATGCAAGTAATTTTTTATAACCTTGGCAAAAATAATCGAGAGATAAACCTATACGAAACTAAACATCATTTTTCTTCATTAAGTGAATCAACCTTACAAAATTTAAAAAACGTTAAAAATCACAATAAAATAGCAAAATTGCTTGATTTTATAATACAAGAATATATTAAAATAGAAGGTGAGGATGATGATGAATTAACAAAAGATCGCCAACAATTTTTTTCAATAGCACTTGCTTTTAGTATTGCAAACAAAGATTTAGGTCTTTTCAATGAATGTGCACTTCAAATGGCTAATTCAGAAAATAAATTAGAGAAACTAGATGCTCATTTAATTATATTAAAACGAATGAAAGAGTTTAATAATGATCGATATTTTAATTATTTTCATTCATTAATTGAAACGAGTTTAAGTTTTTTAAAAAATAATGATTTTGAAGAATTAACAAAAGACGAAAATTCAGCAATAGAAAACAATTCAAAAAATATTAATGGTTATTCAGAAAATGAAAATATTTCTATAAAAGATACAACTAGACGTTTGCAATATATATTTACTTCAACACAAAGAATTGAACGAATTGAGTCTAACACTAAAATTATTGAAGAATTTGAAAAAAAATTAGCTATCAAAGAAAAAACCAATTCAAAAAAAAATATGAAAACAAAAAATAATTCGACACCTAAATCATCAGAAGATAAAAGAACGCTTGCACTTACCATTTCCATTGACGATTCAAATTCAACTCATATTACTGAATTTATAAAAGAAAGGGTAAGTCAATTTATTAGATGTGAAACTCTACCAAACTTAAATTCAGAATTAATTTTTACAGAAAAACAAAAATGGGAAATGGTTTATTTTCATTGTAATATTATCGGATCATTTCAAGAAATTGACCCAACATTGAAAATTGGAAAGAAAATGGAAGTCATCTTAATTTTAAAAGTTTTCTTCGAAAAGATTGGAGTTTCTAATACATTTCACTCTTATAAGGGTCTGTCAATTTATGAGTTAAAATATTCGGGTAAATATCGGCTGTTTTTTGGAAAAGACAAAATGGGAAACTATATTTTAATCCAATCAGGTTCATACTCTGAACTAGCACACGATACAGAAATTTATAAAAAAGAGATTAAAAATATTATTGATACGTCACCATTTCATAGATTTAATGGTTAAGGCTAAGTATTTAATTAAAATTTCAATATATTATTCAAGAAAGAATTAATTAAATAATTCTAATATTGAACTTGATTTTTAAAATGAAAATTTGATTCTATTAATAGTATGATCAATAAAATATCTAATTTATTTCCAAGGTCATCATATATAGTTTCACCAATGTATGATTGGATTGCATTTATTGGAGCACCGTTAATTGCTCTTTTTTTTGCTATGGCCATTAGCCTTCCATTTGTTCCAAATCCAATAATTAATGTGGGTGACAGAGAACATACATTTTGGGGATTTATAGTACTTGTTATTATGACACAGTGTCATTTACTTATTACTGTCATTCGAGCATATGGAAATCAAACAATTTTTAAAAAATACAAACGACGTTTATTAATTGGTCCTATTCTTATATTTTCATTAATATATGTTCATTCATGGGCCTTTTACAGCATGATAATCATTGCAACATGGTGGGATGTTTATCACTCAGCGTGTCAAACATATGGATTCACACGAATATATGATATAAAAACTGGTAACACATCATTATCACTACGCATACAAGATAGAATTTTAAATTGCTTAATTTATATTGGACCAATCATTGGTGGAGTAAGCTTAATTGCGCATATTAAACCGGATGAAAATTATTATCGAATGTTATTTTTAAGTGACATACCATTTTATGCAAATCAATATTCTAAGGCCTTATTAATATTAGTATTAATTTTTTCTGCATGTTTCATTCCATATTATTTTTATTGCGCTTGGAAACAATCGAAAATTCATCCTGTATCCTATCAAAAGATTCTTATACTATCTTTTACAGCAATCGTTAGTATTCTTGCATGGGGGTTTAACTCTTTTGGTTACGCATTTTTAATTGCAAATTTCTTTCACGCTTGGCAATACTATGCAATGATTTATAATTCAGAAAAAAAAACATTTTCAAACCAACTTAAATTAACCGATTCAAAGGCTTCACTACTTGTCAGTTCATTACTAGTTATAGTTACAATAACAATGGCTGGGTTACTTATACTAACAAAAGGTAATCGATTAACCATCAGTATTTTTACAACAATTGCTATTTGTCATTTCTGGTTTGATGGTTTCATTTGGTCTGTTGAAAAAAAACATATCTAATTTGAAGTATTAATATGTACATTCAGCATAAATTTATGGCATTCTATAATACTTATTATTAGAAATTTAAATCGATTTTAACGCCACCTTGAAAAGTAGAATATTTTAAACCACTATACATATATTCTTCAAATTCATATTCCTCAAATTCATGATATGAATTGCCTTCATACTCACCATAACCATATTCACTATCAACAGTCGCATAAATAACTTCATATTGACCATATACAGAAATAAAGTCAGTAAGCATTAATGTTCCACCAACTTGATACCCCATACCAGTATGAATTTCACTAAAATAGTTTTCATCAGAATTATCACCCGTCTTTAATCCAACAAATGACATATTTAGACCGCCATAAAGGACTAAATTATCAGTTGCAAATAAGCTAATATTGGCATATGCAAGGCTGGAATGTAACCATGCATCACCATTCGGTAATTCACTAGTATTACTACCCATTCCGTGACTTATATAGTCAGCATAATTTTGATATGCAACTGGTGCAAACATTTTGTACCCTGCATTAATCCCTAAATAGTCATTTAATTGAATTCCTAACTCAGCACCAACACCCATTGATCCAGTTGAATCAGATAATAACTCAACATCACCAGCACCACTCCCGCCTCCCATACCATCATCCATAATTAATTCTATTGGGTTAACTGACGAATAAAATGCGTAAAAACTAAGCTTAGTCAGCGATTTCTTTTTTTCGGTAGGCTGTGCCTTCTCTTGCTTAACAGCTTTCGATTGAACTGGTAATTCCTTAGACTCGCCATTTGAATCAGTGGTTGTCGTTGTGGTTGTGGTTGTCGTTGTCGTTGTCGTTGTTTGCGCGAAAAAAACAGAAGAATAAACCATAACAATTACTAAAATAATATACGTTTTCATTTAAACACTCCCTTTTCCTAAAGAATAAAAAAATATCATGAATTTATCAAATGCAAATAAAAAATGATATGAAAGAAAATGGTAATATTAATAATATGAGCTCAATTAATTTAAGAGATATACCAACACCTACACTGCCTAGCTATTCAAATAATAATAAAGTCGAAATAAACCCCACTAAATACAGGCATTTATCACCAAAGGAAAGAGAAAAGTTAGTCATTGAAGCTCATAATTTAGACAATATTACTAAGCCAGACATCAATACATTAAATAAAATAAGTGAGGGTGTATGGAGCAAGTTTGAGAAAGGAAACTCATTGGTACCATCAGTCTATATTGGAACGAAAACATACGATATTCCATTAGTAAGCGAAGAAGCTTCCGTAGTTGCTGCAATTCAAAAAGCATCCAAACTATCAAATCTTAATGGAATCGAAGGCTCGTCAGATGAACATTCAGAAATGACTGGCCAAATCCCATTCAAAAAAAATGCTACCGAATCTATTGATGAGTTAATTACCTACATCAAACCATTTGAAGACCAATTAATTGAACATGCGAGAACCATCCAAAAAGTTAAAAACCTTGAAGCAAGAGGCGGCGGCTTTTTAGGCAAACTTAAGTTCAAAAAAACCGATGATAAGTTTGGAAAAGTCGAATTTAATGTAGACGTCAAAGATGCAATGGGAGCAACGATAGTAAATGAAATAGCTGAAAACATTCAAAGGTATCTAGAAAAGCTTGGAATTAAAACACTGACAGGGATCCTTACAAATGCCGCACCAAATCGAAAATCTTATGCAACAATAAAAATAAACATTAATGCATTAGATGATAATCAAAAATCAGGATTAGAAATCGCTGAAAATATCGTCGATTTATGTGAATTTGCAAAAAGTGATGAAAACCGTGCATTGACTCACAACAAAGGTATCATGAATGGAATCATTGCAGTTGCAGAAGCTACTGGTCAAGATACCCGAGCATTAGAAGCGGCAAATCATTTTATCGCAAAAAATAAAGGCATTAATTTCAAAAATAAAAATGCACAATATGGCCCAATCGCAACATGGAAAATTGAAGAAGACATATTAATTGGAGAAATAGAACTATCAACACCAATAACAACCGTGGGGCGTTTAATAGAAACACACCCAACTATTACCACAAACTTACTAAAAATTCTTAAAGTAGACGATGCAAAAGAGCTTGGTATAATTATGGCCGCGGTTGGACTACTTAGCAATTTAGCAGCATTACTTGCGCTAAGTACGACCGGAATTAGCTACGGTCACGGAAAATTACATAATCAAGAATAATGTAAAAGTGATTAATTTCCGTTTAATGAAGGCATATGCTACATTAATAAAAGAATCTTAACTATCGGAGGCAATTACATGACCTGTCGGGGCATTCGCGGAGCGATAACAATTACTGAAAATAAAGAAGACTCAATCATCAATGGCACGATACGACTTCTAGAAGAAATTATTTCATCGAATCAAATTAAAAATGACGATATTGTATCAATATTTTTTTCAGTTACTGAAGACTTAAATGCAACATTTCCGGCTCGTGCAGCTCGAAACATGGGATTAACGGATACACCACTCCTCTGTTTCCACGAAATTCGTGTACCAGATGGTTTGGAGAAATGTATAAGAATACTAATGCACGTTAACTCTGATAAACAAAAATCAGATATTAAACATATATACCTAGAAAAAGCAGAATCCCTTCGACCGGACATCAATAAATGAAAAAAATTGTAATTATTGGGTGCGGTTTAATTGGTGGATCTTTTGCAGCACTTGCCAAAGAAAATGACTGTAGTGTACATGGAATAGGACGTAGAGAAGTGCCACTATCAAACGCAAAAGAAAATCAACTGATTGATAGTTATTCACTGGATCTCGAGCCATCAATTATAGAAAACTCAGATTATATTATTATTGCATCACCGATATCAACAGTTATTCCGATTATAGAAACATTAACCAATACATTTAAAAAAACATTAAAAATCATCGAGTTTTCAAGCGTTAAATCATTCCTAAATCATCCAATTGTTCAGGATTCACATCATCAAGTTATTGCAGCACATCCGATGGGCGGTTCAGATGTACAAGGACTAGAAAATGCATCATCCGAAATACTTCGAAATCGATCCATGATCGTATTTGATGACAATCAAGAAATTAATAAGTTTTTCGAATTATTAAGCTTTCAATGCATTCATTGCGAATCATTTGAAATACACGATCAATGGATGAGCCATATTTCTCATGGCCCCTACTTAATATCCACATTATTACCTGCAATATTATCGAAATACGAAAAAAACTATTTAGAACAATTAAAACAAGTATCTGCAGGTGGTTTTAGAGATACTACACGAGTATCAAATAGCCCAATTGAATGGGGTTTAGATATTTTAAATGGAAATCAAAATCAAATCACAACATTAATTGATGATGTAATGGATCAATTATCCACAATAAAGAAGCACTTAACTGAATCCAATAATAACGAGTTAACAGAGCTATTATCAAATGCAAAAAATACTCGCCAAACTATTGTAAGTCAGTAAATGAGTTTAAAACAGCTGTTACAAAATGATACTGTCACTGTAGCAAAAGAATTATTGGGATGGGAACTTCGCTTTAAATCGTCAAACGGTTGTGTTGGAGGGATAATTTCAGAAACAGAGGCCTACACAGAAGATGATCCTGCATGCCACGCCTATCAAGGTAAAATAACCAAACGAAATGAAGTAATGTTTGATGATGCCGGACATATTTACATTTATTTTATTTATGGAATGTATCATTGCCTAAACATTGTCACTGAAAAAAAAGGAACTGGAGCAGCTGTTTTAATCCGTGAAATTATTCCTACAATAGGAATTGAACAAATAAAAAAAAATCGCCCAAAAATAACAAACCAGAAAAATTTATTAAATGGTCCTAGTAAATTAATGATGGGCTTAAGTATTCCCAAATCATTGAATGGAACATCTATATTATCGACATCATGTCCAATAAGTTGTAAAAAATTAAATCAAGAGAAATTAAATTATGCTAGCTTACCAAGAATAGGAATTTCAAAAGCAACTGATCAACTTTGGCGCTTCAGATTAAATAATGACGCTACCTGATCCACAATTTTTCGAGCAACATATTGAACATTTGGTAATGGCTGCCATTTAAATGAATGGTCCAGTAAAATTGTTGAGACTTCCTGAGCGATAATTTTAGATTGGTTTGAATCAATAAGAAATGTTTGAGCACCATCTATGAGTTGGTGTTGTTCAAGAAACCGTTTCTTCGTTGATTGAGAACCATTACCGAGAAAAGAAATTAATGGTCGCTTTGCAAACATGGCTTGCTCATTTGCAGTACCTGCCAAACCAATCACAACATTTGCTCGATGAAGCGTATCAAAAAAAGCATAGCTAACTGTAACACGATGAAAGGTTCCTGAATTTACAAACTCATAGTGTGTATCATATGTTATAAATGACCAAGAAGAATCTTGAATAATCGCTTTAAGTATATCCTCAGTCACTGAATCCGGTAATGCAAAAGTAAAATGGTACGCTCTATTTAATGATAACTGAGATATTACATCTAATAATTGCTGAATATTTGCCTGAGATTCATCACGTGAACCTGGAAATAATGCAATAACAGGCTGATCAATCATTCCTAAATCAGACTTCATGCCATCAAACATAGGATTACCATAAAAAAACGACTGAATACCAACACTTTCCATACGCTCATGAGTTTCAACATCGCGAGGAAATACATAATCTGAAAATTTTCGAATCAAAAATAATTCAAATTTTGTATGAGGAATAGCGCGTTCTGATTTAGCAGTTGGCAAAAAAACAGTCGGTATCGATTGATTCCAAGACCCCATAATTAAAGCAAACACATCACCAACAACAATTTGTAATTCAGCATCCGATGCTTTAAGCAACCGTCTCTGTTTAAAAACATTTGAAATAAGACCAGAAAAAATATCTAAAATAATATCCCAAGGCCGTCTCAAAAAACCGCCACTTGGTAATTGACGTTGCGAAATTTTGGGAGACAAAGAATGTCTTTGATAGACACGTCCCGACCCAACTAATGGATAAGCATCTAATGTAACATCAAACTGTGATAAAAAAGGAATTAATTTACAAGCTATGCTATCTTCACCGTGGCCATTACTAATTAGACGTATATTCTGCATGATTATACTAAGATAAAGTTTTTTACAGCATCTAACAATGAATCCGCAACATAATTTGGGGCAAGTTCTTTGTCATCTTTAAATTGACTACCATACCCAGTTGTTACTAACACAGATTGTATATCAGCATTTTTTGCAGCTTGTATATCCACATTATTATCGCCAACCATCACGATCTCTGTTGATTCAATATTAAATTCAGCCATCAATTTCACTAACATTCCAGGCTTTGGCTTTCGATCCTCAGAATCCATCTTGTAATGTCCAACACCATGCTCAGGATGATATGGACAATAATACACCTTCTTAAAAGAAATCCCATACCCCTCAAATAATCGAGCAATATAAGATTCAACTTTTAAATAATCATCAACCCCAAAAAAACCGCGCCCAATTCCAGATTGATTGGTTACAACAAATAAATCAATATTTTGTGCTTTTAATAATAACAAAGCATCAACCACTGTTGGTAAAATATTCACATCTTTTATATCTGAAAGATATGGAATATGTTCAATTAACGTTCCATCTCGATCAAGAGCAACGGCTTTAATCATATCTTACTGACTAACCTCAACAGACGCTGTTGTAACCATCGGTTTAGATTGAAAGTATGAAGTTACTGAATCAGTTAATACTTGTTTCATTTCCTTAGAATATAATTTACTATCTTGAGAATTTATATATTCTTTAACATCAACTTCATCACTATGATATGACAGCGTAACTAAAGATAAAAGAAAATCACTTAATGGGCTTTTAATTTGGAATAACGGCTGATCAATTTTAAAAAACCGTGTCGTATTTTTGGAGTAAACATTCAATGATGGGGTCACAAAACTTTTAGGTATTATGGACTGAAAATCCTTAAAAGGAATAATTGAGTCTTCATTATAAGACTCTTGTTGAATATGTTGTAAAAAAACACTCGATACTAAATGATCATATCGACTAACAATAATATCCTTAGTTGGAATTTCAGGTAAAACATAAAAGATAAAGTCATCTTTTGAAAGGTAATAAGAAAATGCGAATAAATCATATTTAGGTCGAATTTTTTTAAAATATGTATTAATTTTAATATCATTAATATTTGACTGTGAAATTGAAATTAATCCCTGTTGATATCGAGCAGACGTAACCGTATTTTTTTTAGAATCATAATTTATGGTTTGAAATGAATTTTTAGATGGTGTAACCGACTCAATTGTAGTATTAGCCTCAACCCATCCAACTTTTTCTTGCCCTTTATCAAAACTAATACCGGTCAAATATCCGTAATGTGATACTACATTTTTAGTACTAAAAATGTCATAAAATGAAGCATCAGAAAAATCACTCAATGGAATAATAAATGTAGCGGATTTAAAAACACTATTTTGAGTTTGGCTACTAATATCCTGTACTACCTTTCCACAAGAAAGAAATAAGAATAAAAACAAAAAATATAATGAATAACGAACAATAACCACGAAGTAATTATATCAGATAAAAAATAAAAGAATACAGCTTATGCACCAGCTGAGAAAGTATTATTATTTCCAATCCCGAAAGAATTTGATTGATTTGGATCATTACTGATACGTTGTTCAAACTGATCAATTGGGTTTACTTTAGACTCATCAAATTTATCAGTTTCACGTGTTTCATTTGAAGCGCCGGCTGTAGACTTTGGAACAGTTAAGTTAGCTAAATTATTCATTTTCTTTAGCATTTTTTCAACACCATCAAAATTTTCAGTTTTAAGAACTAAAAAATTATTAAACATGTTACCGATATTAATCGCAATATCTTTAAATTCTTCTGTAGATTCTTTAAGAAGCTCATCACTTGAATTATTAACAAGATCAGTTTCAGCAATAGTTCCACTTTCACCAATTTCTTGCAAAGCAGCTAAATCAGATTCCATTCCTAATTGACCTGTATTATTTTTTATTTTATCAAGCGACAAAAATTGGTCATCACTTTCAAAAAGCTTTTTTTCCAACTTTTTAAGATCCTTCACAATTTCTTTAACTTCATCACCGAGTTCTGGAATATGTTCTGCAACTTCACCTAATAAATGAACTAGCTTACTAATATCTCCTCGTTGGATACCATCAGAAATAATATTTTTAATAATACTCAGTATTTGGTCAATTTGGTCTTTTTGACTTGGTGATAAACCCAAAGAGTTATCTGTTCTTACCATATCAGATACGTCATTAATAAATGATTGAAGTTGATTAATTAGCATTAAATAGCCTCCTAACTATATATCGCCATTTTTCTTACTAAATATGCAAGCATTTTTCTTAATACGTTAATAATTTCTATTAAATTAAGCTCTAGCAAAAATTGCAACCACTTGAAGAGCAACTAATGTAGATGCCGTAATAATATCTGAATTTGAGTCTTCATTAACACTCTGAACATCTTCTGATGAATCACTTGGGGGAGGTGTCGGTGGAAATGTCGGGAGGATATTTTGGTCATCATTATTTCCATCTTCTGGTGGAGATACCACTGGTGGATCTGTCGGTAAAGATGTCGGTGGATCTGTCGGTAAAGATGTCGGTGAATTTGTTGATCCCACTGTTGAAATAGTTGTCGGTGGAAATGTCGGTGGATTTGTCGATCCCACTGTTGAAATAGTTGTCGGTGGAAATGTCGGTGGATTTGTCGATCCCGCTGTTGAATTAAATGTCGATTCAGCTGTCGATCCCGCTGTTGAATTAAATGTCGATTCAGCTGTCGATCCCACAGTTGAATTAAATGTCGATTCAGCTGTCGATCCCACTGTTGAATTAGATGTCGATTCAGCTGTCGATCCCACTGTTGAAATAGCTGTTGATGGAGGTGTCGGTAAAGATGATGGTGCGCTTGTTGGAAATATAGCACGAACCAAATCCTGTAAAAATGATAGCCAGTCTCCATCACTTTTGTATTCAACACATTCTTGGTCATCAACTTTTGACTGTAATTGATCTGCCATTTCTTGAACCGTAGAATTAAAAGTAGCTGGATCAATACCAGATTCAAGTGGAATATTATCAAACAATTGATTACATTCCTTTTTAATATCTTCCTTTGTTGATTCACATGTTTGTAATTCTGATACATATCCATATCCACTACATGGGTTCCCGTTAAAATCATAGGTTCCATTATTATTCTTTACTACAGCTTTAATCACTAATAAAGTTGTAGGCTTAGAAGTTGGCGTAATTGTCAACTCCTCCGTTGAATTGGATGTCGATTCAGATGTTGATACCGCTGTCGATCCCACTGTTGAATTAGATGTCGATTCAGCTGTCGATCCCATTGTTGAATTGAATGTCGATTCAGCTGTCGATCCCACTGTTGAATTAGATGTCGATTCAGCTGTCGATCCCACTGTTGAATTGGATGTCGATTCAGCTGTCGATCCCACTGTTGAAATAGCTGTTGGTAGAGATGTCTGTGAAGATGTCGGTAAAGATGATGGTGCGCTTGTTGGAAATATAACACGAACCAAATCTTGTAGAAGTGATAGCCAGTCTCCATCACTTTTATATTCAACACATTGTTGTTCATCAACTGTTGACTGTAATTGAACTGCCGTTTCTTTAACTGTAACATTAAAAGTAGCTGGATCAATTCCATTTTTAATTTGAATATAAGCAAACAATTGATTACATTCCTTTTTAATGTCTTCCTTTGTTGATTTACATGTTTGAAATTCTGATACGTAGCCATAATCATCGCATGGGTTTCTCTCAATATCATAGGTTCCATTATTATTCTTAACCACAGCCGCGATTAATAAAATATCCACCATCGATGGCGAACTAGTAGGCTTCGCAGATGGATCACTAGTTTGAACAGCACCAGGTCCAGAATTAATTCCAATACTATTATCATCATCTACCAAAATTACCGGCGATTGCGTTGGCGGTTCTGGTGATTTAGTTGGCGGTTTTGACGATTGAGTTGGCAGGTTTGATGGCTGCTTCGTATCTTGGATCGGTGATTGAGTTGGCGATTTTGACGATTGAGTTGGCTCAGGTGATGGCTGCTTCGTATCTTGAATCGGTGATTTAGTTGGGTGACTTGATGGTAACGAAGGGGTCTGTCGCATAGGAGTTTTTGTTGGCATTTCAGTTGGAACATAACTTCTTGGAATCTGAATATCTAGTAAAAGAGCATCCCAATTTGAATCCATGCGTTTGACACAATCTTGAGATTGGTAAATGTCATAAAAATTTTGTACTGATGTTCGAATCGTTTCATTATAGCTCAAGTCATTAGAGTTAAAGCTGGTACCAGATGGGTCATAATCCACAAGATTTAAAAATTTGTCACATCCATCAACAATTTCGCGCACAGTATCTTTACATGTCTTTAACCCATCTCTATAGTCACACGGATTTCCAGAAACAACGAAATCATCACCATTTCTTACTACATCAAACGCAGCAACTTGTAATAAACTCCGTCTCATAATTGAAGAACTATTAAATTGGTTCGAGTTTAAAAAAAAGGCAGCTAAAGGGACAATCATCTTAAGAACATTTTTCCAACCCATTTTTTCCTTAAAAGAACCTCTTTGTAATTTTTTAAATTTTTCTGCATTGTTAATTTGAGGAAAATTTATGTTTTTGGTATCCATTACACACTCCGTTTATAATCTCGTCACAATGTATATCGAAAATAAATTAAAAAATATTGCAAAAAAAGAATAAAAATTTAGAATTAATATATGTCACTAAATATAAAACCTGGAATTTATGAACATTATAAAGGTAAAAAGTATGAAGTCATTGGCTTTGCACACCATACAGAGACAAAATGTCCGATGGTACTATACAAGGCCCTTTATAAAGTACCCGATCTTGAAGAATTATATGGTGAGACCATCATTTTTACTCGACCATATGATATGTTTATTGAAAAAATAAAAATAGACAATAAAGAAATACCTAGATTCAAATATATTGAAGACTAAAACAGACCATCACGAATACGTTGTTTAATATTGCGAATCAAATCAAATACAAATGCAATATTATGATATGACATTAATGTTACAGCAAGAATTTCATTAGACATAAATAAATGTCTCAAATATGCCCGAGAGTATCGTTGACATACTGAACATTGACAACGTTCATCCAATGGCGCTAAATCATCCTGAAACTGACTATTCCTTATATTTTTTCGCCCTTCATGAGTAAAGAAATTACCATGTCGAGCTAATCGAGTGGGTGCAACACAATCAAACATATCAATACCAGATCGAATTGCAGCTTCAAAGTTTTCAGGTAAACCAACCCCCATCAAATATCTTGGTTTTTCATTAGGCAAAAATTGGGTGGTATGATCAGTAATAGATTCTAATTCCTCTTTAGGTTCACCAACACTTAAACCACCAATTGAAAAACCTGAAAATGAATAGTTGGTAAGTGTTTCAGCACTTTCTTGACGAGAGTCCTTAAATACTCCACCCTGAACCAAGCCAAAAAGAAGCTGATCGTTAGGATTTTCCTGCCAATAATGAAAGGCCTCTTCTTCCCAACGATGGGTAATGGCCATATCAGCTTCCACTTGTTTCTGGGAACTAGGATAAGGCGTACAAATATCCAACGGCATCATAATATCACTACCTAAATTACGTTGAATATCAATCACTCGTTTTGGAGTTAAGCGATGTTTTGAGCCATCCAAATGAGATTTAAATGTTACACCATCCGGTTCAATGGTTCGTTGATTCTGTAAAGAAAATACCTGATAACCTCCAGAATCAGTTAAGATTGGCTTCTGCCAATTCATAAATGAATGTAAACCACCTAATTTTGAAATGCGTTCACTTGTAGGCCTTAAATTTAAATGATAAACGTTTCCTAAAATAATTTGAGTGTCCAGTTCATTCAAAAAATCATTCGGCATACCTTTAACTGTCGCTTGAGTACCAACAGGCATAAATACTGGTGTCTCAATTACACCATGTGCAGTATGAAGCTCACCAATTCGAGCCTTTGATTTCTTAGATGCAACTAACTGCTTAAACATATTGAGTAACAATACAGAAAATTAATCGGTTAAGCAATTAAACCAAACAAATCATTAAATATCCAAACACCATATCAATATCAAAAAAATCATCCTTGATAAAATAATTTTAGATATTAATATTTTATCTAAAACTATTTGTAGAATAATAATTTGAAAGTGTAAAATATTTCATATATAATAATTTTAGAACAAACTATTTGATCAAAAATTAATATGACAATTACATTAAATTCCTACACACCGACAAATACTGAATTATTCCACCAGCCAATTACACACGATGGATTAAAAAAATTTGGAATGGACATGACACAAAAAGCGACACGTATTATGGCTGGTCAAAGTAGCGATAATATAAAAAAAGTATTACCAAATCAATCACTTGGATTATTATCAATTTATAAAATGGAAGACACAATTCAAATTATCGATAATAATTATGGAAGAGATTTTACAGTAATTGTCGATAAAAACACAGGGTTTATTCTACACTCAAATGATTCCTTTAATCATATTTCAAAATTTGATATAAAGACATTTCCTAACAAACAAAGTGCAGAATTAAAAGAGGTTAATTATTGGAATCGTTCAAATAATTACATCAATAATAATGGCAACTAAAACTTATTCAATACAAATAATCTAAAAACAAACTATACAAGTCCACCAGAATCAAGAACTGGTG
>MDTB01100366.1_pt1 | contig 17407 bp, 12 predicted proteins | sample 811161 | NCBI WGS metagenome assembly MDTB01 (sample SAMN05326650, study PRJNA326480) | marine metagenome | isolation source: seawater | place: Mediterranean Sea | collected 2009
GGTCCATTTTTACCTGAGTTGAACCTTCGCCATCCTCTCCTTTTAAAACAGGAGGACTATCTTTAACATCTAATGGACTCATTTGTTTTCCTCTCTCAAAAAAATAGCTACTCTGCTGCTATTGTTATTCCCTCACATTTATCTTCCAACTCCATTGCACTTTCTCTTAAGGCATTTAAAGTATCCAGATCAGGCGCCCAATAATCGCGTTCACTCGCTTCTATGAGCCTGTTCGCCATTCTTAAACTAGCGTTAGGATTCATATCAGCGATTCGCCGTCGCATTTCGTCATCAAGTACAAAAGTTTCACTTAATCGTTGATATACCCACGGCTCTACCTGACCAGTGGTTGCTGACCAACCCACCGTATTGGTCACATGAGCTTCTATTTGCCTCACACCCTCAGAGCCATGACTAAGCAAACCTTCATAAAACTTGGGGTTTAAAGAACGAGAACGCGTTTCAAGTGCAACCTGATCGGCCAAAGTACGTACTTTTCCTTCTCCCCGTGTCTGATCTCCAATATAAACAGCGATGTCCTCTCCTTTGGCCCTTTTCACTGCCCGCGAGATACCTCCAAGAGTATCAAAATAATGATCTACTGAAGTTACACCTAGCTCTACACTTTCTAAATTTTGATAGGCTAATTCAACATCTTTAAGGGCTTTTTGAAGAAGAATAGCATTTTGGGCAGCCTTTCCATTTACGCCATAAGCAAAACTTTTTCTCGCCTCATAAGCATCCGCAAGCTCATCCTCATTATCAAAAGCGGAGCTATCAACCAACTGATTCACATTTGATCCATAAGTGCCCTCTGCGTTAGAAAATACTCTCAATGCCGCCGTTTCGAAATCAACTTCCATCTCTTTTGAATATTGCAATGCATGAGCTCGGATAAAATTCATTTCGACTGGTTCCTTGGCCTCAGCAGCCTTCAAAGCAGCCTCCGCTAATAATCGTGTTTGGAGCGGGAGCAAGTCTCGAAAAATCCCAGATAAGGTTATCACCACATCTATTCTTGGCCTACCTAGCTCCTTCAATGGAATAAGGTCAGCCCCAGCAAGTCGGCCAAAACTATCAAATCGTGGTTTTGCGCCAAGAAGAGCTAAAGCCTGTCCAATAGGCACTCCATCAGATTTTATATTATCTGATCCCCAAAGCACCAATGCTATCGATCGAGGTAAACTTTGGTGTGTATTCAGCAAAAGTGTTGCCTGTTTGGCACCTTCCCTACAAGCAAATTCAGTGGGCATTCTGAAAGGGTCAAAAGCATGAATATTTCTTCCAGTCGGCAAAACTTCTGTAGATCGAATAAGGTCGCCCCCTGCAACTGGTGGCGTAAAACCACCGTCTAAAGCGTGGAGTAACGCTGGTATTTCATGATCCTTCTTTAATATTTCTTCAACCCGGAGTTTTGTTGTATGATCGCAATTTGTCAATAATCGTAAATATTCAGTCCGAGCCCCCGAAGACATTGGACGCCCCAGAACATGCAACCCTTCCGGGATCAAAGCTTCCTCGGTTTCAAGAACTTTTAACCACAATTTTTCTGGATTAGATCCATCAAGATCAACAGTTCTAGCCTGCTCCGTGATCAAGATTTCTAGATCAGTTCTTTCTGAGCTGTCATGAGAAGACCTTCTCCACCTATCTAAACTATCCTTCAATTCTGCAAGCCCCTTGTAGAGGCCAGAAGATGCTAAAGGAGGTGTCAGATGCGTTATTATAACAGCATTACTCCGACGCTTTGCTAAGCTAGCCTCAGATGGATTATTTGACGCGTAAAGATATATATTTGGCATTTCCCCAATCAACCTGTCGGGCCAATCATCAGAACTCATTCCAGTTTGTTTTCCCGGCATAAACTCGAGGGCGCCATGCATGCCAAAATGCAACAGAACATCCGCCTTAAAAGTGTTGTCCAACCAACTATAAAAAGCTGAAAAAGCGTGTGTAGGCGCAAAACCTCGCTCAAACAACAAACGCATAGGATCACCTTCGTACCCAAAACCTGGTTGTAACCCCACAAAAACATTTCCGAAATTCTTTCCTAAAATAAAAACTGATTTTCCATCAGATTGAACCTTTCCAGGAGCAGGTCCCCATTGACTTTCAATTTCATCTAGCCATGGTGAATATTTAACAATATCATCAGCACGAACAAAATCAAATACATTTGCATCCTGACCGTATGTATGAGCATTGCCATTTAAAATAGAATCCCGTAATTCTTCTACAGATTCTGGAGGATTCACTAAGTAGCCTCGTTCCTTCAGCGCCCACAAAGTATTGAACAACGATTCAAAAACATTCAAGTATGCTGCTGTTCCAGCAGCACCAGCATTAGGTGGAAAACCAAAGATTACTATTGCAACTTTCCGTTCAGAACACTTCTTTCGTCTCAATATACATAACTTTTTGGTCCTTTGAGTCAGTTTTGCAACCCGCTCAAGACATGGAACCATCTCACGGTTATTGAAACTTTGTGTGTCAATTGGGCCATGATTATCGATGCGCTCAGTAGCCCCTAACCTACCAGCGAATACAGTTGGATTAGTGGCTCCATCTAATTCAGGAAGCGCAACCAACATAGTTGTTTCTATTGGCCCAAGACCTTGCTCCGAATCCTTCCACTGCTTTATTGTTTGAAACTCAAGGGGATGAGCAGCCAGATATGGCACATCAAGGTCTTTTAACACCTTAACTGCAGCATCAGAATCATTGTAAGCCGGACCACCCACTAATGAAAATCCAGTCAAAGAAACTAATGCATCGATTTGAGTGCGGCCTTCAACCACGAAAAACTTTTCAATCGCCGGTCGGCCATCAAGTCCACTTGCAAAAACAGGAATTACTTCCAGTCCTTGACTCTCGAACTTTCGTATAACGGAGTCGTAATGAGCAGTATCAGAACTTAAAACGTATGACCGCATCAGTAACAAACCTACTCGCGCCACCGGTTTTTTTATTCTTGGTAACTGATAAATATCTGTAAAAATTTTCTCTTTGGCATCAGGATGATACAGACCTTCATCAGGGTATTCCAGAGGAAGTGGAGCATCGCCCCCTCGCCATTTTTTTATCCTCGAATAGCGCGACATTAAAAAACGTATCATTGCTTCAATATTATCATCCGATCCACCAAGCCAGTATTGCATAAGCAGAAACCAAGCTCGTAAATCTTGCGCTTTTCCAGGTATAAATTTTAATATTTTTGGAAGCCTTTTAAGCATCCTCATACGTTTCTCGCCAGAGTCTGATGACGGCTTGCCACCACCCTTGATTTTTTTCAATAATTTCATTGCACCCGATTGTGGTGCCGACATGTCCAAATTACCCATTTTAGTTAATTTAATAATTTGTCCATCGGAGATCACCCCTCCCATTGCATCACAGTGATCTCGGCGAGCTGCCAATGTCGGTAAAATTGCCTGCACATGTTCTTCTAAAAATAATAAATTAACAATAATTATATCGCCAGTTTCAACTGCTTTTTTAGCTAAACTTAACGCCTCTGGTGACTCTCCCCACTCAGCGGCCGCATGAACCTCAACGCTTAATTCAGGGAATTCCTTGACTAATCGGGACGCGGCTCGATCACAGGGACCTGCCGCATGGGAGTCTAGCGTAATGATCACTATCCGATAACCGAGTGGTTTTCCTCTGATGTCCCTATCAATTAGCATAATGAGCTTTTGCCTCATAAAGTGTGTCTACGGAAATCTCTCTAACGCCTTTCGAGGCCGCATATGTTTCAGTATTTCTTCTCGCTTTTCCTCTCACAAAGAATGGTATTTTCTTTAGCTCTTTCTCAGCATCAAGAAGCCAAATACTGGGTCCGTCAATTTGAGTAACAGGCTCTGATTCCAAAAATACTTCTTCACCTTGCTTTAAAACGTTTGTATCCCGAGAGGCCATGTGTCCTGAATGATGGCTTGGCCCCGCCTCATCATTAAATTCAAAATCATCCCGAAACATATGTAGAAGATGTTCTTCCAGCCCCATAACCAATGGGTGCACCCAAGTGTCAAAAATTACATTGGCACCTTCCCATCCTACTTGAGGGGAATACCGCGCCGGATTATCCTGAACGTGAAAGGGAGCTGAAATGACTGCACATGGAATTCCTAACCGCTTGCCTATATGACGTTCCATCTGTGTGCCGAGTATCATCTCAGGTTGCAGTGCTTCTATAGCAGCCTCTACCTCCAAATAGTCGTCGGTTATGAATGCATCAACGCCATAGTCCTTTGCAAGCGATCTAATTTGCCGAGCAAATTCTCGATTGAAGCAACCAACACCAACAACTTCAAAACCCATTTCGTCACGCGCTATTCGAGCCGAAGATTTCACGTGAGTACCGTCTCCAAAAATAAAAACTCGTTTGCCAGTAAAATAGGTTGAATCAACCGACTTGGACCACCAATCAAACCGTAACCGCGAAAGATCCATCAAAGGCTCTTCCTGCTCAATTAAACCGGCCACTTCCTGAATAAAATCTTTAGTAGCTCCAACGCCAATAGGAACGACCTTAGTATATTTTTGATTAAATTCTTTTTCTAACCACCGGCACGCGGCTTCACCGGTCTCAGGATAAAGCAAAACATTAAAATGTGCTGCACCAATATTTTCTATGTCGTTGACTGACGCCCCTAAAGGAGCTGTAATATTTACATCAACTCCCATATCGGACAAAATTGCCGTCAATTCTACAATGTCATCTCTATGCCTAAAACCAAGTGCTGTCGGTCCTATTATATTACATGTTATGCGCTCCGTTCTATCAATTGGTTTCGCTAAAACCCTGACAATTTGAAAGAATGCTTCATCAGCACCAAAATTTTCTTTTCTTTGGTAAGACGGAAGTTCCACCGGTATAATTGGGATCGGTAACCCCATCCTTTCAGCCAATCCTCCCGGATCATCCTGGATTAATTCAGCAGTGCAAGAGGCTCCAACAATCATTGCACCAGGCTTAAATCTTTCATAAGCTTGACTGCAGGCTTCCTGAAAAAGGTCCGATGTATCTGCACCAAGGTCTCTTGCTTGAAAGGTCGTGTAAGTAACCGGCGGTCGGGCACTTCTTCGGTCAATCATTGTAAATAGTAAATCAGCGTACGTATCCCCTTGAGGGGCGTGAAGCACGAAATGAAGGTCTTTCATCGCAGTTGCCACTCTCATAGCCCCGACGTGGGGAGGACCTTCGTATGTCCAAACTGCTAATTTCATAGCTGAAGGACCTCTCGCCGCTTTATTGGCCTAGAAAATAGAGCTGCTAGATCCCCAGCCTGTTCGTAACCATGAACAGGGGTAAAAACAAGCTCAATAGCCCACTTTGTTGAAAGTCCTTCTCCCTCCAGAGGGTTTGCTAAACCAAGTCCACAAACTGTGATATCTGGTTTTGCCTTTCGACACCGATCTAGCTGTAAGTCAACGTCTTGCCCTTCCGATATAGTTGGACCATTTGGAAGAAGGGCAAGGTCTGGACCAATAATCGATTTATGCACGTATGGTGCCCCGACTTCAATTGCCGTCATTCCACATTCATTAACTAAAAATCTCGCTAGTGGTATTTCTAATTGTGAATCTGGAAAAAAGAAAACCGATTTACCAGATAATTTCTTAGCAGCGGCCTGAACAGCTTTTTTGGCCCTAGCCCTTGGAGCACTTATGACTTCATTAAAAGAATTTTCATCAATCTTAAAATGCTTTGCGATGGCACGTAGCCACTCAGTAGTGCCCTGCTCGCCGAACGGAAAAGGTGCTGAAATTCTTTTTAATCCAGCTCCCTCCAAAACTTCTGCAGTTTCACCTAAAAAAGGCTGAACTAAAGCAAAGAAAGTGTTTTTTCCAATTAAAGGAATTTTATCCTTTTGCGTGGCTGGCAAAGTTTTAATATTTTCTATTCCAAGTTTTTTTAGAATATTTATTAGCTGATCCTCTACAACATCAGGCAATGCACCTACGAGAAGCAACTGCTTCTCATCCGTTTCACTAAGAACTGGAACCATTGACGCCAAACATGCGTCCTCACCCTGAGTGAAAGTAGTTTCTATCCCAGAGCCAGAATAATTCAATACTCGGACTTTTGGCGCATACAATTTTGTTAGCCGTTCTGCAGCGCGGGAAAGATCTAATTTTATAACTTCAGAAGGACATGAACCAACCAAAAAAAGTTGCTTTATATCCGACCTTCTAGACAGTAGTTTTTCAACTTCTCTATCAAGCTCATCATGCGCGTCAGCCATTCCGGCCAAATCTTTTTCTTCAAGAATCGCAGTTCCAAATCTTGGCTCAGCAAAAATCATTACTCCAGCTGCTGACTGAAGAAGGTGGGCACATGTTCGCGATCCTACAACTAAAAAAAACGCATCTTGCATCTTACGATGAAGCCAAATGATGCTGGTAAGACCACAAAACACCTCTCTTTGTCCCCGCTCCTTAAGAATAGGTGTATCAGAACACCCACCAGAAAATTCAATCTTAGAAAGTTTATTCAAGCGATTACCTCACTTTCATGCTCTTTCATTGAGGCTTGCAATAATCTTGCGGCACGTAGTTTAAGCAAAAATTGTATGGCATTGATCAAATATAAACTGTATGCGCACAATGCTAGCCACATTTTAGAATCATTACTAAAAAAATCGCCCAGCAGTACCATGACATATGCCAAATGAAGTGCTATAACAAAAAAACTCACAACATCTTCCCAAAAAAATTGTGGAGCTAAAAGATACTGACCAAATACGACTTTTTCCCAAATTGCCCCAGTTACCATAATTGTCATTAATGCGAGAGTTTTAATAATGATTGAAACGGTAGCAATTAAATATCCTTCACCGGTCAAAAAGTAGCGAACAATTAAAAACAACGAGACCAAAAAAATTAAGAATTGAACTGGCGCCAAAACCCCTTGTACCGTTGTCCAAGCAGTTGAATCTCGCCGCTCACGCTGCTCCCTCGTGTATAGCGGCGTTCCACCATTTAATTGAGCTGCATTAGTCAACATTTCCGCCCCAATTATTTCGTACTGATTCTAGAGTACCTGAGGTTTCAAAAGTGTCAATATAAATTTACACAATACTAAAAACTCCAGTATTTATAATTATCTTCAGTTTTCTATTAAATAGCTGTTAAATATGTGTAATTAAGCCGTCCATAAGCAAAATTTTGAATGTTATGAAAAAAAAATATAAATTCTTTAGGTGTGTTCTAACTTATTTACACTTTTTTGTCATTTACCTTTGACAATTTAAGTAAAATATCTAAATATATGAGTATATCATTGACGCTTCTCTAATATTTTCGAATCTTTAAAAACTTTTGAAGATGTGACAAGCAAATAGGTGCCCGAAAGACAGATGAGTAAAGACAAGAAGAATACTCTTAACATCTTGAAAGATGGAAAGAAAATAATTCCCATTTCTTTGGTAACACGAGCACTTGAAGAACTCACCAATCGCGCAGGCGTTAGCGTCCAAAAACAATGCAAAAAAAACTTAGACCGGCTTTGCAACTCACTTTTACAGATAAATATAAAGTCCAGCTCCGTTATAAAACCAATGTTAGAAGCTGGTATCTCGGTAAAAGAAATTTTTGAAGTTTATCTTCCTGGCGCAGCTAGGCAATTGGGTGATCACTGGGTTCAAAATCACCTCACTTTTGCCGAAGTAACCTTAGCGACTTCACGATTACAAACTGTTGCCAAAGAATTTGAGAACCTCTATATTGGTTCAATGAATTCAGGGGTTTATGGACCTGAAATTATGATAATTAATCCAAAAGGCGAACAGCACACGTTTGGGGCACAAATGATCTGTCGACAGTTTCAAAGACTTGGAGCCCATCCATATCTTTCAATAAACAATAATTTAAATGACATAAATGCAATAATCGCCCAACATAAATTCAAACTTATTGGAATTTCATTGTCTAATTACAAATTGTGCGATTCTAAAAGTCAGCTAAGGTCTCTTATAGACACAATAAAAAAATTAAAAATTCCGATTGTTGTTGGTGGGAGTTTGCTTAATACCCATAAAAATGCTTTAAAATCATTAAATGTAGATTTAATTACAGATGACGCATTGCACGCATTGCGTTATCTAAACATTAATTTTTCTCGGGTGGAATATAAAGGAACTTTAGTTACTACCTAAATCAAATTGATGATGCTGGGGGGCACAAATTGGCTAATGCCACAAAAGTCTTTTGGCAGATAAAGAAATGATTGAATTAGAACAAAATTTTAAAATAAGTACCAAAAAGGTCAAAGAGCTTTTTTCTAACACAGCAGATATTTCAATTTTACTGGATCGATCGGGCGTCATATACGATGTATTTATCAACAGAAAATTCCAAATAACTTCGAATACTAAAAAATGGCTAAACAAAAATATAAAAGATTTTTTAACATTTGAAAGTATTGAAAAAATAGAAAATTTTCTAACAAGTGCTTGGGATAAAGAGAGTAAAGCTACACGGCCAATTGAATTAAATCACGTTGACGAAAACAATTGGGAATTTCCTGTTGAATATACTCACACAGTTATTGATGAAAAATCAGTCCTGATTTCAGGAAGAGATTTAAAAAATATAGCCGAAATTCAACAACAATTAATTAGCGCTCAACTTTCCCTTGAAGAGGAATATGAGAAATATAGGGGATACGACACAAGATTTCGAGTCATGTTAGAGAGCTCCAGTGAAAACATTCTTATTCTAGACGCAAATACTGGCCAAATAACAGACGCGAACACGTTGGCTACTAAATTACTGGGTTTTGAATTAGTGGCATTAATAAATACAGACCTACACAGCATCTTAAAAAACCAAGATAAAGAAACTTTACTCTCTAACTTAAAAGCTAGAGACGGACAGCGTGCAGTAAAATTAAATAAGTATACCCTCAAAAACGGTAATACTGAAGTGATGATTTTTCCAACAGTTTTTAGAGCACACAACGATATGCTCATTGTTTGCAAGCTAGAACCAATTACTTCAAATTTCAATGCGGCTCAAGAATTTGTAGTTGCACTTCAAGTTTTTTACGACAACAGTCCTGATGGAATGATATTTACAGACAGAAATGGTGTAATTACCTATTGCAACGAAAGTTTTTTATCCATGTGCGATATTCCCGACTCAAGCGATATTCAGTTAAAATCGCTTAGCGAGTTCTTAATCCGAGGAAGTATTGACGTAAAAGTTTTAATTGACACCACACAAAGTAAAGGCAGGTTACAGTTTTATGCGAGTAAACTTCGAACAAACTTTGGACGATTTATTTTAGTCGATATATCTGGGACATGCCTGGGTATCAATAATAACCCAGCATTTGCCTTTGTGATAAAAGATACCTCCCGTCTTGACGCTGACCGTTACAGCACCGACGCCGTCTCAGAAAAAGCACTTCAAAACGTAATGAAACTGGTTGGGTCAGCACCGCTTAAAGAGTTAGTTGCTGATACCAGCGATGTGGTTGAGCGCTTATGCATTGAAACTGCAATCGAGTTGACAGGTAATAATAGAGTTGCAGCCGCTGATATGCTTGGCGTATCGCGGCAAAGTCTTTACGTTAAACTAAGAAAATACGATTTAATGAACAAGGAAACGGACACATATAAATTTACCAATAAATTATAAAAATTGCTTGCCTTATGTAGAAATGTAAATAAAAATTGACACATGAGTTCACTTCAAAAAATCCAGAATCATTCATATCCAGACTTCTTTACGTCGCTTGAATTAATAAAGCCTGTTACATGGTTCCCGCCTATGTGGGCATTTTTATGCGGCGCGGTTTCTACAGGAGCAATTTCAATGGATAACTTTTACCTATTATGTCTGGGTATTTTTCTTGCAGGTCCCGTCGTTTGTGGAATGAGTCAAGCTGCCAATGATTGGTGTGACCGTCACGTTGACGCTATAAATGAACCTAACAGACCAATACCGTCAGGTCGTATGCCCGGCAAGTGGGGCCTATGGATTGCAATAGCAATGTCGATAACCAGTCTTGTAATTGGATGGTTTCTAGGCGTTTGGGGGTTCGTGGCTACCCTGGTAGGCGTGTTCTGCGCTTGGGCCTACTCAGCAGAACCTATTCGACTCAAAAAATCGGGGATTTGGGGGCCATTTTTAGTTGGTATTTGTTATGAAGGAATTCCTTGGTTCACAGGTGCGGCAGTACTTTCGTTTGGGTTTCCACGCCTGGAAACAATACTACTGGCATTACTTTATGCTCTTGGGGCATTTGGAATTATGACCCTTAACGATTTTAAAGCGGTAGAAGGGGATAGTAAAACGGGGATAAAGTCATTACCAGTCGTTGTTGGAGAATATTTTGCTGTACGAATAGCTTGCGGTGTAATAGTGATCCCCCAAATAATCGTAGTTTTTCTTCTACTTCGCTGGAACCTTGCACCGTATGGATTAGTAGTCGGAACAAGTTTACTTTGTCAATTTGTGGCAATGATACGACTCCTAAGAGACCCAAAAAAATTTGCTCCTTGGTACAATGCAACCGGTGTCATGTTATATATTTCTGGAATGATGGTAAGTGCGATAGCAATTAGTTCGGGGTTAATATGAGCAAAACATTTTCTTGGTTTTCTATATTTCGATTAGGTTTAGTTCAAATGGCTTTAGGTTCTATAATCGTCCTGACAACTTCAACACTAAACCGCTTAATGATAGTCGAAGGTGCATTGCCAGCTGTTATCCCGGGCTTGCTGGTATCTTTTCATTATGGAATACAAATTACTCGGCCCGCATGGGGATTTTTTTCCGACACAGGAAAAACACGAACAAAATGGATACTGGTTGGAATGAGCACCCTTTCAGCTGGTGGAATTCTTGCAACTCTTGGGACCCTTTTAATTCAATCAAATTTTCTTCTGGGTATAATTACGTCTATTATTGCGTATGGACTTATTGGTCTTGGTGTTGGCGCCGCAGGAACATCCTTACTAGCGTATCTGGCAATCGCTACAAAGCCGGAAAGACGCGCAGCAGCAGCGTCATTAACTTGGCTTATGATGATTTTTGGAATAGCCGTTACTGCCGGTATTGTTGGAAACCTCATTGAGCCTTATTCTAATTTTCGAGTTTTAAAAGTAATTTCATCAGTGTGTGTGTTAGCATTGCTCGTAACGATTTTGGCTGTTTACGGCATAGAAAAAAAATATCCGTGTCAACCAACCAACGAAAATAGCGAGCTGCCATTGAGTGAAGGTCTCAGAGAGGTTTGGAGTGATCCAAAAGCAAGATTATTTACGCTGTTTGTTGGAATATCAATGACTGCATATTTTATGCAAGAGCTAATTTTGGAACCCTACGCCGGATTAGTATTTAATCTGACACCAGGCCAAACAACCTCGCTTTCTGGAATCCAAAATGGGGGAGTATTCGTCGGAATGTTAACTGTTGGAATTACTGTTTCAGGATTTAGGATTGGTTCCCTCAAGACATGGGTTTGTCTGGGATGCGTTGGTTCATCATTTGCGTTGATAACAATTTCTATATTTGCCTTTAATGATTTTGGCCTTTCAATTTCAATACCTGTTGCAATCTTAGGGTTTTGTAACGGTACATTCGCAGTTGGTGCAATTGGCTCAATGATGCAGCTTGCCGGACAAGGCGTGTTAAACCGTGAAGGTACGCGAATGGGCCTATGGGGTGCATCTCAAGCCATCGCTGCGGGATTTGGTGGTTTGCTGGGAACAGTCCTTGTGGATCTATTACGGCTTTATTTCTCAAATCCAGCAAACGCATTTGGAATAGTGTTTTCTTTCGAAGCATTTTTATTTATTGTAGCAGCTGTTATGAGTCTTAAAATGATCGATTCCAACAAATATGCCTCAATCAACCAACCGTTAGGAGTATAATAAAATGGATGTATTTGAAGCCGTTGTAATAGGTGGAGGACCATCCGGGGCCACCGCCGCCCATGAATTGGCCAAGAAAGGTAAGAAAGTAGCATTTATTGATAAAGAGGGTCGGATCAAACCATGCGGGGGTGCGGTACCTCCGCGCCTAATTACGGATTTTGAGATTCCCGAAAGCCAAATTGTTGCAAAAATTCGTACTGCAAGAATGATCTCACCGACTGCTCGAAAAGTTGATATGCCAATAGAGAACGGGTTTGTAGGCATGGTTGATAGAGAAAATTTTGATGTGTTTTTACGTAAACGCGCCTGCGAAAAAGGGGCTAAACAATATACTGGTACATTTCTAAAAATCGAGAGATCCCCCAAAAAAATACTGGTGCATTACCGCGATAAAAAAACTGGGAATGAAAATACAATACTGACGCAAGCGGTTATTGCTGCGGATGGCGCAAGATCAAATGTAGTCCGAGCTGAAATACCAGGCGGTAAAGAAATACCATACGTAATTGCTTATCACGAGATCATAAAAGCGCCAAAGCAAGGAGCGTATGACCCCAACCGTTGTGATGTTATTTATGATGGAAAAATTTCTCCCGATTTTTATGGTTGGATTTTTCCTCATGGAAAGGTTGCAAGTGTGGGTATGGGGACCGGAGTCGACGGAATAGATCTCAAGGCCGCAACCTTGCAACTGAGAAAATCGGCGGGACTGTCTAATTGCGAAACCGTACGCCGGGAAGGTGCCCCAATCCCGTTGAAGCCATTAGATAAATGGGACAACGGTAGAGACCTGGTTCTTGCTGGCGATGCTGCCGGCGTTGTAGCACCATCATCGGGGGAAGGTATTTATTATGCGATGGTAGGTGGTCAAGAAGCGGCGAATGCAGTCCTTTCATTTCTTGAGAATGGTGATCCAGCCAAGCTAAAACTTGCCCGAAAGCATTTTATGTCAAATCATCAAACAGTTTTTAAAGTCTTGGGAGCGATGCAAAATGCATATTATCGATCGGATGATCGAAGGGAAAGATTCGTAAGTTTGTGCAAAGATAAAGATGTTCAAAAATTAACCTTCGAAGCCTATATGCATAAAAAATTAATGCGAACAAAGTTTTTAGCGCATCTCAAGATAATGGTTAAGAATATCGCCCACCTTACTGGATTAATCAAAGCAACATCCTAATGGGTATGATCCCGGCCTGGGAGAACGGCAAGCTGAAACCAGTTGACAAGATTGAGGTACACAAACGCGCACTCAGGCACAAAGCTGTATCAGTATTTATAATTTCGGGCTCTGAGACACTAATCCAAAAGCGAGCACTCAGTAAATACCATACTCCAGGTTTGTGGGCTAATGCTTGTTGCACGCATCCATTTTGGCGAGAAAACCCCAACGTTTGTGCTAAGCGTCGACTTGAGGAAGAACTTGGAATAAAAACATACGACGATTTAATTTATCGTGATCAAATTGAATATAAAGCGAATGTTGGAAACGGGTTGGTTGAGCATGAACTGGTAGACATATTTACGCTTTCTACTGGTGATAAAAATAAAATTAAAATTGCGCTGAACAATGCTGAGGTTATGGATACACGATGGATCGACTTGGAAAACCTTAAACAAGAGATAAGAGAAAGTTCGGAGCGCTTTACCCCATGGTTAAAAATTTATCTTGAAAACCATGCAGAACAAATTTTAAATGAATAGATTTATTTAACAATTTTAATTTTTGGATCGGCTTCATTTTCAATCTGAAGAACTTTAATAACACATTCGAAAATTGACTCGTAATCTAAACCAGCCAATTTATACATATCAGCAGGACTGGCTTGATCTATAAACTCATCCTTGAAGGTTAATGTCCTAACTTTTAAACCTTTATCTAGGTATCCATTCTCCGCCAACCAATGCAAAACATGCGCGCCAAACCCACCCTTCGCACCCTCCTCGACTGTAATCAAAGCCTCGTGAGTTGAAACGAGATTTTCAATTAACTTAATATCAAGCGGTTTAGCAAAACGAGCATCGGCAATGGTAGGATTAATGCCCTTATCCTCCAATAATTCAGCGGCTTTTAAAACATCACTTAAGTGAGCACCAAAACTTAATATTGCCACTCGATCACCTTTTTGTATTACACGCCCCTGTCCAATTGGAATTGGAACTCCCTCTTGCGGCAGTTCAACTCCTATCCCTTCGCCCCTTGGGTAACGAAAGGCGATCGGTCCATCGTTGTAGGCGGTAGCTGTTGCAACCATATGTATCAATTCAGCCTCATCGGAGGCGGCCATGACGACCATATTAGGTAAATTTGTTAAAAAAGCGATGTCATAAGAACCCGCATGAGTGGGTCCATCGGCGCCAACCAACCCAGCTCGATCAATGGCAAATCGAACTGGAAGGTTTTGTAGCGCAATATCGTGAACAATTTGATCATAACCGCGTTGAAGAAAAGTAGAGTAAATAGCACAAAAAGGCTTCAATCCTCCCGCAGCCATTCCGCCTGAAAAGGTAACGGCGTGTTGCTCTGCGATTCCAACATCAAATACTCTCATCGGAAAGATTTTGGCCAAAATATCCACACCTGTTCCAGATGGCATGGCAGCTGTTACAGCAACTACTTTTGGGTCCCGTTCCGCTTCTCGCAATAGCGCTTTACCAAAAACTCCCGTATAAGAAGGCGCATTAGGCTTGGATTTTTGTTGTGTGCCAGATATTACATCAAACTTTGCAACACCATGGTATTTATCATCTGCGACCTCTGCAGGGCTATAACCTTTTCCTTTCTTAGTTATACAATGGACTAGAACAGGTCCTTTTGCACGTGTTCTAACAGCTTTAAGTATAGGAATTAACTGGTGCATATCGTGACCATCAATAGGGCCTACATACGAGAATCCAAGTTCTTCAAAAAAAGTGTTTCCACCTGCCAAACCTGTGACAAGACTTTTTGCCCTCCGAGCTCCCTCCCGAAGAGGCGAAGGTAGACTCCTCGTGAAATCTTCAGCAAGCTCCGCAATGCTATAAAGAGGCGAGCTTGCATAAAGATTTGATAAATATTTTGACATCGCACCAACAGGTGGCGCAATTGACATTTCATTATCATTCAAGATCACAAACATCCTTCGACCCTCTGCGCCCGCATTATTGAGGGCTTCATATGCCATTCCAGCACTTATTGACCCATCGCCGATAACGGCAATGGCCTCTCCAGTTTGTTCTCCAAAATCGTGAGCAACCGTAAACCCTAACGCGGCTGATATCGATGTCGAAGAATGAGCCGCTCCGAACGGATCAAATTCGCTTTCCATTCTCTTAGTAAATCCCGAAAGACCATCTTTCTTTCGGAGAGTCCGCATTTTTGCACGTCTGCCAGTTAGTATTTTGTGAGGGTAACATTGGTGGCTTACATCCCAAATCAACTTATCGTAAGGGGTGTTAAACACAGCGTGAATGGCAATAGTTAACTCAATAACTCCCAAGCTCGAACCCAGGTGACCTCCTGTCTCAGATACAATAGAAATTGTATCGCTACGTAGTTCCTCAGCTAATCGTGCTAACTCGGTATCATTAAAACGACGTAAATCGTTTGGCGAGTTAACTGTGTCAAGAAGCGGCGTATTACTCATTTATTTTCCTTTACGCGCAAATTCTTGCTAGAAAAGCTTGGGAAACTTTTTCCCAAGCCCACTATTGTTTTCTCAATTTTCGGTTGTGAGTCTCTCGCACACCGCTGAGCATTCGGGAACAGAGTATTCCAACTCAGTAGCAAAATTGTGGACAATTGCCCATTCTCGCCAATCATCTACTACTGTACCTGTTAAAAGTATTCCTATACCACCCGTTATCGGAACCAGTATAGCGAACCACCATGCCCATCGATGAATGCCTTCCATCGAAGCATTGAACCCCATTGTCCATCTCCAAAAAAGCGCAGCTCGTTCAGAAGCCGTGCCTCTATCGTAAATCTGTTCTAATTCTCGATCACCACCATATCGAGACACAGCTAATATCGTTGCACCGTGCATAGCGAAAAGCAATGCGGAACCGTAAAGAAATACAATACATAATGCGTGAAAGGGATTATAGAAAAGATTACCGTAGTTTAGGGAAAAGTAATTTGTCCAATCCAAATGAGGGAATATGCCATATGGAACCATTTCTGACCAAGATCCCATTGCTAATGGCCGAAACAACCCAAGTACAAGAAAAAGCCATATAGCGGCTGCAAAAGCCCAACATATATGTTTGCCCATTCCAAGTTCATTTGCCCTAATATACGATCTTATCCACCAGCTAATCACTGAAATTAAAAGGCACATACTGGCAATCATATACATTCCACCCTCATTTAAAGGTGGCATAGAAAGCCCGTACTCCTCTGGGGGCGGTTCCATGGCTAACCAAAATCCTTGCTTGATAAACTCATAAAAATTATAATCAACTTGACCAAGCATATTGAAGCCAACTAGCAAGAACCATACAGCAAACATATAAGCTGATACCACCCCAAACATACCTAGGTGTATCGGTCCTAATTGTGCATTACCCATCCATCCCAGTAAATTGGAGAACCGCGGTGTCCCTCCGCGTTCCGCCTGCAGGACTCCTTTTGGATCTAGCCCGACCTCGGCTGGTCCCCTTACTTGCACCTGAGTAAAGATATTCTGATATTCAGCCATCCTAACCTCCCACTATCGATGTTAATAAATTAGGCCACCAATCCCACCACTCAATCCAGCTTTCACCATCTGGCATTAACCATGAAGGGCCAGAAATCAGGATACAAATAGCGGACCAAAATCCCGAATTTAACGCTAATAAAAGACCTACACGATGGATACCAAGAGTCCCCACCGAATAACCAATAAAGTCACGAAAATATGTATCCTCGTGATCCGGTGTTCTAGCCTCTTCGCCGTCTTCTGGGTTAGCCGCAGATAAAATTAAACCTCCATGAAGAGCTAGCGCTAGAGTCGTGGTAAAGAAGAAGGTGATTGCTATCATATGCACCGGATTGTAGTGAAAGTTACCATATTGGTACCCGGTATAAGATACCCAATCCAGATGGCTAAATATCCCGTATGGAAATGCATGTCCCCAAGCACCCATTAATATTGGTCTAATTACCACCAGCGTTACGTAAGCGAAGATTGCTACTGCAAAAGCAGCCGGAACATGGAGACCTATTCCAAGTTTTCTGGCTATTTCAACTTCTCGTAACATCCAACTACCAAACGCACCTAACGCACACAAAGTAATTATTTGCCACAAACCACCATCGTTGAGCGGCGCAAACCCGAGACCATACTCAATTGCGGGTGGATCTATACTTATTAAAAATGGATTCCAAGTTCCTTGTAGGGTGGCGCTCCACAACACTAAAAGCGTACCTAAACTTGCAAAAAAGATTGATGTTAGTCCAAAAAAACCAACAAAAAATGGTCCGACCCAAAAATCGAATAGATCACGACCTATTAACGTTCCTCCTGGAACACGATATTTTCTCTCAAAACTGAGCA
>MDTB01081192.1_pt1 | contig 17406 bp, 16 predicted proteins | sample 811161 | NCBI WGS metagenome assembly MDTB01 (sample SAMN05326650, study PRJNA326480) | marine metagenome | isolation source: seawater | place: Mediterranean Sea | collected 2009
CCTACACTTTATGATTACTTTTATGGAACAGTTGTTGCTAACAAAGAGGATTTAGCTCCTGAAAAAAGTAAAAGTTTTGATTTAGGGTATGAGACAAAATTAGATGAAATTAATACTGACTTTATAATATCATTATATAAAATTGAATACGACGATGCTTTAGAAGGATGGCAGTCAAATGGTTGGAAAGTTCAAAATACTACTGCAAAAGTTGAGAGTAAAGGTGTCGAAATAGAAGCTTTATATAAAAAATCAGAAAAATTTAGTGTTTCTTTAAATTATAATTATACTGACACCCATGATGGAGCTGATTGTGACGATCCAAATGTTGGAAGCACAAGCTGTATAGATGAGTCAATGGTAAGAGTACCAAGGCATTCTTCAAATGTTAATTTGAATCTTAAATCAAAGAATAATTTAAAGAACATCTTATCCTTAAAATATAATGGAGAAGTGAGAGATTATGGAAATGGAAATAACAGCTTCGCAGATGTAATTTTAGAAGATTATTTTACTGTCGACTATAGCTTGAAATATGATTTATTAAATTATGGGCAATTTTATATGAATATTAATAACGTATTTAATAATAATTATGAAAAAGCATTTATGTATTCTTCTATGGGAAGAGACATAAATATTGGCTTAAGAATAATTTACTAGTTGAGTTGTGTATTATCGTCAATATAGTAATATTATTATGACTTATTTAAAATTCTCATTAGGAATTTTTTTGGCTTTAGCTGCAAGCAGATTCATTCCTCATCCACCTAATTTTACAAGTTTGCTAACCTTAAGTTTTTATATTCCCGCAATACTAGGGTTGCAATTTTTACCAGCTTTATTGGTAAGTTTTTTTATAACTGATCTTGTAATAGGTCTACATTCAATAACATTTTTTACATATGGAAGTGTTGTGTTTATCGCTTTTATGTCTAAATACTTTGTGCAGAACATGAGTACTAGAATTTCCGGTGCATTGCTTGGCGCAGTGGCATTTTTTTTGATAACCAATTTTGGCGTTTGGACATTTGGAGGTTATGGATATTCTTTAAATGGTCTATTATTATCATATACGATGGGATTACCTTTTTTTGGATACAGTTTAATATCTACATTTATATTTTCCGCAATTGTAGAAAGTCTAATAAAATTTAAATTTGTAAAAATTTATTCAATTAAAAACTTACCTTAAATTTTTATAAAAAATAAATAAATAATTTAAAAAAAATTTATACAAAATTATATTAGATGATTTTACATGTACAATCTTTAAGAGGTTTAGCAGCCGTTGGTGTAGCAATTCATCATTCAACAGTCACAAGTAGTTTTCTTAATTTTAATTTTTTAGTTAACCTTCATTTTTTTGTTGATTTCTTTTTTATATTAAGTGGCTATATACTAGCATTCAATTATGAAAAGTTAGTAAAAAATTCTACAAATTTTATATTTTTAATTAAAAAGAGAATAATTAGACTTTATCCGTTACACTTAATTATTTTAATAATATTTCTTTTTATAGAATTAACTAAATACAACTTTTTTAGTGGATTAGACATAACAAAATATAATTTTAAAGATTTAGCTCAAAATATTTTTCTTGTTCATGGATTTAGCGGAGAATCATTTAATTTACCAAGCTGGTCAATATCAGTAGAGCTTTGGGTGAATTTTTTATATTTAATTTTATTGTTTTTCACCAAAAATTATAAATTATTTATTTTTATATTCTTGTTCCTCGCCTTATTTTACCTAGGATTTTATAGTTATAATTTTAAGTTTATAGAATTATTATTAATTGAAAATTATTTAAATTTATTTAGAGGCATTTCAGGTTTTTTCTTAGGTGTTTTTTTATATAATTATTTTTCTTATTTTAAGAAAATAAATTTTAATTTTTTTATACTAAATATAGTTTTGCTTTTAGTTTTTATATTTATTAGTTCAAATTATTTGATTTATAATTTTCTATTTTTTATCTATTTAAATTCAGCACTTAGAATTAAAAAAGATTCAAAAATAATGAAAATCTTAGAGAATAAATTTTTTATGTATCTTGGAAAAATTAGTTTTAGTATATATCTCTGGCATTTTTTAATCATTCACTTACTTGATCAATTAATATTTTCATTTTTAAAGATAGAAAGATATTTTTTAAACGAATTAATATTTTTTATTTTCTCTTTTTATTTAATTTTTTATGTTTCAAAAATTTCTTTTGAAATTATTGAAAATAAGTTTTCAATTTTCTTAAAAAAAAAACTTATTTAAGATAATTAAAATCATTTATATTTTTTATTATTTGGTCAAAAAGTGAATGATTTTTTTTTTTATAAAAGGTTATCTCCGTTTTTTTTGCAGCCAGTAAATCAGATTTTTTGTCTCCAATCATAAAACAATTTTTTGGAGATATTTTATAATCTTTTAATGCTCTTTTAAGCATGCCATTATTTGGTTTTCTTAAATTTTTATTTTTTCTAAAATTTTTATTTTTAGAAAATTTGTAATATGGTGCAAAATAAAATCTATCTATTTTGGTCTTATGAATTTTTAAACTTTTATTTATTTGTATGTTTAACTTATAAAAATCTTTTTTGGTATAAAGACCTCTTCCTATTCCAGATTGATTAGTAATTACTAATATTTTAACATTTAAAAATTTTAAGAATTTAAGAGCTTCTATAGAACCCTTAAGCCATTTGAATCTTGCGTATTTAAATACATATCCATAATTTTTATTTAGTGTTCCATCCCTATCAAATAAAACTGCTTTAAGCTTAAATACTTTCTTTAAAAATAATGATGATTTAACGAGATTCTTTTTTAGGCCAATATCAACAAAATCATTCGTGCAAGTCATACCTTCAACTAATTTTTTATTTATTAAATAAGGAAATAAATTATTTTCTAATGAATTATTTGAAATTTTTAATTTATTTAATAATTTTTTTTTAAATATGTAAATTCCAGCATTCATATATTTCTTTTTTGAATAAATTACATTTGAGTTTCTGTTTAAATTTAAATTACTTAATTTTTTATTTGATTTATAATTAAAGTTTTTAACTAATAAAATTTTTGCCAAAGATGATTTTTTTAATTTTAAGAATTTTTGATAATCAAAATTAATATAGCTATCTCCATTTAAAACTAAAAAATTTTTTTTATATTTTTTTAATTGGGCAACTGAACCCCCAGTTCCTAACGGCTCTCTTTCATTAATACAAATTATTTTTACATTTGGAAAATTTAATTTGTCAAATTTATCTTTAAATTTTTTATTTTTATAACAAGTAAGAATTATAATTTTTTTAAAATTATTTTTGACTAAATCAAAAATTAAGTATTTTATAAATTCGATATTATTTATTTTAATTAATGGTTTTGGTGTTTTTTTTGTTATTTTGCCCAATCTTTTACCTAAACCCCCAGCTAAAATTGCTGCATGATCAATTTTCATCGTCTTTAAATAATTAGTTTTTTTATAGTTTTCATATATACACTTCTAATAAATAATTATGAAAACAGCAATTATAAGCGGTTGTGATGATAATTATTTTAATACGTATTTAAATCTTTATAATTCATTAATAGACAATAAATGTTTTGAATACGCCGATTTATGCTTTGTAAATATTTCTGTAAGTGAAAATAATATAAAAAAAATATCTAAGAATATAAAAAAAATAATAGAACCAAATTGGGATCTCAATTTTAAATTTAAAACAAATGATTGGAAAAAAATCTTAACTATTAGACCGTTCTTAAAAAAATACCTTCCAGGCTATGATACATATATTTGGTTAGATGCTGATACATGGGTTCAGACTCATGAATTTATAAATGATTTTGTTGAAGTTTCTAAAACTGGAAAAGTTGGTATAATTCCTGAATTTGATATTAATTATGAAATTAATAGAAAAAAGTACTCTTTTAATAAAATTATTTTTAACCTCTATAAAGCTAAAGGATGGTCATATAAAAATTTAAAAAAATATTTCGATCAAAAAACATTTTACAAATTGTTCCAAAAACCAATCTTGAATGCTGGGGTATTTTCTATTCCTGGAGAAAGTATTATCTGGGATTTGTGGGCAGAGGAATACCAAAAAATTGTAGAAAATTCTTCTGATGATTATTGTTTAAATATGGATCAGGCAAGCCTAAATAAGATTTTGTATAATAATTTAGATTTAGTTAATTTTTTTAACTCAGAATATAATTACTTAATTAAAAATACATTACCATTAATTAACAAAAATAATTTTTTTTGCATTAAAGACTATCCATTTAATAAAATTAAAATTTTACATCTTACTCAAATTGATAAAAATAAACTTTACGAAATTAAAACTATTGATGGAAATAAAGTTAAAAAAAATTTTCAATATGAATTTAAATAAAAAAGAAACAATATTAATCACAGGTGGATTTGGATATTTGGGAACATTTTTAACAAATCTATTACTTAAAAAAAATTATAAAGTTGTTGTAGTTGATAATTTATGCAATGGAAAAAAATTTAAAAAAAAAAATTTGATTCATATAAATAAAAAATTTTCATCAGATATTGTTGCAAATTATATAAAAAAAAAAAATATAAAAAAAATAATCCATTTGGCAGCCTATATTGATGCTGAAGAATCAGTCAAAAATCCAACAAAATATTTTAAAAACAATGTTATAGAATTTAAAAAATTTCTAGAGAATATTAAAGATCTCAAATTAAACAAAATTATTTTTGCTTCATCAGCTGCAGTTTATGGTAATGGATCTAAAAATAAAATCAGTGAAAGTTTTGAGATTAAACCGATGTCACCTTATGGGTTATCAAAATATCAGGGTGAAGAATTATTAAATTATTTTTCAAAAAAATATTTGTTTAGTAGTTATTGTCTAAGATTCTTTAATATAGCAGGTGCTAATATTAAAATTGGTTGTGGACCTTTCAATTCTTCCTACAATCATATTTTTAATATTCTTTTAAAAAAAAAAATTTTTTTTATTAATGGAATAGATTACAGTACTATCGATGGTACTTGTATAAGAGATTATGTTAATGTTTCAGACGTTAGCGAAGTGATTTTGCGTTTACTTAAGTTAAAAGAAACTGACAAAAAAAATCATATTTTTAATTGTGGATCAGGAAAGGGAACATCAGTTAAATCAATTGCTAATGAATTTAAAAATAAAGTAAAAAGTGATTTGATTGTAAAAATTGGAAAAAGAAGAGCAGGCGATCCAACAAGTATTATATCAAATAATTTGAAGATAAAAAAATTAATACAGATAAAGTTTAAAAATAGTCATTTAAAGCAGATTTTAAAAGAATATAATGAATGGAATAAAAATAAATAATCTTAAAGTAAATTTAATTTTATTTTTAATAATCATATCATATGTGGTTGGTTTCTTTTTAAATGAAGATGGATCTGGTAGTGGTAGGTATGATTACTTCAACTATCTTGTTGTTACACAAGAAAGTTTAACAAAAAATTTTTTTAGTACTTTTTTAGAAAAAGGATTTTCAGGTTACACGCCTTTACATTTTATTATTTATAAACCTTTAAATATAATTTTTGGAATTGAAAACTTAAGGTTTATAAATTTTTTAATATCATTGTTTGTTATTTATTTTTTTTTTTATTTATTGAAGATTAGGTTCTCAGAAATCAAAAATAATAAAATTATATTAATATCAATATTACCAATGATAGACCCCTATTTTCGCTCATCTGCTTATTGGTTTCAGAATGAAATTACTGGTTTAATTTTTTTTCTTTTTTCTTTATTTTTCTTTCTTAAGTTTAAAAATTTTGAAAATAGTAAAATTGATAAAAATATTTTTTACTCAATTTTTTTTTGTTTTTTAGCCTTTTATGCAAAACAAAATTATATCTTTTTCTTATTATTTTATTATTTGTATTATTTTTTAAATAATAAAAATTTGAAATTTTTTTTCACAATCTCCTCTATTTATTTTATATTTTTGTTACCTTATGTATATATTTCATTAAAATTAAATAGTTTAGTGCCAGGAGCAGCAAACGACGTATTTCATTTATCTTTAGATAATTTATTAATTTTTTTTTCTTTTATAGCTTTTTATTTTCTACCATTTTATATTTTTAATTTAAATTTTTTATTTTTAAAAAAAAATAAATCAAAAGTTATTTTAAGTTTACTTGCAATTATTTTTTATAGTTACTTCTTTCAATATAACAATAATTTAGGGGGTGGTGTTTTTTATAAACTTTCAAAAATAATTTTTAATAATAATATATTATTTTTTATAAGTAGTTTTTTTGGTTTATTTATTTTTCTTGATTTGATATGTACAAAGAGTCTTAAAAATAAATTAATATTTATTCCATTTTTGTTTGTTATTATATTTTTGAAGGTTCCTTACCAAGAATATCTGGCTATATATTTCTTTTATATATATTTTTTAATTTTAGATAGAGATTTTATTGAGAATATATTTAATAAGTTTAACACTAAAATATTTTTAGTTTATACATATTTTACTTTATTTTTAATTGGATCAATTATTTATAATTTTTTAAATTTGAAGGAATTAATTTAAATATGAAATCAAATAAAATATCTACATGCAGAATTTGTGGTTCAAAAAATATTCAAAATGTATTTAGTTTGGGTAATATTTCTCATGCAGGTATTTTCCCTAAGCAAAAAAAAATAAATGTTCCAAAAGATTATATAAATGTTGTTTATTGCAAAGGTTGTTCACTTGTTCAACTAGATAGAAACTTTAATTTAAATTATATGTTTGGCAAAAATTATGGATATAGGTCTGGGATAAACAAGACTATGACGCTTCATCTAAAAAATCTTGCAGAAAAAGTTACAAAGAAATTTAAATTAAAAGAAAATGATTGTGTACTCGATATAGCAAGTAACGATGGAACTTTTCTAAATTCTTACAACAATAAACTAATTAGAGTTGGTGTTGATCCTTTAATTAAAAAATTTATAAATAATTATAAAAATATCAATTACAAAGTCTCGAATTTTTTTGATGAAAAAAGTATAAAAAAACTAAAAATAAAAAAATTTAAATTAATAACAGCATTAGCAGTTTTGTATGATTTACCGAAACCAAATAAATTTATAAAAAATATAAAAAAAATATTAGACAAAGATGGAATATTTATTGTTGAGGTTGCAGACCTTCGTCTAACTTTAAAAAATAATGTTTTTGATACATTTTGTCATGAACATCTTGAATATTATTCTTTCAAATCGCTTAGTAATTTAATGAAAAGAAATAATTTAAAAATTTTCGATCATGAATATTTATCTGTTAATGGTGGATCATCTAGATATTTCATCACTCATAAAAAATCTGAAATCAAAATAAAAAATACAATTAAAAAAATAATTCAAATAGAAAACAAAGAAAAAGTTTTTAAATTATCAAGTTTGAAAAAGTTCTTTAATTCAATAAAATTTTTGAAAAATAAATTTAATGTTTTGATAAATAATTTAAAAAAAAAGAATTTTATTATTCATGGATATGGAGCATCAACTAAAGGTAATGTGTTAATTCAATTTTACAATATAAATAATAAACAGTTGAATTTTATAGCAGAAAAAAACAAAGAAAAATTTAATTGTTTCACACCTGGTTCAAAGATTAAAATAGTTTCAGAAAAAATTTCTAGAAGGCTAATACCAGATTATTATGTGGTGTTTCCTTGGCATTTTAAAAAAGAAATATTAATAAGAGAAAAAAATATTAGAAAAAAGGGGACAAAATTTATATTTCCACTACCTAAAATTGAAATAATCTAAAAAAGCCTTAAATCCTCAAGGTTTATATCAATTTCATTTTTTAATTTTTTTAAGCTTGGTTTTATAAAATATGTATTTTTTTTACCAAAGGAGCTAATTATAATTTTTTTTTTATTTAATCCAATAATCTTATTACCTTGTTTAATCCATCTCAAATTAATTTTATTTTTTTTAGCAAAATAATTAATTAACTTTTTTATAGAATAAACTTTATCGCTCGAAATAATATAATTATTAGTAACTTTATTATTTAAAATTTTCCAAATAACTTTTACTATAATATACGCATTGGATCTAAATTTTTCATCATTTATATTATTGATTTTAAGAGGCTTGCTAAAATTCTTGATTTTAAAATAATTATATAAAATTTTATATATAAACTTGTCTTTCCTATATTTTGAGTCGTGATTAAATAGAATGCCATAGCAAGCATTAATACTATAAAATTTTCTATAATAATTAATTACAGTTTCATTTATGTTTTTTGTAAGAGAATAGTTATTTGAGATTATTCTAGGTGAGTCCTCTTTTACAATTCTTTTTATTGAACCAAAAACTTCGGAACTTGAGCTATAAAAAATTTTTGTTTTAAAACCTAATTGTCTAACACTTTCAAGTGTATTCAAATTACACAAAAAATCCCTTTTAAAGTAATAATTTGGACTTTTTTCAAATAAGATCTTATCTGATGGTCCTAAAAAATTATAAATTTCATCAGGCTTAATCTTTTTAATTAGACCATAAATTAATTTATAATTTTGAATATTTATTTTTACATAATTTATTCGTTTATCATACCTATCTTTATTTTTTTTTTTAATTATTGAATAAATTTTATAATTTTTTTTTAAAAGAAATTTACTTAATAAATACCCATTTTGACCTACACCACCATAAATTATAGCTACTTTTGAATTAGGCATTAATTTTTTTTTGCAATTTTAAAAAGAAAAATATATCTACAGTTGTAAATAATAAGGAGAATATAATCAAAAATTTTATTAATTCTTTAATATTTGGACTATTAAATAATACTGGTATTAATATTAATATTAATAAAATTTTTATTATAGAATGCATATAAATTCCATTAATATTTAGCTTATATGAAAATAAATTTGAGACAGAAAATAATAGAGAAGAGAATGAGACCAATAAAACAACATTTGGATTTAAATTCATTTTTGGGAAAAGAAAAAAGTTTAAGTATTCAAAACCAATAAAATAAAAAAAAATTAAAAAAATGCTTGCAAAAAAATTAAGTATTAAAATTTTATTAAAATTTTTTACTTCATTCTGGATGTTTGTAGGGTACATGAATAAAACAGCAATTGTACTTAAAAAAAATACTATTTTTCCAAATAAAGCTTCTATATAAAAATCAGTCGATGATGATGCATCAACATATCTTGCAGCCAAAATATCAATATTGATTACAATACTAAAAATTGAAAGAGTAAGAAAATTTTTTATGAAGTTTAATTTTTCAATTTTTTCAAATATAAAAATATTTTTAATTGAAAAGTAACTTTTCATTCTAAATAAATATTTATGTGCTAAAAATGAAAAACTTATTATATAAATTACTAAAACAATATAAAATTCACTAATTTTAAGAGTTATTAGTAAAATATAAACAAGCATAAATCTAATCAGGAACGGTAAAGTATTTATGGTTGAGTATTTAAAGAAATTTTGCTTGGCTAAATTTTCTGCATTTTCAAGTGAATAGAAGAAATTGATTAGGAGTAGTAATGCAATTAAAAAAAAATATTTTGGATTAATTTGCAAAAAATTATTTAAACTAAAAAAAAAATCTAAAATAATAAAAAAAATAATAATACTAATAAATATTAATAAGCTTCTAGTGTATACCAATGAATATTTAATATGATTAATTTTTTCTTTTTTGTACAATCCTGTTAACGAAATTACCAAGCAAGTAATTGGTATAAGAAAAATATTAAACAAAGATACAAATCCAGTAAATTCAAATTTGTCACTAAAATTTAGATTATTTGTACAAATTAATATGAACAAATATCCAAAGATAAAATTCATTGCGTGAGTTGAATACAAAATTAAATTAGACCTAAAAAAGAAACTTTTCATTTAACAATTTTTATAGATTAATTATTATAAATATTAAATAGACTTTTTTATTTATTTCATTATTGATATATTCGAATTTTATTAAATTAATAAATATTTTGAAAAAAATACTTTTAGCAATTCCAACGTTGAATGAATCTGAAAATGTGAAGTTGCTTCACAAAAAAATTCGTCAATATAATAAGAAAATCAGCATCCTATTTGTTGATGACAATTCTCAAGATGGAACTCCAGAAAAAATAAAAGAAATCATTACTAGGGACAAAAAAACAAAATTAATTATTAGAAAAAATGTTGTTGGAATAGGTTCTGCTCACAAATTCTGTTTTAGATACGCATATAAAAATAATTATAAATATTTAATTACTATGGATGCTGATTTTTCCCACGATCCAAGTCAAATAAATAAAATGATTAAATTAAAAGATAGATTTCATCTTATTCAGACTAATAGATTTAAAAATAAAAATTCTTTGAAAGATTGGCCATTATATAGAATAATATTAACTAATCTAAGATATTACCTATTGAACTTATTACTAAATATAACGTATGACTCATCAGGTGCTTTTAGGTGTTATAATTTAAAAAAAATCAAATTAAGTTTATTATTAAAAGCAAATCATAACGGATACTCTTTTTTTTGGGAAAGTATGTATTATTTTATCAAAAATAATTTTAAAATAAAAGAATTGAGTGGCATTCAAAAGTATAGAAAAAAAGGATCTTCAAAGCTGTCTGTTAAAGAATGGATAGGAGGACTCTTTTATTTATTATTTTTTTACTCTAAACAATTAATTAAATAAATAATTATATTTCTTCAAACTTTTTTTATGAATAAAAATAAAATTTTGCACATAACTTTGATCAAAAAAATTTTTATTTTTTTTATTTTTTCTAATATTTGATTGTAACCTAGATAAATTTTTAAAATTACAAGATTTAAGTTTTAAATTACTCCTAGACAAATAATATGAAAAATAGCCTTTATTTTTAAGTAGAGTAAAAATATTTTTTTTTATTGAATAATTTTTTTTCATTGTTTCAATAATCATGATTGGTTTAAATACATTAATAATTCTTCTACCACCTTGAATTATTTTATATTCAGCTCCTTCTACATCAATTTTAATTAAATCTAAATTTATAATTTTTTTTCTTTTAAAAAAATTGTCTAATGTTTGAATTTTTATCTTTTGATATTTTATATTTTTATTATCATCAATTTTAAACAAACTTGACATGGCTGTATTAATCTTACCCTCTGTATTTGGTATATATAATAAATTTGACTCTACTTTATCTGATAGCGCAAGTTTTTTTAAAATAATATTTTTTTTGTTTAACACTTTGGAAAGATAATTAAAATTTGTTCTTTCAGGTTCAAAAGCATAAACTGTTTTAGAATATTTTGATAGAATTCTTGTATAAGAACCATGACAACTTCCAATATCTATACACGTAGATTTTTTATTTAAGAATTTATCTAAGATATTTATTTCTATTTCAAACTTGTTGAATTTTATTAAATAAAGATATCTTAAGAAGTGAATAATATTAAATTTGAAATAATTAATATTCATTTTTTATTTGTTAGAAATATTTTTCAAGATATATTCTGCTAAAATTTTGTAACCTTTTTCATTAAAATGACCAAATCCTCTAAATGGATATAAAGCTAACGGATCATCTAGTTCCCTCATATTTGCGTAAAAATCAATTAAATTAATATTATTTTTCTTAACTGATTTTATTACTTCTTCATAATTTAAATGTTTATCATCTTCTGCTTGTATATTTTTTGTAAACCTATTAAAGCCAGGAATATAAACAAAATATAAGTTTGAGTTGTTTTTTGTTGATAGTTCTTGAGTTTTTTTTAGGACTTTATCAAAGATTATTAGAGAATTACGATCATATTCAATAATTTTAAAATTTTCTTTTTTTCTTAAAAATTTTCTCACAATCTGACGAGTATTTTGCATTTTAAAAAATGATGGTATTAGAAAACCATCTTCTTTATTTGATTGAAAATCTTTTAATTTCAAATTGAATTTTTCTAGCATCATTTTGTCGGTAATTTTTTGATTTTTATAAATTTCTTGAACAAAGCTATCATTCTCAAAATATTCTCTTAGTATTGGATGTTTAAATTCACTTACTAGTTCAGACAGATCATTATCTTCGTAATATAAAAAGATTACATTTTTTGCCTTTTTAAAATTAAAAAATTCTTTTAAATTTGCAAATTGTAGTAATGGTCCATTTCCAGACAACCCTAAATTTATAATATCTTGATTAGTTTTTTTATTAATTACGTCACTAATGGTATTTGGATAATTTACACAAGCACCATGTGCATAAGAATCTCCAACCAAAACAAAAGAATAATTCTTTAAATCCCACAATTTATCAATATTATTGTAACCAAATCTGTCAGAAGTGTATTTAGAAAAATAACCATTTTCATTACAGTTTATAGTGTTAAAATTTGAAACGCCTGATAATGGATAAATTTCAATATCATGATCAAGCTTAAAAAAATTTGCGTTTAGGCTAATAATAGTTTTTTTGTTTTTTTCTTTTTCGTCGATAAAGACCTCATATCTTGTTCTATCATCAAAGAAAAAATACTTTACAAAAAATCCAGAATTTAAAATTAAAATAAATTCAACAAAATAAAGTGAAAATAAGATTGCATAAAAAAAAGTTAATATTTTTTGTCTTTTCTCAATGTTAATAAAAAAAATGTATATAGAAATTAAGAATAAGGATATTAAAATTACATAGTATTTCCAATAGTAATAAATTTTATTCCCATTGTTATGAAATTCTGATCTATATATTAAATAAATTATAGCCGCACCTAAAAAAAAAATTAATAACAAATTTAGATATTTGGTTAAATTATTATTATTCTTTCTCACTTTAATCTAATTCAAATTTATCTTTATAAACTTTATTTCTTGTAATTTTTTGATTTGTTTTTTCTAAATAAAAATTGCCACAAATTAAAATGTCTAAATTTGTACCAATAAAACAGTTATATGCATCTTCAACCGATTGTACTATAGGTTCACCTCTTATATTAAACGAAGTATTTATAACCATTGGACAGTTTGTAAGATTATAAAATGATTTGATCAGATCGTAAAACTTTTTATTAAATATACCATTTACTGTTTGAATTCTTGAGGAAAAATCTAAATGAGTTACTGAGGGAACTATCGATCTTTGAAATTTTAATTTTTCAATCCCAACTTTATTGTTAATTTCAACCTCATTAATATTTTTTCTTTTATTTTTTTTAATATAGTCAACTAGCAACATATAAGGGCTAATTTTACCGTTTTCATAATATTCGTTAAGATATTCCTCAAGTATTGCTGGTGCAAATGGCCTAAAGCTCTCTCTAAATTTTATTTTAAGGTTTAAAATTTCTTGCATTTTAAGGTCTCTTGGATCAGCAATTATTGATCTATTTCCTAAGGCCCTGGGTCCAAACTCCATTCTACCCTGAAACCAACCAATACAGTTGCCTTCATTTAATTTTCTAGCGGTCAACAATATTAATTCATTTTCACGCATTTTTTGAAAATTTGCATTTAGAGATTTCAATTTGCTTTCAATCTCGTCATTTGAGTATTGAGTCCCCAAATAAGATCCTTTCATAGAGTCTTTATTTTCAACACTTCTCTTGTTTTTTAAAACTATATACCAATAAGCAAGTGCAGCACCTAAAGATCCTCCAGCGTCACCAGCTGCTGGTTGTATCCATATATCTTTGAATTCAGTGTTATTTAATATTTTTCCGTTAGCGACACAATTTAAGGCAACACCGCCAGCTAGGCATAGATTTTCAATTTTATATTCATTAAAAATATTTTTACAAATTTTTATAACTATTTCCTCAGTAACTTTTTGAATTGATGCTGCGATATCCATATGAAATTCATCTAAATTCTCTCCTACGTATCTAGTTTTTCTTTTAAACAAATCTTCAAATTTTTTTGAAATCATTTTAGAACCAGTTGCATAATCAAAATATGATTGATCTAAAAAAAATGAACCATCTTCTTTTATATCAACAATACTTTTTACAATTTTTTCAAAATATATCGGCTTACCATATGGTGCTAATCCCATCACTTTATATTCACCACTATTTACTTTGAAACCTAGATAATTTGTAAATGCTGAATAAAGCAAACCTAATGAGTGGGGAAAATGTATTTCCTTCTTAATGTGAATTTTATTACCTTCTGCTATACTTACTGACGAGGTAGTCCACTCCCCAACCCCATCTAAAGTTAGTATTATTGCTTTTTTAAAAGGAGATGGAAAAAAAGCACTTGATGCATGACTTAAGTGGTGCTCACTAAATTTGAGACTTTTTTTCTCAAATTTACTATCGATTTTTTTTAATTCATCAATAATTAACTTTTTTTGAAATAATTTTTCTTTTATCCAAACTGGAAATGAAAGTATGAAAGACTTTAGGCCCCATGGAAAAAAAGATATATAAGTTTCTAAAAGTCTTTCGAATTTAAGAAAAGGTTTTTCATAAAAAACTACGTATTGAACTTCACTTAAATCAATTTTAGCAAATTGAAGACAGAATTTGATTGAATTTATTGGAAATGAACTGTCATGTTTTTTTCGTGTAAACCTTTCTTCTTGTGCACTAGCAATTATTTCATCATTTTTAATCAGTGATGCAGAGCTATCATGGTAAAATGATGATATACCCAAAATGTAAGTCAATTTAGAAAATTGTATAAATAAAAGGCGCAAAAACAGTGCCTTGCGTTAATATTATTAATGATCCAAATATTAAAAAAATTATTATCATTGGAAAAAGCCAATATTTCTTTCTTGTAATCATAAATTTTAATATTTCTCTGATAAACTCCATATTTAAAATTGATTATCTAATTCAAAATAGGATTTATCTTTTCTTAAACGCCAATTACTTTTGAGAGTTGCATTTGATTTTTTTTGAATTAATTTTTTTTTAAATAAATCTAATGTTATTTTTGTGATACCTATTACTAAAAAATATAAAATAAAACAAATAATTGGATTGATAACTTTTCCTAAGATTATACCAAATTTTATCCAGAGTTGTTTTGGATAGTCAAAAATATCTGGTTTTAAGTAAGTCAAAAGTAATATTGATACTGCAATAGGTAAAATGAATGAAAAATCAAATTTAAAAACAATTATATGAGAGATCAGTAAGACTGAAAATATCAAAATACCAAAGCTTTTATTTGATGAAAGTTTTTTATTCATTTTTTTTTATACTATTCTTATAATTAGAAATTTGAAATAAAACAGAGTATAAACAAAAAAATTTTATATGAATAATGCCATTATATTTGGAGTTACAGGTCAAGATGGATCTTATCTCGCTAATTTTCTGCTCTTAAAAGGATATAAAGTTCACGGCATTGTAAGAAGAACATCGGCAATAAATAGGTATAGAATAGATAAATTAAATAAAAATTTAAAAAAAAATTTAGAATTACACTATGGTGATGTTACAGACCCATTAAACGTACTTGAAATAATAAAAAAAATTAAACCTAAAGAAATTTATAATTTAGCTGCTCAAAGCCATGTGGGTATTTCTTTTCAAAAGCCTATTTATACAACTTCTACTATAGTAAATGGCTCATTAAATATACTTGAGGCTATACGTATATTAAATCTAGAAAAAAAAACAAAGTATTATCAAGCTTCAAGCTCTGAGATGTTTGGAAATAATCCAAGTAAAATTTTAAATGAAAAATCTTTTTTTGATCCTAAATCTGTCTACGCTATTTCAAAGGTTTATGGCTATCACTTAACAAGGCTATACCGTGAAACTTATAAAATATTTGCCTCAAACGGCATATTGTTTAATCATGAGTCTCCTTGGAGAAGCGAGAACTTTGTTACAAAGAAAATTGTAAAAAGTTTAGTAAATATAAAATTTGGAAATGAAGATAAACTACAACTTGGAAATTTATATTCAAGAAGAGACTGGGGCTATGCAAAAGATTATGTAGAAGGAATGTGGAAAATATTACAGTCTAAAAAACCAGATGATTTTATTTTAGCTACTAGTAAACAAATATCGGTAAAAGATTTTGTTATTTTAGTTTTAAAAAAATTAAACATGAAAGGAGTTTGGAAAGGCAAGGGTTTAAATGAAAGTTTTATTTATAAAAAAAAAAAAATAATAGAAATTAAAAAAAAAATACTTTAGACCAGCAGAAGTTCATTTTTTAAGGGGTAATTATTTTAAAGCAAAAAAAATACTAAAATGGAAGCCAAAAACAAGTATTTCAAAATTTACAGATATTATGATTAACTATGAAATTAATAATTTTAAAAATTAAACAGTTAACTGTAATTTTATGATAACTAATATTCAGTTTACTGCTAATAGATAATATCTATTTGTTGGAATTTCGTTTTCATTTTCAATTTTTATGAATTTTTCATTATCTGACTTATAATTTTGATTTAGTTTGTACAAAGAATAATTGTGCTTTTTGAGAAGTTTATATAAAAGTATGTTTGTAAACCCATAGTTTTTCATAGTTTCATCACCATGACTTTCTATAAATAAATAATTTTTCCAAGCTTTTAGAATTTTGATACTATCCTCAATCACAACACCTTCTAATCCTTCAATATCAAAGTATATCAAATCAGGTCTCCCATATCTTTCAAATATATTTTCCAATCTAGAACTTTTTATTTTTTTTGATAGTAATTTTTTTTTTGTCCTAAAGGAATTTAAGCTAAAAAAATCAAAATATTCATAACCATTTTTATCAGAGATTGCCTCGTTGAATATTTGCATTTTATTTTCACAATTATTTAATTTTATATTGTTTAATCCAATTTGGTAATTTCTATCTATTGCCTCAAAACAGTAAAATTTTGAATCAGGAAGAAAAATTTTATGTATTTTGATTGGTATCATAGATTGATGACATCCATAATAATGGACAATTTTTACATCATTTTTATTTAATTTTGTAAATACTTGAAATTCGGATAAGTCATACTCGTTGATCAAGTTCCAACTCTCGCCTAGTTTGTCTCTTGTTTCTACCTTAAATTCAATTCCATTTTGAAATGTTGTAGATATTTTTTTTTTGACAAAAAACTGAAGAAAAAAAAATATAATTTTTTTAATTTTTTTTAACATTACATTAAGGTATTATAATGAAGGTAATTTAGTTTATATCCAACATGTAAAATACAAAAAAATCAATAACGCTAAATATCAAATAAAAAAGTCTATTTTAAAGGAAAAATGTAACTTTTTTAACTTTACAAAAATTTTATAAGTATTATAAAAAATCCGCCTGGTAATTTTTGCGAAAGAGTTATACCCGATCCCATTCCGAACTCGGAAGTCAAGCCTTTCTGCGCCAATGGTACTTTGTCTTAAGACATGGAAGAGTAGGACATTGC
>MDTB01207374.1_pt1 | contig 17406 bp, 19 predicted proteins | sample 811161 | NCBI WGS metagenome assembly MDTB01 (sample SAMN05326650, study PRJNA326480) | marine metagenome | isolation source: seawater | place: Mediterranean Sea | collected 2009
CGTAGAGCAATTAAAAGTATGAAGGCCTGAACCTCCTGTGCCACAAGTATCTATGTGATCTCCATCTCCTAATGGGTAAGTCAAAGATTTTTCTTTCATGACTCTAGCTGCAGCAGTAATCTCTGTTTCTTGAATTCCTTTTGCATTCAAGGCCAGCAAAAATGCTTCGATAGAAATATCATCAACTTCTCCAGTCATAATTGATTCAAGCGCGGACTGCATTGAATGAAAATCAAGATCCTCTTTTTTTTCTAGCTGCTTGATAAAATCTTGGATCATATATTTAAAAAATTATTGATTAATTGCATTCCATGATCAGTATCAATGGATTCGGGATGAAATTGAACACCAAATATAGGTCTAGAGATATGCTCCACCCCCATAATGATTGTAGGCTCATCAATAATCGTAGATGTAACCTTTAAGTCTTTAGGTAAAGTTGAGCTATCAATTATGAGGCTATGATATCTGACCACTGAATATGGATTAGGAATATCTTGAAATAAGGCTGAATCAGAATGATTAATAAAAGATTTTTTACCATGAAAGACTTCAGGAGCCTTGATAACTTTAGCTCCAAATGCTGCGCCAATAGATTGATGGCCTAAGCAGACTCCTAATAATGGGACTTGGGATTCTTGAACAATCTCTACAGAGATACCAGCTTCCTTTGGGGTACAGGGACCAGGAGAAATAACAATTTTTTCAGGATTGAGAGAATGAATTTCAGCGATAGTTAATTCATCGTTTCTTTTAACTAAAACCTCATAATTGCATTCTCCAATATAATGAACCAAGTTATAGGTAAAAGAGTCGTAGTTATCAATGACAAGAATCATGAAATCATCTCCATGGCATCCATGAATACTTTAGATTTCTGCCTACACTCTAGCCATTCATTTTCTGGAACAGAGTCAGCAACCACTCCTGCCCCTGCTCCTACATGAATTATTTTATCTTTAATAACAGCAGTTCTGATTGCGATTGCTGTATCCATATTTCCATTCCAGCCTATGTAGCCTATTGCTCCGCCATATATCCCTCTCGAGCTAGGTTCTAACTCATTAATTATTTCCATTGCTCGAATTTTAGGAGCACCAGACAATGTTCCTGCAGGTAAAGCAGCTTTAAGCACATCAAAATAACTTAACCCAGAAGCAATCTTCCCCATAACATTCGAAACGATATGCATAACATGAGAATATTTTTCTACAATCATTTTATCCGTGACAAGGACTGAACCAATTTCAGAAACTCGTCCCACATCATTTCTTCCAAGGTCAATGAGCATCAGATGCTCAGCTATTTCTTTTGGATCGTTGAGCAGATCATCTTCATTAAATTTATCTTCTTCAGGATCTTTGCCTCTTTTTCTAGTTCCAGCCAAGGGTCTTAAGTTGATTTCATTCTCTTCAAGTCTCACTAAAATCTCAGGTGATGCTCCAACGATTTGGCATTCATCTAGATCTAAAAAATACATGTAGGGAGACGGATTTAATTCTCGTATTGCTTGATATAAATTGAAGGGATCTTTATCAAAGCTAGCTGAAAAATCCTGTGCTAAAACAACTTGCATTACATCGCCTTCCGCAATGTAATTTTTAATAGTGTTTACAGCATCGCAATATTCTTTTTTAGTAAAATTTGATTCGAACTCAAAACAATTAGTAATTTGTTTAAATTTTTTCACTGAACTTTCAACAGGCGTGATTAGTGATTGCTCAATCTCATCTAATTTTGATTGCGCAAACTCATAAGACATGTTCTCAAGATTGGCATTAAAAATAATTTGCGTTGAACGATTTAAATTATCAAAGATGATTAATTGATCAGCTTTTACGAGCATGATATCTGGCATATGCTCTGCAAACTTTGAGTCTTTACAAGGCAATGATGCGATTTTAATCTCAGCATATTGAGCACTTTCATAAGCGAAAAAACCAATATAACCGCCATGAAATCTTGGTAAATTATCAATGTTGGGTGTGCGATGTTTTGAAACAATCTCTTCAATTGCTTGCAGTGGATTTTCAGCTATAAATTTATCCTTGATTCCGCCAATGACTGTTTCAATTGTTTTGCCAGAAACTTTAATTGTGTCAAGGCAGCCAAATCCAATAATTGAATACTGAGCCCATCTATCTCCGCCTTCAACTGATTCAAACAAAAAATTATTTTGTTGATCAGCTATCCTTGAATACAAGGATAAAGGGGTTTCACCAGGCGCTACAATCTCTCTGCTCATAGGCAATAACGTGTAGTCAGCATCTTGAAAATTTTTGTATTCTTTATTTGTGATCATGAATATTCTTAATTAAAGATTAATTTTATCTCCAACAGAAATTTTATTTTCTGTAAACCAGCCCTGATTAACCTCTACCGCCATTCTAATGTTCTTTGAAGAGCAGATTGATTCCTCTGAAAATGGGACCATATCATAAATCTCTAAGATTCTTCCATCTGATGAAAGATAAGCAACACTGAGCGGTAATGAGGTATTTTTCATCCACATACATTGTTTCTTGCTTGATGGCCATATAAAAAGCATGCCGGTATTATTTTGTAAAAATGACTGATGCATTAAACCCTTTCGCCTTAAAGAGTCAGTATTAGAAATAATTAAATTTAACTTCGCAGTTTTACCCTCAAAACTCATCTCTAAGCTAGCAACAGCAATAGCAGAGAACGAAATAAATATGAAACTAAGTAATTTTTTGACGGAAGCCTTGAATAGTTTTCTCATAATCTGATGATCCAAAAATAGCAGAGCCTGCAACAAAAACATTTGCCCCTGCCTTCGAAACTTTTGAGATTGTTTCGTTATTAATACCGCCATCAACTTCCAAAAATATCTGATGATCTTGTTGATCAATAAGCTTTTTCGCTTCAACAATCTTTTCAATCGTGTCTTCGATAAATTCTTGGCCGCCAAATCCGGGATAAACGCTCATTAACAAAATAAGATCTATTTCAGCAATGATCTCATTCAAAACAGATAAAGATGTATCTGGATTGATTGCAATGCCAACTTTACACCCACATTGTTTAATAATATTAATTGTCTCAGCTACATCATTAACTGCCTCGGGGTGAAAACTAATAAGATCTGCGCCGGCATCTGCAAAACTTTTGGCTAAATCGTTTACAGGAGTAATCATTAAATGGACATCTATAAAATCTTTTATTCCATCATCTCTTAATGACTTACAAACCATTGGGCCAACTGTAAGATTTGGTACATAGTGATTATCCATTACATCAAAATGTATCCAATCTGCACCAGCTTTTATTACAGAGTTGACCTCTTCTCCAAGGCGAGCAAAGTTTGCTGACAGTATCGAAGGTGCTATGAAAGAGTTAGAGTTCATGTGCTTAATTTTCATCTTTTAAAACTCTCCTTGCAAGCTTTAACCTATCCACGGTACCCACATCAATCCATAATGAATCATCAAAATGAGCAGTAATCATAGATTTAGCAATTAAGGGTTTCAAAACAGTGTTCCAAAGATCAAATGGATACTCTCTAGATAAATGTGCATCTAAGATATTTGGGTTTATGACTGATACTCCTGAATAGGTAAAGTCATTCATTTCATCTTTAATCAGAACGAAGTTTTCTTTAATAGAAAAATCTCCACCTTGATTATGTTCTGGATTTTTAACAGCTACCAAATGAACAGTTTCCACATTTGGAGGTAACTGGCGAAAAGATAAATCAAAAATAATGTCTGCTGTTGATAGTATAAACGGGTCACTTCCTAAAAAATCTCTTGCATTAACCAGCGCTCCGCCTGTTCCATATGGAAAAGGCTCATCTATAAAGATTATTTTAGATATCCTATCCATTGACTGGAGGGCTTCCTTGATCTGATCTCCAAGATATGAAACATTAATTACAAATTCATTCACTCCAAAAGCTAGTAGCTGATTTATTGATCTCTCTATCAAAGATATACCACCTACATCTATAAGTGGTTTTGGTATCTTATTTGTTATGGGCTGCATTCTTGAGCCTAGTCCCGCTGCTAGAATCATAGCTTTCATATGTTAGCCAGCTTATTTTCTAATGTTTGCAAGACATTATTATTGAGAAAGTTAGCCAAGCTTACTTGGTTTAATTCCATAGATATTTTTGCCGTATTAGAAACTATTTGAGGTAAATCATGCATTCTAAATGAACGATTTAATTTCAGATAAAGCTCAGTAAGGGTTCCCATAATCCTCAAATTTCTTTGCAGGCCTCCCCATAGAGTTGCTCTATAAACATTTTCTTGAGACATTTCGTAAACAGAAAGCTCTGAAAAGCTATTGCAATATTTTTTTATTGTATCGAGCTTACAAGGAATATAGTGATCAATAAGAATGCCAGCTAAATCAATGCCTATAGGCCCAAAACACATATCTTGAAAATCTATTAATGCAAGGTCACCATTATCTAAAAGGTGAATATTTCTTCTTTCAAAATCAAAATGACAGTTAGTCCATTGTTGATCCATTATTTGAGGTCTCATATCGACATAAAGATCTTTGTATTCATTAAACATATCAAGACCGAGGAATTCCTTGCAAAAAACTTTTGAAAATTTCTTTGAATGCGATTCTAAACCCATCCAAAAAGTTGAATGCAAATCAATATGCTTAGATTGATGCATTTGATTAAGAAGTTTTAAGGATGAATGGACTAGCTTATCTTGTTGATAGAAATTTTTTTCATCAATCAAAGAATGATCACCAAGATCTTCTATTATAGTAAGATTGCTATTAACATCATATTGAAAGATTTTAGGCGCTCTCACATTACAGTTTAATAATTCATTTGCCCTATTTATAAAAACTAATTGACCGTTCACTGGTCTGTCATCATATGAAATCACATAGGAGCATTCTGAAGAGGCAACTCTAAAATATTTTCTTCCACTTGCCTCAATTTTCAGAGGCTCAAATGATATTAGATTTTCATCAAAAGTTTGAGCATACTTAAGAATATTTTTTTTTGAGAATTCAGCTATTTTTAATCTCCGAAGGTAAAGGAGTATCATCTGGTAAAAAGAAATCTAGAGCTAATTCATTAAATGGAACGTCTGCATATTTGGAAAAATCTCTTATTCCTGCATCATATAAAATTAGGTCATCAATACAAAAATTGCCACTGAAGCTTGATGTATCTTTATGAAAAATTTCGTATGCGGCATCTGCCATAATTTCTGGAATTCTAGAAATATTCATTAATTCTTCGCCGCCCAAAACATTTTTAACAGCAGCAGTTGCAATTGCTGTCCTTGGCCACAAACCATTTACAGCTATGTTATCGGACTTCAATTCTTCAGCCATACCTAAAACACACATACTCATGGTGAATTTTGCCATTGTGTATGCTAAATGAGGGCCAAACCATTTTGGCTTCATATCAAGAGGGGGAGCTAAATTTAAAATATGAGCATTATTAGATTGTTTAAGATGCGGAATGCAATATTTACTCACTAAATATGTACCTCTGCCGTTGATTTGATGCATTAGATCATATCGTTTCATATCGGTGTCTGGTGTGTTGGTCAATGAGATTGCAGATGCATTGTTCACACAAATATCAATTCCGCCAAAGTGGCTAACAGTTTGTTCAACAGCTTCTCTAACATTAATCTCATCACGCACATCTAAAATAATGGGTAGCGCTTCCCCGCCTGCAGCTACAATTTCATCTGCTGCAGTGTATATGGTCCCAGGCAGCTTTGGATGAGGTTCCGCTGTTTTCGCTGCTAATACTACCTTTGCACCATCTTTAGCTGCTCGTTTGCCTATCTCAAGGCCAATTCCTCTGCTCCCACCTGTAATAAACAAGACTCTGCCTTTTAAACTCATTTTATATCTCCAACTTTTATAATATTTATTGCTTGATGTTGCATTTTTAAACTGGTTGATGCAAGTTAAGAGAATATTATAAGCTTTAGAAGTGAGGACGACTATGAATGTAGATTTTATTTTTGACTTTGCAAGTCCAAATGCTTACTTATGCCATAAAGCAATTCAAAATCTTGAGAAAACTCATAATATAAAATTTAACTATGTGCCTTGCCTGCTCGGGGGCATTATGAAGCTATCCAATAATCAACCACCTATGGTCACTTTGGCTGAAATTCCTAATAAAATGAAATACGAATTTGATACTGCTTTTAATAGATTTATGAGGGAACATAGCATAACAAAGTTTAAAATGAATGAGCATTTCCCTGTTAACACCATATCTCTAATAAGAGGCGCAATAGTTGCACAAAAAAATAATTTTTTTGATACTTATGTGGAAATAGTTTTGAGTGGGCTTTGGGAGCAATCTCTTAAGTTAGATACCCCAGAGGCGCTGCATGAGTTATTAATAAAAAATGAATGTCATGCTGATCTTGTCATTGAGGGAATTGCAAAAGAAGAGATCAAAGAGGAGCTAATTGCCAATACGAGTGAAGCTGTTGAAAAAGGAGCTTTTGGAATCCCTACATTTTTTGTAGCAGACGAGATGTTTTATGGAAAAGACAGCTTAAGAGAGCTCAAAGAAATGTCTTCTTAAATCGTTAATTGTTTAAATTCACAGATCTACATTATTACTCTTTGAAGAACTGTTTTTTATTTATCTTAGTTCTATTTGCTTGTCTTCAGTCAAGCGCGTCCACTTTTAATCAATCGGGTTCTTTAAATCAGCAACAATTTAAAAATTGCACTAACTCAACTTATCCAAAAATAATTAGTAAATATGCGCCTGGTTCCATTGATGCTGGAAAAATAGATATTCAATCAAATGGAGATATTTCACTTGATGATAATGTCTTGATTGCAATAAATGATGGATGGATGAAGGCATCTAGTGCTAACTATCTTCAAAATCAAAACATAATTAAAGATATACAAAATGGCAATATCTATCATTCTGATAATTATTTTAAATTTTCAAGTGGCTCGTTACAAAAAGATTCTGGTGAAATAGATCTTGTGAATGGGATAGCCTTTTTAAGAGAGAGAAATTTAGTCATTCAATATCAGTCATTAATCGGGCATTTGGGCCAAAACCTTAAATTTGAAAATGCCAGTCTGAGTTCTTGCAGTAATGTCTCAGAGGGCTGGGAGATCAAAGCCAAATCTATCAATATTAATGAAGAGGTAAATCGTGGTTACATTGAAGACCTAACTCTTAAAATTTTCGAAAGATCAATTTTAATCCTCCCTTATTTACCCTTCCCCGCTACAACCAAAAGACTTAGTGGTTTTTTAGAGCCTGAATTAAGCCTTACATCTGATGGTGCTGATCTCTTTTTGCCCTATTTCTGGGTACTATCAGATAAATCTGATTTAACAATTGCTCCAAGAATATTAAAGGATAGAGGAATTGGGTTTGAAGGCAATTATAGATATCTAACTCAACCCAATGTGAATTCTTCAAATTATTTTGATCTACTGTTCTTTCCAAAAGATAAAGAATTCAAAAAAAACTATGATCGAGATAATTCTGATAGATGGGCATTTCGTTTAAAAGAAAATAGGGACTTTTCCAATATTAAAACTGCTATTGATTGGGCTAAGTCCTCTGACTCAATGGTATTACTGGATTTGCCCTCTAGTCTTACAAACATAGCTAATCAAAGAGATCATTATCTCAAGCAATCTGTGTCAATAAATATGTTGGTAAAGAATTTTTCAATCAACATTGCACGCCAAGGTTTCCAAAGCTTAAATCCATTCATAACAAATGAGTACATTAAAAAGCCTGAATTAAACATTGAATACATAAAATATAAATCTTTAGTTTCATATTTTGCCAAAGCAAATTACACAAACTTTGACAGAAATCATAATCAATATTTACCTGTAAATAATCAGAACATGGGCCAAGCTGGAAAAAGATTTATTGCAGAAATTGGAGCAGAAGCTCTTCATCCTCTAAAGTACTTTGACCTATCAATTAATGGATTATTTTTGCAAAAAAAATATAAGCTTGATGATAAAAAAATAAAGACAAAATCTAGCGCAATACCTTCGATGAAAATTAAGATTTCATCTTTATTAAGGCAATCATCTGGAAAGAGTGTGTCACTGCTTATTCCTGAATTAGTTTATCAAAAAACGAATTACAAAGATCAATCAATGGATCCTATTTTTGATCTTCACCAACGCAATTTTGGAAACATGGGTGAACATGGTGCTATATATTTTTTTGGCAAAGATAGAGTTGCTGATACAGAGTTTTTACTTGCTAGATTAAACTGGCAAAAGAAAATAACAAATGATTCAAAAATAAATGTTCAAATAATTAAAAAAAATGAATTGACGGAAAGTCGTGTAATTAATTCACTGCTAAAACAGCCCATTGGCAGGGATAATCAAATTGGTACAAATTTATCTTTTGAAAATAAAAGTCTTCGAGCATATTTTGCGGCTAACTATTCTCAGAAAAGAAATAAGCTCAATTTTGGACACATGGGAATAGAGATTAACCTTCCAGAAACGCGCCTAATATTTTCACGAAATTTTCAAACTAATGTGCCGCTTTTAAATGCTGAAAATGAATTAGACTATGCAGAATTTTCAATTGAGCGATTAATATTTGGAAACTATAAATTTATCAGCGGATTAACCAAAGATATGGATTCAATGAAAAATTTAGAGAGTTATTTTGGTTTTGGCTATGAGAACTGTTGTCTTGGTTTTAAAATCTATGCATCAGATAAAAGATTATCTAAATATAATCTTCTTAATTTGCAGTCTCTACAATTTAATGATGCTAGTTGGGATAAAATGATATCTATTGAAAACAAAAGTAGAGTTAATTTTGAGTTTGAGCTGAAGGGTCTGACAGGGGGAAATAAAAGGATTAATAGGTTTTTTTCTAATGTTTTGACGAACCTTTAAAAAAATAAAGCTTGCGAGACATTAGAGAAGATTCTTCCTCTTCAAGGCCTGTGCAAACATTTAATTAAGTACAATAACGATTATGAAAAAGAAAATATACATTGCCCTAGCAATCCTTGTTACTCTTCCGCTCAGTGCAAAAATTGAAATCCTTGATAGAGTTGCAATTATTGTTGGAGAGGGAGTTGTGCTGGAATCACAAGTTAAGAATATGCTTGAAAATATTGAAAAAAGATATCAAGAGCAAGGAGCTCCTATGCCTCCAAAAGAAATTATCATGGAGCAAATTCACGAACGTCTTATTGTTGAAGAGCTACAATTACAATTAGCTAACCGAGCTGGAGTGAGAGTAAGCGATGGTGAATTAAATAATGCGTTTGAAAGAATTGCAGCAAATAACAACCTTAGCTTAGAAGATTTTATTCAAACTTTAGAGATCGAAGGTGAATCATATGAATCTTTAAGATCTCAAGTGAGAAAAGAAATGGTAATTCAAAGAGTGCAACAAGGCAGAGTTAGTCAAGAAATTGATATTACTGAGCAAGAATTAGAGGGATTTTTACAGACAGACGCTGCAACCAAAGAACTCTCACCAGAATTATTTTTAAGGCAAATACTTGTCTCAAACAAAACGTTAGCAGATGAAATTCTCAATCGAATTGATCAAGGTGAAGATTTTGCAGATCTTGCAGAGCAATACTCAACAAATAATTTGGCCAGCGTAGGAGGAGAAATGGGCTGGAGAAATCTTGCTGATTTGCCAACCCTCTTCGCAATTGAGCTAAAAAATAAAAAAAATGGATATATATCGCCTCCATTAAAAGGTGGTCCAGGTTTTTACATATTAAAAATTGAAAATAAGCGAGGTGATCTTGTTCGCTTTGAGGAACAATGGTCAGTCAGGCACATATTGATGATGCCAACTAAGTTAAGGGATAAAACTTTTACTAAAAAAGAACTTGAGGAAGTAAGAGTAAGAGCTCTCGACGGCGAAGATTTCTCATTGCTCGCAAAAGAGTTTTCTGAAGATCCGGGGTCTGCTAGCAGAGGTGGCGACCTAGACTGGCTCAGTGTCGGTGAAACTGCTCCAGCTTTTGAAAAAATGATGCTAGAAACACCCCTAATGGAATTTTCGGTAGTCTTTGAATCACAATTTGGATTTCATTTTCTCCAAGTTCTTGAAAAAAGAACCGACGACTTAACTGAAGAAATGATAAAAGATAGAGCTTATGGAATTTTATTTTCTCAAAAATATGATGAAGAGCTAGAAAACACTCTAAGAACCATTCGCGCAGAAGCATTTGTAGAATTTAAAGAATTAGATTGAAGCAGCTTTTATACTCTCATGGTGAGCCAGCTGGAATCGGAGTTGATCTCATTCTATATCTATCAAAATTAAAATTTTGGGAAGAAGTTAATGCTTCTTTGATATGTATTGCTGATGGCACCCTTTTAGAATCAAGATCAAAGATTCTTGGTCTAAAGCTTAAGTTTTTAGAGCTTTATAAGCTTGAAGATGCTCAAAAAAATAAAATTGGTGTAGTTCAATTTATTAAAATTGCAGATTGCCAAGATACTAGGCCAGGAAAACTAAATATAAAAAATGCAAAATATGTCATTAAGAATTTAGATTTTGGAATATCAGAAGCGAACAAAAATAAAAAAATTGCTTTAGTCACTGGGCCGATTCAAAAAAGTAACATTATTAACGGGGGATTTAAAAACTTTCAAGGTCATACCGAATGGATCAAAAAGAAAACTAAATCCAAAAATGTGGTTATGCTTTTATCTTCAAAAAAAATCTCAGTTGCCCTTGCTACTACTCATATCCCATTAGCAGAAGTTGCAAAAAATATACAGAAATCGAAGCTGATTAAACTTATCCAAATCTTGCATTTAGGCTTGCAAAAAAAACTTAAAATTAAGAATCCTTCAATAACTGTCCTAGGATTAAATCCCCATGCTGGGGAGAATGGAAAAATAGGTGCAGAGGAGATCAAGAAGATTAATCCAGCCATTAAAGTTTGTAAAGAGATGGGGATAAATGCTTCATATGCTATATCAGCGGATACAGCCTTTAATGTTAAAAAATTAAAGCAAACTGATGCATATCTTGCCATGTACCATGACCAGGCACTGCCAGTCTTAAAGGCCTTAAGTTTTGGTGAGGCTGTCAACATCACCCTAGGGGCTCCGATTGTAAGAACCTCTGTAGATCACGGGACAGCAATAGACATTGCTGGAAAGATTAAACCAAACCTTGGGTCAATCAAAGAAGCTATTAAAGCTGCAGAAATTCAGCTGCAATGAGTGATAGATCGCATAGACGAAAACTAGGCCAAAACTACCTCATCGATCCAGTTATTTTATTTGAAATAGAGAGAGCAATACATCCCCAAAAAAATGATCTTTTTTTCGAGATTGGTCCTGGAGAGGGCGCACTAACAGATCACTTAATGGGCCATAATAGAAAAGTTATAGCTATGGACCTTGATCAGAAAAATATCGCCTCTCTTTCAGAAAAATATCCAAAAAGTGAGCACGAATTTATTCATGGTGATGTACTAAAAGAATCTCTAGACTTTTTACATCAAACAAAACATAGAGTCGTGGGGAATCTTCCATACAATATTTCTACACAAATCATTCTTAAATTAATTAGTTACTTTAATGGCATTGAAGACATACATTTTTTAGTCCAAAAAGAAGTAGCACATAGGATTTGTGCTTCGAACCGAACGGGTGATTGGGGCAGACTTGGGGTAAAAATTGCTGCATTATTTGAGACAGCAATTTTATTTGATGTTCCTCCAGAATCCTTCGATATAAAGCCTAAAGTTCAGTCCTCATTTATTAGACTGATTCCTCGAACCAATCCTTTGATTGCTTTAAATAAATTTACAGCATTTTCAAATTTAGTTGATCAATCTTTTGCTACTAAGAGAAAGGGGATTAAAAATAATCTTAAAAAATTAAAAATCGATTATGAAAAGCTGAATATCAATCAGCTTGCAAGAGCAGAAGAGCTATCCATTGAAGATTTTATTTCAGTTTTTCACATCATAGATATTTAGATGAGCACATATGTGATTGGAGATGTGCATGGCTGTTTTGACCAGTTGATAAGCTTGCTAGATAAAATTGATTACAACAGACAGCAAGACAAGATTATCCTAACCGGTGATTTAGTTAACAGAGGCCCAGAATCTCTGGCTGTTTTGAATTATTGCATGGCAGATAGAAATATTACCTCCGTGCTGGGGAATCATGATCTCTATTTACTGCGCTTAATGCATATGAATCAAAGCACGGATGATTTAAAGGAAGTGGTTGAGGCAGCAAACAATAAACAAATTTTTGAATGGCTCATTACTCGCCCCTTACTTATTGAAATTTCTGATCAATCAACTCAGAATAAATTCATTATTACCCACGCTGGTATTCCGGAAATTTGGTCTCCTGAAAAAGCAAAAGATCTGGCAGAAGAAGTTTCGATAGCGCTGACAGATAACACATCTAAAATACTTAAAACAATGTGGGGTGATCGCCCTAATTCTTGGAATGAATCATTGGCTGGCAACGATAGGCATCGAATTATTATTAACTACCTAACTAGAATGAGATTTCTAGGAAATGCTGCAAGCTTAGACTTGAAAAATACAAGCATAAATCCTTCAGTAGGTTGTAAACCTTGGTTTCGCTATAAATCTGAATCCTACAAAAAAATGAAGCAATATTATGTATTTGGTCATTGGGCATCTTTGAATGGCCAAACGAATAACCCTCATTTTATTGGTTTAGATACAGGATGCGTATGGGAAGGAAGCCTTACAGCTCTAAGGGTTGATAATTTAGAAAAGATTTCGGTACAGTATTAGTATGAAAGTTTTTCAGGTAGGCGGATCTGTAAGAGACGAGCTGCTGGGTTTTCATCCCAAGGATCGTGATTGGGTTGTAGTAAATTCCAGTCCAGAAGAAATGGAAAAAAGTGGATTTAAGCCAATAGGTAAAGATTTTCCAGTTTTTTTACATCCAGAGACAAATGAAGAATATGCGTTAGCTAGAACTGAAAGAAAATCTGGTGTTGGATATAAAGGCTTTAAATTTTATTTTGATTCAAGCGTCACTCTCGAGGATGATCTAAAGCGCAGAGACTTTACAATTAATTCAATAGCCAAAGATGAGAATGGTAATATTATTGATCCATTTGAGGGTAGGATGGATTTGAAAAATAAAATATTTAGGCATACCTCGCCTGCTTTTGAAGAAGACCCACTTCGAGTTTTGAGATTTGCAAGATTTAAATCTTACGAGCAACTTCATGATTTTACTTTACATGAAGAAACAAAAATTTATTTTGCTAATATTGTTACGTCAAAGGAATTGAGGGATCTTTCACCAGAAAGAGTTTGGATGGAGACTAAAAAAGCTCTTGAAAATAATTTTAGTAATGAATTTTTTAAATCTATAATTAATTATTATTTAACTGACCCCTGGTTTGAAAACTTAAAGAGTGTTTCTTGTAATGGCGACATGCCTGAATTTAAATGGGCTGATATGCAACGAGCTAATAATTTTCAGCTATCAGAATCATTGCCAACTCCGAACTCATTTCTGAAAATACAAGAATCTTTAAAACAAGTTTTTAATTTTATTGCTTCTAAAAAAAGAGAGGAAAAATTGAAGTTAATTGAAAAGATGAATGTGCATCGAAATTATGAAATATTAATGCATTTTAAAGAATATGATTCCTTGAACATGCATTGGGATTACTTAGAAAAAATATTCGAATCAGTCATGGCAATTGACTTCTCTGTATTATCAAACTTTGATGGATCTGAAGTTTCACATCAAAAACAATTGCTTTATTATGAAGCCTTAAAAGAGATCGTATGAACAAAACAATTCTAATTACTGGTGCAGCTAAAAGGATAGGCAAAGAGATGGCCTTGGCTTTTTTTAACAAAGGATGGGATATTGTAATTCACTATAATAGCTCAAAAGAAGAGGCTGAAGCTTTAGCGGATAAGATGAATTCTTTAAGAAGCAACAGTGCTGTAATTGCCCAAGCAAACCTTGACAATGCAAATGAAATTTCAAAATTGGCAGAGCAAACCCTGTTAAAAAATAATCGTATTGATGCATTGATTAATAATGCTTCGACCTTCTACCCCACCCCTATTGGAACTTTTTCAGAAAAAAGCTGGGATGCACTCATGGGAAGTAATTTAAAGGCACCACTCTTTTTAATCCAGTCATTTTATGAAGAGCTGAAAAAGAATGAGGGTTTTATTATTAATATCACTGATATTAATGTTGATAAAGCTTTGATTAATCATTCAATCTATCTTGCTGCGAAATCTGGTTTGCAAACTCTTACAAAATCTCTAGCAAAAGAATTGGCTCCCCATATTAGAGTCAATGCAGTAGCTCCAGGCGCAATACTTGAACCGCCTAATATAGAATGGACAACTGATCAAAAAAATAACATTATTAATACAGTCCCAATGAAACGGTTGGGATCTGAGCAGGATATTGTAGACGCTGCAATATATTTATCTGAAGCTGAATATGTGACTGGCCAGATTCTAAATATAGACGGAGGAAGGTCACTTTGATGAACGACTCTAATGCAAATAATCCAGATGGTAATGTAATTTTTTCAGGTACCAAGGAAGTTGCTGAAAATCTTAGGTTCAATGAGTCAGGTTTACAAGAATGGTTTGGAGACTGTATTGCTTCAGCTGGAAAAATTTTAAATGTTGCTCAGTTCAAGGGTGGCCAATCAAATCCAACATATAAAATTACTACTGAAAGCCAGCAATTTGTTTTACGCAGAAAGCCACCAGGGATTTTATTGCCATCTGCCCATGCAGTAGATAGAGAATATAAGGTCATAACTGCTCTTCAGGACACCAAGGTTCCGGTGCCTAAAACTTATGGGCTTTGTGAGGATGAAGAAGTAATAGGAACCCCTTTTTTTATAATGGATTTCCTTGATGGGAATATTTACTGGGACTTATTGTTAAGTGATATGTCTCCAAAAGAGAGATCTGAGATCTATGCAAGTAAAAATAATGTAATTGCTCAACTTCACATGGTTGACTATAAATCAGTAGGATTATCTGATTATGGTAAACCTGGGAATTATATTGCGAGACAAGTTTCTAGATGGACTAAACAATATATAGCTTCAGAAACTCAGGACATTCCTGCAATGAACAACCTGATAGATTGGCTCCCATTAAATATTCCTGATGAGGATGAGACCTCAATTGTGCATGGAGATTATCGACTAGATAATATGGTCTTCAATGGGAACAATGAAGTCATGGGAGTCTTGGATTGGGAACTTTCAACACTGGGACACCCTATTGCAGACTTTAATTATCACTGCATTAGTTGGAGAAATATTCCCGATCTAGCTGATAAAAAATTCTGTCAAGAAAATGGTATTCCAACTGAAAAAGAATACAGAAATATGTATTCTGAAATTACTGGCAGGAATCTTGATGAGCATTGGGAGTTTTACACTATTTTTAATATCTTTAAACTTGCTGGAATTTTACAAGGAATCATGGGTAGGGTTAGAGATGGAACTGCCGCAAGTAAGCATGCTGAAGATCGAGGAAATCAAGTGGCTCCTCTAGCAGAAGCGGCCTGGGATCTAGTCGAAAAAAACTACAAATAAGTTCATAATAATTCACTAAGTGGTTCAGAGACAAAACTGTATTTAGCTATTTCATCACTTTCAAAAAGTATTTCTTCATCTTCATTCAGCTGCAACACTATATCTATATCGAGTGTTCTTGATGAAAATTTAGGGCTGCTTCTATCTCTACCAGAGCCATCTTCTATATCTTTGAGCTTTTTATTAAGACCCTCAAAAGAAAGTGAGGATACTCCAGAAAAAATAAGATTTAAAAAATCGTCTCCATCAAAACCTTCTGCTTGAGTTTTATATATTGAAGAACATTCTGTATCAGCGAGAATTTTACTCAATTCATCAATTGCTAAATCAAGGTTTAACTCTGGATTAATATTGCTGCCAAGTGAAAGATAGTACTTCATTACCTGTGAATAATAACTCCGACATCTTCAGCATGCCTTAATGCACCCGGCTTAGAGACTCTTAATCTAAGTGAGTTAACTTTATACTCGTTCTTTACAAGGGCTGCTATGCCTTCAGCCAAGGTTTCTTGTAGCTGAAATGCAGATCCCTCGACAAACTTAATGATGCCTTTAGTAATTTTTTTATAATCAATCGTATCTTCAATGGCATCTGTTTTTGCAGCCCTCTTACAATCAAACGCTAGCTCTAGATCAATGCTTATTTCTTGACGAACCTCTCTCTCCCATCCAAAGATTCCTATAATGGCTTGAACTCTAAGGTCTTTGATATAAATAATATCTTTCATGCTATTTAATTCCCAAAGGCCAGCGTGGTCGAGCATGTGATCTTAGCTGATGCGTTGCTTCATTGATCTTTAGGCTACCTAGATATGCAATCATTGCAGCATTATCTGTGCAATGGGAAATTGGTGGATATAAAACTTTAATATTTAGTGATTTTTGAAGAGTAGAAATTTTTTCTCTAAGCAATTTATTTGCCGCTACTCCTCCAGCCAAAATAATTCCCTCTCGACCAGTATCTATGAGAGCTTTGGATATTTTTTTAACTAGCACCTCTGTGGCCGCATGTTGAAATGATGCACTAATATCCGCCTGTACTTCCTCAGTAATATTATCTATATCTTGAACTGCATAAAGCACAGAAGTTTTTAAACCACTAAAACTAAAATCATAATCATCACTATGCAGCATTGGCTGAGGAAACTTAAATTTTTTTGGATCGCCCTGCTGAGCCATCTTTTCTATCTCGGGACCACCCGGATAACCTAGCCCAATCAGCTTGGCTACTTTATCAAAAGCTTCTCCGACCGCATCATCTCTAGACTGACCTAGAATCTCATAATCATTTAAACCCTTTACATCAATAATAAGTGAGTGTCCTCCAGAAACAAGGAGTGTTAAAAAAGGAAAATCTAGTTTATCGCCACTAAGAAATGGAGCCATCAAATGACCCTCAAGATGGTTAACAGGTATTAATGGTTTATTAAGAGCAAGCGCTAATCCTTGAGCAAAATTTTCACCTATTAACAATGTTCCTAATAATCCAGGGCCTGCGGTATAAGCTATTTGATCAATTTTGCTTGAATGGATGCTTCCTAAAGCTTGCTTATAAATATGAGTAATTTTTTGGCAATGATCCCTAGAAGCAAGTTCTGGTATAACACCTCCATACTCTCCGTGAAGCTCTATCTGAGAAAAAACTGCCTCACCAATCAACCCTTTGTCTGAATCATAAAGGGCTACAGCAGTTTCATCGCATGATGTTTCAATACCTAAAGTAATCATAAAAGTTTTTGCAATCACTCCATAAAAAGAATAAACTACCCAGCAATTATGCCTTCTATAATAATAAAAGATACAGAATACTTCGACGTTGGTCTA
>MDTB01145923.1_pt1 | contig 17401 bp, 15 predicted proteins | sample 811161 | NCBI WGS metagenome assembly MDTB01 (sample SAMN05326650, study PRJNA326480) | marine metagenome | isolation source: seawater | place: Mediterranean Sea | collected 2009
CGTAGCTTAAAAGCGTTTTTATAATAATTCGTTTTTTTACCCTCCGTTTATTCCGTAAACTTTATACATGGGAAAAAGTTTGAAGATAGATAAGAGTTCGGATTGGCAACCCAGTTCATGGAAAAGCTTTACTGCTAGCCAACAACCAATATGGCCTGACTCTACTTCTTTGCAAAAAGTTTTGGATGAGCTTTCCGAATTGCCACCTTTAGTATTTGCAGGTGAAGCACGTAATCTGACAAAACAACTAGCTGCAGTCTCCCAAGGGGAAGCGTTTTTACTTCAAGCTGGTGACTGTGCAGAATCCTTCGACACCTCGGCCGACTCCATACGAGACAGACTTCGCGTCATATTGCAGATGGCAGTAATTCTTACTTATTACACAGGTGTTCCCGTTGTAAAAGTTGGGCGCATTGCCGGACAATTTGCAAAACCCCGTTCTAGCGATACCGAAACCGTAGATGGTCTGGAACTCCCCTCATTTCGCGGCCATATGGTAAATGACATAAGTTTCAATGAAGATTCACGAGCGGCCAACCCCAAACGCCTCTTAACCGCATACAACCGAGCAGCTGCGACACTCAATCTTTTAAGAGCATTTACCAAAGGTGGGTTTGCTGCCCTTTCTAGAGTTCATCAGTGGAACCGTGAATTCGTTGCCGCTAGTCCTGCGGGCCAGCGTTACGAAGCACTAGCAAATGAAATAGATCGTGCTGTCTCCTTTATGCAAGCCTGTGGAATGGATGGAGACAAAATGTCAGAAATGAGTGAAGTTGACTTTCACACAAGTCATGAAGCTCTTATTCTTGGTTACGAAGAAGCTTTGACCAGACAAGATTCATTAACTGGAGAATGGTATGACTGCTCAGCACACATGCTCTGGATAGGAGAACGAACCAGAAATCTAGATGGCGCCCACGTAGAGTTCCTGCGAGGAGTCAATAACCCGCTTGGGTGCAAACTGGGACCTGATGCAAACGCTAAAGATGTTATTTCTCTTTGTGAAACTCTAAATCCTGAGAAAATACCCGGAAGACTTACTTTAATTTCAAGAATGGGCGCTGAAACTGTCTCAGAAAAACTGCCCTCTATTCTTGAAACTGTAAATGCTGCTGGACACCCTGTTGTTTGGGTTTGTGATCCGATGCATGGAAATACGTTTTCGACAGAAAATGGACACAAAACTAGGCACTTTGATGATGTTCTTAAAGAAATAACTGGTTTCTTTGAGGCGCATAAAAAAGCGGGCACTTACCCAGGGGGTGTGCACCTAGAACTAACAGGAGATGACGTAACCGAATGTTTAGGTGGCGGTGTTCAACTGGAAGCGGACGACCTTTCAAAAAGATATGAAACCATGTGCGACCCTAGGTTAAACGGATCTCAGAGCATCGACATAGCTTTTAGAATCGCTGAACTTTTGCAAAACAGCCAACTTTAATTTTTCTAAACGAGCTTTTCTATAAAAGCTTCGAGCTGACGAAGATTTCTAACTTCATAAGCACCATCGCAATGGGTTGCGTACTCTCCGAGTATCGAGTCACCTGTATCCCAGTATGCTTTTGGTTCCGGGTTTAACCAATACAACTTTCTCGCTTTCTGTTGCGCTTCCTTAAGAATCCAAGATTGTGAAGCGTGATAGTTATTACGTGCATCTCCCAAAATAAGAACAGTTGTTTTAGGTCCAATATCTTTTCCATATTTTTCCCAAAAAACGCCAAATGCATGCCCATAATCCGAATGACCATCAACCCAAACCACGTCTGCTTCCGTATTAACTCTGTGAACAGCCTCTCCTATATCTTCGACACCTTCCAAAAAACGAGTTACTTCATCCAGCCCGTCGATAAAAACAAAAGAACGCACTTTTGAAAATTGACTGGAAATAGCGTAGAGCAAATGAAGGGTGAATCTAGCAAACGCTGCAACAGATCCTGAGATATCAGCGACGACCATAATTTCTGGTTTAGAAGGTCGAGGATATTTAAATTTAGGTTCTGCTGGAACTCCTCCGTAGCTTAATGAGTGTCTAATAGTCTTGCGAAAATCTAAAGGACCTCGTCTCCCATACTTTCTTCTCCTTGCTAAACGAGCAGCAAGTTTTCTTGTAAGTGGATAGAGAGAACGTCTTAAATTAGCCATCTCTTCTCTGGAAGCGTGCATAAAATCTACGTCTTCTGGTAGTGGTTTCCTCAAAGTCCGAGCCATAGCTTCGACACCACGATCCGCCACCAAACTTCGTCTTATCTCTGATTCAATCTGCTTTTTTAGTTCTTCAATTCTATTTTTGTACTCATCTAGTTCAAGCCGCTCTTCAAGCTGTGTAAGTTCACTTAAAGCCTGCTCCCTGCTCTCCTTCATCAATCGCTCCAACATTGAATCAAGGTCAAGATTCCTCAGAGTTCGGTAGAGGTAATAGGTGCCACCAACTGGTCTTCCAGGTTCCATTCCCGCATATCTAATAACCGACTGGCGTGCTAGAAGTCTGAGCATGGCTTGGTCACCATTCAACAAAGCACGAAAAAGCATTTCTTGCAGCTCTTCAGGGGAAAGACCCGACATGGCACCGCCTCCCGCTGGGGCTTCACCTTGCTGATATTCAGCTTCATCTATTTCGCTATCTGTTGAATTTGTTAAATCGTTATCCCTTATCTCATATTCAGAGCCACGAATAGAAAAATAAACTTCAAATACAATCTCAAAAGATTTCCAGTGTGAATAATTCTTTACGAGAGTTGCCCCAAGCGCATATTTAAATGCCTCACGATCTTCAATTGGTATGTGACTAACTGCCTCCATTGCGTCAAGGCTCTCTGTAAGGCTTACTGGTAGTCCCGCTAGACGTAGCTCAACTATGAAACCGTTTAAAAGATCGAGAAGCGGCGATTCTTCACTTCCCGCATGAATCGATTTATTCAACTTGCTAGTTGATGACATTACTAAACGACGCTGCAGCTTAGGCTGCACCCTCTTCTTCAACTTCTTCTATCGAATCAGGGTTATCTGCAAATTCTTTAGTAGCTTTTTCTATGTCTGACCTGTACTTCAATAAAACATTCACAGTGTCTGTAGCGATATCTGCATCAATTTTCTCTACACCCAACAAAAGAAGTGTTTTTGCCCAGTCAAGAGTTTCTGAAACAGAAGGGTGTTTCTTCAAATCCAACTGCCTAATCGAACGAACTATCCTAGCTATTTGATCAGCCAGATTTTTATCCATTCCTGGAACTTTCGCATTAATTATCTCTCGTTCTCTATCCAAGTCGGGATAATCAATGTAAAGATACAAACACCTTCTTTTTAGGGCTTCAGAGAGTTCACGTGTGCCGTTCGATGTTAAGAAAACCAAAGGCACTTGAGTACCTTCGACAGTTCCTAATTCCGGTATCGACACTTGATATTCAGAGAGTATTTCCAGCAACAATGCTTCAGTTTCAATTTCCACACGATCAACTTCATCAATCAAAAGTACCACTGGGTCTTCAGCTCGAATTGCCTCCAGAAGCGGACGACTTAAGAGAAAATCTTCGGAGAAAAGGTCATCTTCTATCTCGCTCCAGTCTCGAGTATCATCTTCAGCTTGAATACGCAAAAGTTGCTTTTTGTAATTCCATTCATACAAGGCTTTTGATTCATCAAGCCCCTCGTAGCACTGCAAACGAATCAAACGTGCATCACTCATTTCTGCAACGCTTTTAGCGAGCTGAGTTTTTCCTGTTCCAGCTGGGCCCTCTATGAGGACAGGCTTAGCAAGACGATCAGCTAAATAGACAATTCCTGCAATACCGTCGTCTGCTAAATAACTAACATCGTTCAAGCCTGAACGAACACCGTTTACATCTTCGAATCTGTAATCCACTTGAATGAGCGTATCTTTCAACAAAGCCTCATCCTCAAGGAAAAATACAACTAATAACAAATAGTTATTCTCAGAAAATGCTTTCCCTAATCACACTCCAATCAACCTACGACTAACCTTCTATAAGAAAAGAGGTAAAAGAATTGGACTCCTCTAAAGAAACTCAGGCTATTTCCGGAAATAGCGGAGCAAAAAAAATTGGTGCAGGAATACTGCTTTCACGTTTGGCGGGCTTGCTAAGAGAGTCTTTACTTCGTTCCGTTCTTGGTCTAGGCCCAGCAGCTGATGCATTCAGTGCATCTCTGCGAGTACCCAACATTCTTCAAAACCTCTTAGGAGAAGGATCTTTGTCAAGCTCATTTATTCCTGTGTACAGCAAACTGCTTTCCGAAGGCAAAGAGAAAGAAGCAGGCGATGCTGCTGGTGCCGTAGCAGGTCTTCTAATTGCCTTTACAGGCGCACTAACTCTTCTTGGAATTCTAATCGCAAGACCAATGGCTAAAATTTTGACTCCTGGGTTCACCTCAGAAAAACTAGATTTGACAGCTGATTTGATCAAAATAACTACAGGTGGAATTGGTTTTCTTGTACTCTCCGCCTGGTGCCTCGGAGTGTTAAATAGTCACAGGAAATTCTTTTTATCTTATGTTGCTCCAGTTATCTGGAATGCTGCGCAGATTGTGATTTTGTTTATTGCTATAAATAAAGATTGGGATCCGACAAAAGCAGCCAAAGCAGCAGCATGGGGTTTACTCCTTGGTGGAATCGCTCAACTTCTATTTCAATTTTCAGGAGTAATTAAATTACGAACTAAAATAAGATTCTCATTTTCTTGGAAAAATCCACCTGTAAAAGAGATAATCAAACGCTTCAACCCCACGGTTTTGGGTAAAGGTGTAGTCCAAATTTCCGCTTACTTTGACCTAGTTCTAGCTTCGCTGCTTGCAACTGGAGCAGTCGCAGCGCTAATGTCCGCACAAGTTCTGTACATTCTTCCAATAAGTCTTTTTGCCATGAGTATTGCTGCAGCTGAACTTCCGGAGATGTCAAGAAATACAGAAAAAGAGTACCTAAATAAACGCTTAGGCCAAGGAATCAAACAAACTTCTTTCTTGATGCTTTTAACCTCGGTGATTTATATTTCAATCGGAGATCAAATTATCGGAGTTATTTTCCAATGGGGCTCATTTGATAGAGACGACACTATTGTGGTGGCCGCAACATTGGCTGCATATTCTCTTGGTATCCCTGCAATAGGTATTTCGAGGTTGTATCAAAGTGTTCTATACGCAAATGGCGATACTAAAACTCCTGCTCTTTCCGCAACTTTAAGAGTAACAATCTCTTTTACTATGGGATTACTGCTCATGTTTCCTATGGATAGGCTCTTTATCTCGAATGCAGCTTTAGAAAAAGAACCTGGAAGCATCCTTAATAATTGGGGGCCATTAAGCGAAAGTGTTAGGTCTTTGCCAGAAAATCCTCATTTGGGAGCTATGGGGTTAGCCCTAGCTTCAGCAGTAGCTGCTTGGATCGAAATGCTCTTCTTAGCTAAAAAAACTAACAGCAAAGTTTTTTTAGATTCCTATCCTTCATCCCCAATATTAAAGCTTTTACCTGCGACCATTTCAGCACTAGCTGTTTCCATTATTGCTAGGTGGTTCTTATCCGATATGAATGAAATAATAAATTGCTTAGTCTGTGTACCTGCCGCAATACTTACATACATCATCATCTCGAGTAAAAATGGTGTGCGAGAATCTCTAGTTTTGATCGAAAGTTCTAAAAAAAAATTAAGAAATTTAAATAGAGACTAAGGAAGCATTACTAGATCATCAGTGTGAATAACTTCGTTAGAAACATCTTCTGGTAATTGAGATGTATTCAAACCAGCATTTTTCCTGACATTTTTTGAATCTTGTCTAACGATACCTTTTGCAAAAATTTTTGATTTTTCATCAATTATTTCGACAGCGTCACCGATTTCAAAATCTCCAATACTTTTCAGCACTCCAGTTGGAAGCAAAGAAGCACTTCCTTGCAAAGCTTTACGGGCACCTTCATCTACCATTATTTGCCCATTAGAACCCACAGCAAATGCGATCCAAAGTTTACGGGCATTTAATCGGGTGTCTCGAGGATGCACAACGGTTCCAATTCCACCTACCTCATTGCAAGCATCTTTTAGAATTTCAGCTCGGGAAGCATTAGCTATTACAGTTCTAACTCCTGACCAGCTAGCTATTTTTGCTGCTGCCAATTTGGATGCCATCCCTCCACTTCCTCGATCTGAACTGCTGCCTCCAGCGTATTTCTCCATCTCCTGATCTATTTCTATTATTTCTTCTATTAAAGAAGCTTCAGAGTCCATTCTCGGATCGGCAGTGAATAGACCTGAGGTATCAGTAAGTAAAACTAGTAAATCTGCTTCAACCAGATGGGCTACTAGTGCAGCAATGCGATCGTTATCGCCAAAACGAATTTCATCGTCAGCAATTGCATCATTTTCATTTACTACAGGAATAACACCTAAATCGATAAGTGTCATGAGAGTGTTACGAGCGTGGAGGTACTGTGATCGAACAAAAAAATCTAAAGGGGCTAATAGAACCTGCCCTGCTAACAATTGATGATTAGCTAACTCTTCACGATAAATACCTATGAGGGAGCCTTGACCTATAGCAGAAATGGCTTGCAGAGTTGACGGATCCTGCGGCCTCTTCTCTCCTGTTAAACCCAAGAAAGGAAGTCCGGCAGCTATAGCTCCAGAAGTTACGATTACGACATTATTTCCAGAGCGCTTAAGATCTGCGACTTCATGACAAATCTTTGCGACTGACTTTTGTGATATTTTCCCTTCTTCGTCTGTTATCGAAGAAGTTCCCACCTTAACGACTACCGTTTTATTCATCTTCGTCATACTCAAACTCTAGTTTTCCTATCTTTACAATTTCACCTTTTTTTACTCTTGCGCGAATCAATGCCCTATTTACGCCCATACTTTTAAAACGGTCTTGCAAGTAAAACAATGCATCCGGATTGTTTAAGTCATTTAAATTAGCAATTCTTATTAACTCTCTGTCCCTAATCTCCCATTGGGTTTCACTAACTTTTTCGACTCGTATACCTTCGGGTTCGGGTTGGTGTAATATACGCGTTGGATTAACAGGTCTATTTGAACGAACTTCTTCAATCAAACCGGCTATTTGATATAAAACTTCTTTTACTCCATCACCGCTGATAGAAGAAATTTTTTGACCTTCAAAATCAATACTTTCTATTGCCATATCAGAACGTGAACCGACAACGATTCGTGGTCTTGATAATAATTCTGGACGATATGAGTTCAATTCATTCTCTAATACTGTTCTTTGTCGTTCAGGTGAAAGCTCTGAGGTTTGAGATAGGTCCAAAAGTATCAACAAGATACTCGCTCTTTCTATATGTCTTAAGAACTGATGCCCCAGACCTCTACCTTCACTTGCCCCTTCTATCAAACCAGGTATATCTGCAACGGTGAATTCTGGTATATCAGGAGTCTGAACAACTCCTAGATTAGGTTCGAGGGTCGTAAACGGGTAATCAGCAATTCTGGGTTTAGCTGCTGAAATTTTTGATATAAACGTACTTTTCCCTGAGTTCGGAAAACCCACTAATGCAACATCTGCGAGAAGACGTAACTCCATTCGTAACCATTTTTCTTCACCTTCTTCACCTTGTTCGGCAAAAGTTGGTGCCCTTCTTTTATTGCTAAGAAACCGAGAATTACCCCTTCCACCTCTACCTCCTCGCGCTGCCAACCACCGGTCACCATGGCTTGCGAGGTCAGCTAAAACCTGTTCTCCTTCTAGTTCATAGATAGTGGTTCCCTCAGGGACTCTAATTATCAGTTCTTCAGCTGACTTTCCATGTCGCTTGCCTCCTGAACCATGTGTTCCGCTCTTTGCGCGCCTGTGTGGATGATCTCGGAATGCTAGGAGAGATGCAACGTTGTGGTTGGCTTCAATCCAAATATTTCCACCATCTCCACCATCTCCACCATCTGGACCACCGCGAGAAACGTGAGCTTCACGCCTGAATGAGACAACACCTGCACCACCATCGCCAGCACAAACATTGACACCGCACTCATCAACAAAATTTGACATTTGTATCTCCCAGAAGAGAGTAATGAAAACTTACGGGATATTCAAAATCCCAAAAACTGAGTGTATTTCTAAGTTATTAGCACTTAAGAAGAGTCACCAAGAACGTCGATTAGCTTACGTCCTCTACGGAAACCAAACTTCACAACACCATCTGCTGTAGCGAAAAGAGTATCATCAGATCCTTTTCCTACATTCTGTCCAGGATGAAACTTTGTTCCTCTTTGGCGCATAATAATACTACCCGCTTGAACCTTTCCACCGTCGAACACTTTTACTCCTAGCCTTTGTGCATTCGAATCCCGGCCATTTCGAGTTGACCCACCACCTTTGGTTTTCGACATTCAACTAGCCTTTCTTTATTCCCGTAATTTCTATTTCTGCGAGCTTTTGCCTGTGGCCCCATCGGCGACGCTGATTACTTTTATTCTTGTAAGTGAAAGCTTTAATTTTTGGACCTTTAGCATCGGCAATCACACGAGCGGTAACTTTTGAGTTACCCAAAGACTCAGGTGTAGCCAAAACACTATCCCCATCAACTAGCATCACAGGTTTCAATTCAACATCAGAATTTATCTCACCAAGTCGCTCGACTAACAAGCGTTGTCCCTGTTCTACGCGGTACTGTTTTCCACCAGTACTTATTACTGCATACATCCTATTAAGGTTAGCTGAATGGAGACTGGTAAACACCGCTTATGACTAATTGCTAGCGGTGTTTTCCCCCATCAGAAGCTGAAACAAGCTTTTCGTCCAATACAAACCCACGCCCTGAACAATCATCGCACTCATCTGTAAAAGACTCGATCAGACCTTCGCCGATACGTTTTCTTGTCATTTCGACCAGACCTAATTCGGAAATGTCAAACACCTGAGTTCTAGTTTTATCTCGCAGTAACGCTTCTCTAAGAGAGTTAGCTACTACTTCACGATTCTTTTCTAACTCCATATCGATGAAATCTATAACAATGATTCCACCTATGTCTCTTAGTCTCAACTGATGTGCTATTTCTTCCGCTGCTTCAAGGTTGTTAGATAATACTGTTTCTTCAAGGCTTGAAGAACCTACATTTTTTCCGGTATTAACATCAACTACTGTTAAAGCTTCCGTACTTTCGATAATTAAAGAACCACCAGAAGGAAGCCAGACTTTCTTATCAAGGCTTTTCATGAGTTGTTCATGCACATGATGTCTTTCAAACAAGGAAAGTTTTTCTTCGCTTTTATCGTAAAAAGAAACTCTGTCTGCTATTGCAGGTGCAACACTTTCAGCATAATTTTTAACTTTTTCAAACAATTCTTGATCATCAATTAAAACACCACGAAAGTCTTTGTTGAATTCTTCACGAATGTAACGGAAGACCAATTCGGGTTCGCGATAAAGAAGCGACGGGACTTTCGCTTTTTTAGCAAGTGAATTTATACTCTCCCACTGCTCAATTAATCTTGTCAGATCTAAGGAAATCTCTTCCTCTGTAACACCCTCTGCCGCTGTTCTAACAATAATTCCATGTTCTGCAGGCTTTATTCGATCAAGGATAGAACGCAGACGGCGTCTTTCTGAATCAGGTAGACGTTTTGAGATACCAAAGGTTTTACTTTCTGGTATAAGAACCACAAATCTTCCCGCTATAGAAATCTCTTGGCTCAGACGCGCTCCTTTGTGAGAAATTGGATTTTTAGTTACTTGCGCAATTATTTTCTGGTTAACTTTTAGTGCTTCTTCAATTTTAACAGGAGAAGCGTCTTCCATATCCTGCTCATCGAACTGTAAGTCTCCTCGATAAAGTACGGCATTTTTAGGTGTTCCAATATCTACAAAAGCTGCCTCCATGCCAGGCAAAACATTTTGAACCTTTCCTAAATAAACGTTTCCATGAATCTCACTCCAATCATTTGCTGGGTGAGAAACATAGTGTTCGATTAAAGACCTTCCTTCTAGTACCGCTATTTGTGTCACCCCTTCTGAAGCGCTAACACACATCAAATAACGCCCTATCGGTTTTCCGCGTCGTTCCCTTCCACGCCGGTGACGTAACGAGCCTTCATCCAGATCAACCGGGGAGTGCCCACCAATTCCCTCTACATGATCTCTTTTGGAAGAGCCTGAAGGTCTTGTATTCTTTCGCTTACGGTCTCGTTTTTGATTTTTTGATTTTTGCTGACTATCGGAAGTATCTTTCTTGATCTCCTTAGTCGGTGCCGGTTTACTGTCGCCAATTTGCGGCTTTTTGTCTTCTTTATTATTCGAAGAAAACTTGTCTTCTTTTTTCTTCTTTTCGTTGGACATTTAGTTTTTCCCTTCTATTCACGCCAAAACCTCAGCAGGCGCGGCAGGGCAAAGTTCGATTGATAATTGTTCAATTCTTTTATTCCCTGCAAAGTTAATTCTTCTTTTCTTAGAACACGTACTGTTCTTAGTTCTGAGTTAATTCTTTTCAATAGGTGTGTCGGCCGTAGCACGCGTGGCTTAGTACCTAATTCTGTAATTTATTGTAACTCCATCTATGCGTTCTTCAGTGATATCCATAGAGTGGATTTGCGATCTAACATCTTCAGTTGTATTTTACCTTTTCTTTCAGGTTATACAGCTTAATTTGATCTTTCATGACGTCTCATATGAACACTTTCTATTAATCCAAGCCCAAGAAAAGTTGTCACAATAGAAGATCCTCCATAACTAATTAGAGGTAACGGAATTCCTGTAATAGGCATTATCCCAGTCGACATTCCCACACTCTGAAAGGTTTGAAAAAGAATCATACAAAAAATTCCAACAGAAATCAGCAGTCCGAAAGTATCTTCAGCCAATCGTCCGATTCGCCAAATTCTGAACAGTAAAAGCCCTATTAGAGCTAGGACAAAAATACTTCCTAGAAACCCTGTTTCTTCTGCTATTACTGTAAATATAAAATCTGTCTGTTGCTCTGGAACTAAATCAGAATTATTTTGCGTTCCCTTAAACAACCCACTCCCAGTGATTCCTCCATTACCAATTGCTATTTGCGCTTGCTCCAAGTTGTAACTTGCAGCTGTGGATTCATCATCATTAACAAAGACCAGTAATCTTGAGACTTGATAGTCCTCAAGGGTTTCAGATTCAAATACAGCTATTACTCCTGTCAAGAGAATCAAAAATAGGACAAATAGATACCGTCCTTGAATTCCAGCTGCTACAACCATGCCAGCAGTTATCGCCCCGTACACGAGTATCGTTCCCAAGTCAGGCTGGGCAAGTATGGCCACAACGGGTAAAGCGACAGCAAAGAGTGTAAGTGCCAATCTTTTTTTGCTTATTCCATCATCTCCACTGAGTAAAAAAGCGAGTACTAAAACAATTCCGATTTTGCAGTATTCAGATGGTTGAAAGTGGTAAATCCCAAACTCATACCAACCTTTAGTTCCTTTTTTTTCAACGCCAAAAAATAATACTGAAAATAACAATCCGAGTATCACCAAATAAATCAAAGGAACCAGCCTTTGAAGCCTTTTATGGCCAAACGCTATGACAATTACCATCCCGACAATCCCTAAAACTAGAAAAATTGCCTGTCTTTGGAAATACAAAAGGTCATTTTTTACTACTACCTCAAAAGGTTTTTTAGTTGCCGAATAAACCATCAACAATCCAACTCCACTTAAACACAAAGCAAGTACAGGGATTGAAAAATCAATATGACGTAAAAGTTTACTCTTTCCAAAATTAGGGGTTCTAATATCAACCATCTCAACTAATCCATGCTCTGGGAAATATTTAACAGATCGGTTGGTGATAAAACAGATTGAATTACTTGATCACAATTGATTTCGATTCCACGCACCCTAACCGTTCCATCAGGACTCAAAGCAGGACCAAAAATCTCCACTTCAGATTCGCTAAAACTCTCTAAATTTTTCAACGAATCGCTTTCACGCCATAAATACCAATCAATACATAGTGGTAATGAAGCTGAAACTGCATAACGATTTTCGGTAGTTAGTGCTTCTGGAACCGTGTCTTCAACCACTTTTTGCAAAACTCTTGCAGCCATAGGCGCTGCGACAGCACTGCCGAAACCGGCTTCCTCTAACATCGCTACTATTACATATTCTGGTTCTTGAGCTGGAGTGATAGCTGCAAATAAAGATGAATCGGCTTTTCCTCTAACTTCAGCTGTTCCGGTTTTTCCAGCTGTAGGAAAGTTATCTAGGGGAAAGAATGCGCCATCTGTAGCTATCGAGTTGAATGCCCAGTAAGCAGTTCCTTCTATATCTTCCGTAACGCCCACCAGCCCTCTCATTACCCTATTTATAAAGTCCGGATCAATCTCAATTTCTTTTTTGATTCTTTTACCAAACTCTTTAAGGATTTCGCCATTTCTGTCGAACACAGATGAAACAATATTTGGAGCTACATTTATTCCCCCATTTGCCAATGTTGAGTATGCATTAGCTAATTGCAAAGGTGTCACAAGCACATCTCCCTGACCTACGGAAATATTGACATTGTCTCCTGGATACCAATTAGCATTAGGAAAAATTTTGGGATTATCTTCATGACGTTCTTTGCGTTTTTGAGGGGTTGGAATATACCCATCTTGTTCGAAAGGCAACTGGACTCCAGTCTGCATTCCCAACCCATACAAGGCTGCGGCATTTTGAATCGCGTTATCAGGATGCTTTGGATTTATATAAATAGATTCCCCAATTGTGTAATAATAAACATCACTTGAGACGGTAAGGCTTCTAATTAGATCAACATTTTCATATGGTTTACTTCCGGCATTTCTAAAAATACACCCACCTGCTGTTTCTAAATCTGCCGCATCGGCTCGGCAGCTTTGCAAAAAATACTCACCAGGGTCATCTAAAGGCTGATCAGCTTCTTTTACTCTTCCGGTACCAAATACGTCGTCGTGCCATGCAGCATGTGCCGTGAAGACTTTAAAAGTTGAACCGGGCGCATATTCACCCTGAATAGCCCTGTTAAACATCGGCAAGTCATTTGCCGGATCATTTAATTCGTTCCAGCGAAGCACAGAATAACCACCAATAGACTCATTTGGATCATAAGTAGGAAATGAAGCCATCGCTTTAATATCTCCACTATTAGGAGAAATAATTACACCTGCACCACCTGGAGCTATAAATGGTGGCGCTTCTTTACCATCTTCTAAAGTTTCGGGAATTTTCTCTCGAGATAGATAGATACTTCTTTCAAGTTCATTTTCAAGAAGACTCTGTAAATCAATGTCTATTGTTAAATGAACATCATTTCCTGCTACAGGAGGTTTAAAAAGATCTGTTCTTTCACGTATTACTCTCCCTCTTCTATCAACTTCAACTATCTTTTTGCCGTTCTTACCTCTTAGATCATCTTCGAACATTAGCTCGATGCCAGATTTACCTATCTGGTCTCTCAATGAATAATCCTTTCCTTCTACAGGTTTTCTGGTTGAGAGCTCAGAACTAGTAACAGGACCTACCCAGCCGAGAACATGACCGGCCAGCGAGCCGTAAAGATAAGAACGAACAGAACGGTCGGCAACTTTTACACCTGGATAGAGATTGGGTCTCTCTCCAAAATAAACAAGTAGATCCTCGGGCACATCTACAGCAATCGGAATATCGTCGTAAGGTCCATAAGAAGAACTCTCTAGCATCGCCTCGATATCTGATACCTTTATGAGCTTCCCCGAACGATTTATTTCCATCGCTATTTCAGTCAGCATCTCATTGAGTGCTTTAGAATCCATTTCAGAATCTTCAATTTCTTTGGGATTAAGTGTAACCGAAGCAACAACTCTATTACCAACAAGTAATTTCCCAGAAGAGTCATAAATCTGCCCTCTTGGAGCTTCAATATTTATCACTCGGGTAATATTTGTCGTAGCAACATCTTTAGCCTCATCAGATTTCAGAGCTTGCAAATACCAGAGTCTTGCGGTCAATACGAGAAACATGGACAAAGCAACTACTGCCAAAACGCGCATTCGATAACGAGTTATTTCCTCTGTCAACGCTCGCTCCGTGCAAACTGAGTTTTAATTTCGGTCGGCATTCCACTCGATACTGTCCACTTGACAATGCTGTTAAATGGTTTCGAGAAAAAAGTTGTCATAACCCCAGCAACAATTGCTGTTTCCGGCAAAGAACTTGTATTGAAAGTACTCTCTCCGAAAATATCTCCTACTACTGCAGTCAAGATGACGCCCGTAGCAATAGCCACAACTATTCCAAAAGCTCGGATCATACGTCTTTCGTTGATAAATCTCTCTTCAAGACTACTTACCCCTACGGCTATCACAGGATAAACAAGAGCATGTATTCCCAGTGGAGATGCGACTACACAATCATTGACTAGCCCGGCCCAAAAAGAAACATAGGCCCCGCGAACAGGCCCTCCGTGATAACCGGATAATACCGAAATCAATAAAAGAAGCTCTGTTCCCATACCGCCAATACGTATTTCAGTAAAAATCGAAGACTGTAAAATTGCCGCTGAAATAAGAACGGTCAAAACTCTTAACCAAGTATTCAATTGTTTTAACTCCCCTCAGCTTCCAAAATCACGTTTAGAAAACTCAAATTTTCTAACGATGCCGATAAATCAATTTCTATCGAACGCGCATAGTCCGCCTCCATGTCTGGATCAATAACTATTCCGACTGGAATATCTTGAGGGAAAATACTTCTTCCACCTGATGTAACCACAACTTCACCAATTGAGACTTCAGCGTCAATGTTTATTCCTGCATCAAGAATCAGAACACCAACTGATCCATTTCCACGCGCAAGTCCTTCATCTTGAGAATTGATTAACCTTACCCCAACTCTAAAATCTGGATGTGTAGCAAGCCTTACCAAAGAAGTCGATCTATCAACTTCATATAAATAACCCACTAATCCAGCTTTTGTTATTACACCTGCTCCTTCTTTCACACCATCATCGGTGCCTTTATTTATCTCAACAACATGACTATTGTAATTTCCGCCCGGCACTCCAATAATTCGTGCCACCGTTGTTTCTAATTCCAAATAATCTATATCAACTTCACCCAGTAGTCTTTCGAGAAGTTCGCGGTCGGCTTTATCACTTAATTCTTCTCCTCTCATTCGCGCTATTTCCATCTGCAAGCGTTCATTTTCGTCATTTACTTTTTCGTAATTGAAAATTCCATTCCATACTGTCTGAAACGGATCAGTTGCTCTATCAACTACTCTGCGAAATGGACTGATCACATCACGAAAACCTTGTTGAAAATCGTCTACCGGAAGAAAGTTCCTGAACTGGGCAGTTAGCAGAGTCAAAGCTACCGCCATTAAAACAAGCAACACTACCCTTGGTCTATCGCTTGACCCTTTGGCCACGAGTGCTACTCCTGGTTACTACCGAAGAAAATGGTTCCGAAACGATCAATCTCTTCCAACGCTTTTCCAGCACCTAGAACAACCGAGTTCAATGGATCGGGTGCCATCAGAACTTTCATTCCTATTTCTTCGGTAAGTCTCTCAACAAGTCCGACCAGTAGGGCGCCGCCGCCCGTTAGCATGATCCCTCTCTCCATAACATCAGCTGCTAGTTCTGGTGGAGTGGAATCCAGAGTGACTTTGATTGCGTCTATTATTGCCATTAAGGGAAACGCCATTGCTTCTCGTATTTCAGTTGTTGTAAAGTTTACTGTTCGCGGCAACCCAGTCGCCAGATCGCTTGCATTTACTTCGGCTATTAGTTCTTTCTCAAGAGGATAGGCGGAACCAAGTTTCATTTTTATGTTTTCTGCTGTTCTTACCCCAACAGCTACACCATGTTCTTGTTTTAGATGTTGAATAATTGCTTCATCAAGTTCATTTCCGGCAATTCTTATCGATTGATTAGCAACAATGCCTCCTAGCGAAATCATTGCGACTTCCGTAGTGCCTCCACCGATATCCACCACCATACTTCCTGTCGGTTCGGCGATAGGTAAACCAGCTCCAATAGCTGCTGCCATAGGTTCTTCGATTATGTAAGCAGGCGATCTCGCTCCGGCATGTTCTGCCGCCTCTTGTACAGCTCTTCTCTCGACCCCTGTCACCCCTGATGGTACACAAATTACCATTCTAGGTTTTGCCCATCTTCGACTGTGAACTTGTTGAATGAAGTATCGAAGCATTTTTTCGCATACATCAAAATCAGCGATTACTCCATCTTCCAATGGGCGAATTGCCTGTATGTGCCCGGGAGTGCGGCCTATCATTCTCTTAGCGTCTGCACCCACCGATAGAACCGTCCCATCACGGATATCTATTGCGACAACAGAAGGGTGATCGAGGACAATACCATCACCTCTTACATAGACAAGTGTGTTAGCTGTACCCAAGTCAACTGCGATATCACGGCCACCGAAAAAAGTACTTCCAGTAACCTGTTCGATTTGAGTGGCCATTACTATTTACTTCCTGATTTTTTTGATCAAATGAAACTTTAAAATAACTTCTTAATACAAACAGTTAAGTACATAACTGTCTCTAGACGTTAGCCGAACTGAAACGTTTTTACCACTCTAAGCGCACATCTGACCACCTAGAGCGTGATCTATAATTCTGGGAAAAAAATACCTATCTCACGTGAAGCAGACTCTTCAGAATCTGAACCATGTATGAGGTTTTCAGGCATCTCAGTGCCAAGATCGCCTCTAATGGTTCCCGCTTCCGCCTCCGCAGGATCCGTAGCGCCCATCAACTGTCGAGCAATAGCAAATGCTTCGCTCTCGCCTTCCAATACCATTAGCATCGCAGGTGATCTCGACATGAAAGTTACCAGTTCATCATAAAACGGTTTCCCCACATGTTCTTCATAATGACGGGAAAGGAGTTCAGGATTCAAATTCCTCAACTCAGCGGCAACGATACTCAAGTTCGCCTCTTCAAGACGACGAATTATTTCGCCGACCAATTTTCTCTCAACGGCATCTGGTTTACACATTACAAAAGTTCTACTCATCAGAACATGCTATGCCCTTAAATAAACTTAGTTGCAGAGTATTCAGATTTCAGACGTCGTTGAATTTGAAACTTCCACAGCATGTCTGACTTGAGAAATATTATAGAAGGAACCTGCTGCAACTATTAGGTCATCCTCGTCTCCTATTCTCAATGCTTGCAGAGTTGCTTCATAAGGATTCTCCGCTCTCTCCACATCCAATCCGAGCCTTAATACAACCGCTTCTAACACGCCAGTATCGATTGCTCTTGGGGAAGGTGCTTTGCAAACAATTACAAGATCAGGGGAGATATCTTTAAGCTCTGTCAGTATTTCTTCTGGGGAATGGGGTTCCAGTATTCCCAAAATTAAGATTCTTCGACTCTCTGGAAAAACGTCATTAATGGTCTCTGCGAGATGATTTGCAGAGTCTCTATTGTGAGCTCCATCGGC
>MDTB01204503.1_pt1 | contig 17401 bp, 24 predicted proteins | sample 811161 | NCBI WGS metagenome assembly MDTB01 (sample SAMN05326650, study PRJNA326480) | marine metagenome | isolation source: seawater | place: Mediterranean Sea | collected 2009
CCAGCTACTCTTTGTGTCTCTTTATTTACAAAAGATTTACTAGCACCTAAAAACCCTGCCGGCTTCTTACTAGATTCTATTGATGCAATTATTTTTGGATCGTGCATACGATGTCTGATTCTATAACCTTCCATATCAGCTTCAATCTCATAAGTAGAATATTTACTAACAGGTAGATCAAACATAGGTAGATTAGATTTCTTGCTTAATAAGCTAATTGTATAAAAATTAGAAGCAACAAAAAGAGTTCCAAGTCCTACTGATATTCCTTTAATAATATTATTCATACAGATTTAAAATTTAGGAATAGCAGGTACTTTTAAACCTTGAGCAGGTATAGATGGCCCTGTCATCTCTGGTAAACCTTGATCTAATACTTTAGGCATAAGTCCAGTGACATTACCCATAACTTCTTTCATAAGTTTAGATTTAAACTGTTCTGAAGTTACATACTTGTAACCAAAGTACCCTCCACCAATAACAGAAGTTACCATTAAGAAAGAAACAATGCTTAAAACATTAGCAATTTTTTGAAACATGATTAAAGAAACGTTTTTGAGAGCTTTAGTACCTGTTACTATCATAACCTTCACAGGCATTTTGGCATTGGCTCCATTATATGTTACGCTCGGAATCGTAACAAGACAAGTATCAACTGAAACTAACTAGCTTTTTTTCTACGATAGAATCTAGTTTTACAGGCATTAGAACAATATTTTCTTCTTTGTTCTGTGGTAGAAAATATTTTACCGCAGCATCTACACTGCTTTTCTATTATTTCGCAATAGACTTTTTTTCGTTTGTTGCCTCATCTCTTTCTTGCAAAATTGCATTTATAGCAATTGCTCTATCTTGTAAATTTCGTTGTTCTTGCACATTTTCATTAAATTTTTTTTCGATTGCTTGAAGTTCTAGCTTTAGTTCTTCATCTGTTTTTCGTGCCATAATTTTTAATATGTTTCCTTTAGTGTAACAATATCAGGCACAATTATCCACACAATAATACCAAGTAACTGCTACACGTTTTTTTCCTGACATAACAGGTTGTGAACAATGCGTAAAACACCAATTTGATGGAAAAAACAAGCCACGACCTGCTTTTGGTCTAAATTCTTGTTTTGGTAGCATTTTAAATGCAGTTGCACCTCCCTCAAAATCATCTTTTAAATATAAAACAAGAGATATCTGACGATGGTAAAAAGAACTTTTTGGATCTGTACAGGCATCATAATGCCAATTATATTTTTGTTCTTTTGTATATTCTAAAATTTGTATTTCTTCTCTGTAAGAGCTTGTTCCATAACCTCCAATAACAGGATACCTGTCTATAACAAGATTTTTTTCTAGAAGTTTATCTCGGTAGGATAGTAACGCTGTATTAATTTTTTCATGTAATAACATAGTTGCTGAACTATTTTCATCCATTGATGTGCCAGTGCTTGTGCGTATGCTTTTATCTTCTCTTGCAGTACCATCCGTATGAAAAACAGTATTCTGTACAAAATCTAATTTATCAATGTAATTATTAATTATTTTTAGTTCAGCCGCATTTAAAACTGGTAAATTCTGAATAAAATGTTTCAATAGATATTTTGTTTTCTTTAGTGTAACAGTAGCATTAAAAGGAGTAAAGTTTAAATTTAACTACCTTCTAAAGTTGCTACTTTTGCTTCTAAAGTTTCTACTTTTGTAATTAACTCTTGTATAGCTTTTGCAGATATAGCTGCAAAGTGCATAGTGTTAATATTTCTCAATCCTAAATTACCCTCTGGGTCTTTAGGTTGATATACTAACGTATCTTCAACTGTTTCTAATTCTTGTGCAATAAAACCACATTTAACGTGTTTACCAGTTTCATCTGACTCTTTCCAGTCATATTCTCTAAATCTAATATTTTTTATAACTGAACTAGCATCGAAGGTAGTATCAACTATATTTTCTTTCAGTGATGAATCTGAACCTGTATAGTTAATACTTTTACCACCATAAGCACCACCAATATATAGATAAGTACTATATTGCTCTATACCATATGTTTGGTTCGTACCAGAATAAATTAGCCTACCGTAGCCACCAGTGTAAGTATTAGCGTAAGTAGCGTTAGTTGCTGTAGGAACAGAAGTTGGTGTTGGACCAGTAGGACCAGTAGGACCAGTAGGACCAGTAGGACCAGTTCCACCCGAAGGACCTGTAGGACCCGGAGGACCAGTTGGGCCAGTGCCAGATGGGCCTGTAGGACCCGGAGGACCAGATGGTCCAGTTGACCCTGATGGTCCTGTCGGTCCTGTCGGTCCTGTTGAACCCGTTGAACCTGTTGGACCAGTACTTCCTTGTGGACCAGTAGCACCTGTGTCTCCTCTAGGTATAGTGAAATCAAAAGTAGCAGCAGAAGAAGACCCAGAGTTAGCAACACTAGCGTTTGTACCAGCATTTCCAGTTGATGTAGACCCTACTGCAATTGTAGCGGCAGCACCAGCACTCCCTGTTGGACCCGTTGAACCTGTTGGCCCAGGTGGACCTCCTGACGGCCCAGGTGGACCTGCTGGACCAGTTGGTCCGTTTGCTCCGGGTGCACCCGGTGGACCACCACCTGGTCCTGTAGGTCCTGTAGGTCCTGTAGGTCCTGTAGGTCCTGTAGTACCAGTAGGTCCTGTGGGACCAGTAGAGCCTGTATCACCTTTTGGAATAGTAAAGTCAAATGTTGCTGCACTAGACGATCCAGAATTTGCTACAGAGGCATTTGATCCTGCATTGCCTGTACTTGTACTGCCAACAGCTATCGTCGCTGCTGTACCTGTATTCCCTGTAGGACCTTGGCTACCTGTCGGTCCTGTCGGTCCTGTCGGACCAGTTGGTCCTGTTGGTCCAGTTGCACCCTGTGGGATTGTAAAATCGAATGTGGCAGCACTTGACGAGCCAGAATTACTTACTGAAGCACTGGTTCCAGCGTTACCAGTAGTAGTGTTTCCTACAGCTATAGTCGCAGCAGGACCCCCAGGTCCAGTAGGACCACTGGGGCCAGTTGGACCTGTAGGACCTGTAGGACCTGTTGGTCCTGTTGGTCCTGTAGCAGTATCCCAAGAAGTACCACCAGATCCGTCTGATTTTAAAAATTGACCACTAGAGCCGTATCCTGAAGGAAGAGTGTATGTTAAATTACCAGAAAAATCAGCATGAGCAGGGGCTTTTATACTTGCATAATGAGCATTACTTACTTCGCAATAAAGACGTAACTCAGATTGTGAGCCTGTATTTTTTACTCCTAAAATACCACTAGATATAAACTTGGAGTTCATATCTAAGTCCCCCCCAAGTTGTGGAGTTGTATCTTCTACAATATTTATTTCTCCTGATATTTCAGCTACAGAACCATCATCTTTTTTTGTAAATAATTTACCATTATCTGTTCTTATTGCTAATTCACCAGTAACTAAATCACTAGCTCCTGGGTCGCTACCAGATCCTCTTTTAAGTCGAATTTCGTTAGCCATTGGCCTTGCCTCCTAATAGCTAGATTTAATACGATCCACCATCTATATTGAAGCTGGATGCACTTTCATCTTCTAAAAATGTAACCAGATCGCTCAAAGCCACTTGTTTCATAGTACCAGCGTCATTACAAACAAATCTATCCGCTGCTGCTAAAGTCGTTGATGTAGCTGAAGTACCACCATCCATCAGGTTTAGTTCTGTAGTGGTAGCTGTTATTCCGTCAAGAACGTTTAATTCTGTCGCTGTTGAAGTAACACTTGTTAATTTACTTACGGCTAATGTTCCTGTAATAGAACTAGCAGCAAGATCTATAGCTAATTCAGTAGATTCAATAACAAGTCCACCGTTGGACTTTAAATCAAGTGAAAGTGTATTACCTGATTTATCCAAACCATCACCAGCCGTAATTTGACCAGCACCAGAGAACTGAGCAATAGTAAGGTTATTCGTTCCAACAACAGCAGATCCTTTGTTAGAAGTACAAACAAATCCATTGTCAGCGTTTACAGATCCCTGCTCAACAAAAGTAAAAAAGCCAGCAGCATCAGCACCAGCAGCTAAATCGTCTGCTCTAGCTGGACTTGCACCTACAACATAAATACCATTCTCTGAAGCAGTAGATTGGTCTTTAACAAGAACACGATCATTAGTAGAAAGAGATACACCATCTAACGTATCTCCATTATTTAGTGCAGTAGATATTGTTATGTTTGCTGTAGTAGCTGCAACGCAAGAATCTTTAACGTCTAATCCCTGTGCAGTAGCCTCAACGAAAGACTTTGTAGCTGCATCAGAGCTATTTACGGGGTCAGCTAAATTTGTAATTGTTTGACTGTTTAATGAAACTGAACCTGTTGGTGCAGCCATCTGGTCTAATCTATTTGCTTGTACTCCTGTATCAAAATCACTTATTTTTGTATGAGCTAAGGATGGTATGTCAGCAGCTACTAAAGCTCTAAATGTAGGTGCGGCATCACTTCCTGTTGTAGGTCCAGATAAAACTTTATTTGCATTTTGTACTGTCGATTTATCAAAAAAGCTACCAGTTCCACCTATTGCTTCAATAGTTGTAGCAGATCCTCCAGATCCTCCCGTTCCAATACCGATAAAGAGTTTTTTACTGCCCTCAGCAAAAGCTAACTCAGCATTTGCAAGGCTTGTTGGTGCTGAAGATCCTGTAGATCTTTTTATGCGTACTGTGTTAGCCATTGTTAAAAGTTTCCTCCATCTACGAGAGTAAGTTTAGTAGTTGTTGCATCTGCTTTAAATGTACCACTAGATTGGTGATAATACACTATAGAATCATCAACTGCACTACTTGAGTCTATAACAGACGAGGGTCCTTGAGGCCCTGCTGTTGTTATTTCAACAGTTGTAACTTCACTGACTTGACTGACTTCAACCTTGTTAGGTGTACTCATTCTGAATAACCCTCATTTATATATAGTGTACCTCGTAAATATTGAAATTTCTGTCCATCTGGTTGAGTTAATTGCACATCGTATTTTAATTCATGTTTATTAAAAGCTGCTGTTTGTGTATCAGTCAAAGTTATATCTACAACACCACCACTTCTATTTGTATAAGTGATAGACCAATCAGCATATTTTGTGTCTCTAAAACCATCAGATGTAATACTATAAACCTCTGCGTCTACGGTATAGCCTGTTAAATTTATGGCAGAACTATTACCATCCTTAAATGTAAGTGTTAAAGGAAAATCACTACGTCTAGCAACATCAAAATCTTTAACTCCAGCAATAATAGCCATTAACCAGCCTCCAATGCAGCGACTTTAGTTTCTAATGTTTCTATTTTAGCAATTGCTTCTTGTAATGAAGCTACAAGTAAAGGAACTAATTTTGATTGATCTATTTGTTGATAAATAGGATCGCCCTTACTATCAACTTCATCTTTCACACCTGTTACAGCTTCTGGGACTGCTGTTACTTCATGAGCAAGAAAACCATCAACTGTTAAGGCACTGTTATTTTTATAACTAAATCTGTAAGTTTTTAAAGTTTTTAATCTTGTTATACCATCTGTTAAATCAACAATGTTATCTTTTAATCTATAATCAGAACCAACATTGTAAGCTGTTGCACTTCCGTTAGTAGTTATTGTACCTACACCACCACTATCATAATGAAATTCAATTAAACGACCTGTACTTCCACTATCAGGCAAACCAGCAGAAGCAAGTCTATTAATATGTAAAACTGTTCCCCAAACTGGGCTTGGACCGCTTTTTACTAAACTAAGACCCTCAAATATAGTATCTCTAGAGAAAAATGAAGCACCAGCCGTAGTAAGATAGCTTCCTGCTGTTCTACCATGGGAAACTAATGAACCTCTAGTATCAAGGGTGGTTGTTCCAGTTGTATCATTATTATCTCCGCTTATATGCCATCTTTCAGTACTGTCTGTTTTAAATCTTATTTCACCTTTGTCATCAGTATCAAGAACAAGATCACCTGTACCTTTATGTAATATTTCTGAATTACCGTTTGCTGATTGTTTTCTGGTTAATATCAAACCGCCAGTAGTGTGGGTTGTATCAGCAATAAGATTAATGGCAGAGTCATTTGAGTTTCCAGACGTTTTAATATCAAAATCTGCATCACCTGAAGCTGGTGCGACTTCAAGTTTGCCTTTTATTTCCGTTCCAGTTGTTTTAAATAATGCTGTATTTACTGAGTTATTAGATACACCTATTTGGTTAGATGCACTTCTATAAAAACCAGTACTAGCTGAGTTTGTAAAAGTATAAGATGGATTTGACGCTGAACCATCAGGACCTAAGAAACTACCATCAGTCAAACTTATAAATTCAACTCTATCAGTTGCATTCGCTTTGTAGAAGGCCATGCGACTAGATGATGTGTTCGCATACCACATATAATTGTATTTAACAGTTGGCTCACTTCCGTAGCCATTATTTTGCCGTATTGCTTCAAAAAGATTATTTAAATCAGTACGGACATTAGCTCCTGTATCATTATCAACTACATAATCTGCTGGTTTTGCCATTTTATTTTATGTTTTTCCTATTATACTAGCCCGAACCATATCCGAAAGCACTATATGTAAATTCTCTTGCGACAAAATCACCTGCTGATCCAAATAATGTAGGATCATTTTTAATACTTACTACAAATCCTGAAGAAGTAACGCTGTCAATTGTATAGAAATCATTGTCTTGCATATTATTTACATTTAATCCTATAACTGGTTTGAAAGCTGTGGTGCTACCACCAACATTAGCTGACCCTGCGAAAAATGGCGTAGCGAAAGTCACTGTGGTTGGTCCAGTGCTTGAACTTGTCAAAATACCATTTGTCGCACTTGAATTATCAATACTTCTCTCTGTTCTTGGTTCAACAAATATATTGACTCCTAGTTCTGTAATCTTGACATTTTTATAGCCACTATCATTAACAACATCAATTTTGAAAGATATCGTTCTTGCGGTTATATCTGTTGTTGTGAAAGTTTCAAAACTTGTGCTTGCTGTTGCTGTTTGACTTTTGGCAATTTTAAATGTCACATCTGCACTATCTGTAGGATCACCAGAACCAGTGAAATTGGTTATTGGCCATGTATCCATTAGATCGGTATAATCATCCCATAAAGTTGCTGAGGTAAAACCAGATTTAACTATATGGGGTTCAACAGTAAATCTAATTGCCTCACCAAAATCTATATCATTTGCGTCAAAAACATAAGTACCACTATCTGCTATACCACCAGAGACATCATCTAAAGTTGCGAAAGTTTCTGTAGCAGTTGTTAGATTATCTACATTAGTTAACGCATCAAAGTTATTACCGCTTGTAAGAATTAAAGCATTAAGTGAATTATCTTTAACCATGTTCACGGTTCCAGCATCAGACGTACCAGCAAAAGCTGGGTCCTCTCTTATCGCTAGAGCTAATAATCTATCTGTAGATACAACCCTATTAACAACAACTTGTGTTGCATTAACAGATTCATTACCATTAACATCAACAAATTTTAAAAGATATTCACCATTTTCATAATCAAATATAGGTATTTCAGTTGAACTTCCATCAACATCTTTAACAAAGGCTGCATTCTCATATAAACCACCACCAGTTGTATTTGGTATAAATTTAACTCTTACTAGGCCACCATTTAAAACATCAAAATCTTCAGATGGATCAAAAGTTAAAATTAAATTTTTACCGCTTTCTACAGCCCTTAGATTTTGTACATCACCAACCGCAGGGTTTACAATACCAAGAGCAGTGAAATTACGTTCAGAGGCATTAGGACTTAAATTTCCAAGTGCATCAACGGATCTAAGTTCAAATTCATAAAGACCTGCTGGATTATCTAAAATAATAAATTGGTTGTTAGATTGAAAACTTACAAAAGGTCCGTTTCCGCTTTGGCTATAACTAATTTGATATTTTACTGCTCCGTCAACATATCCAAAATCTAAAACAATACGACTTGTTGGCCTACCATTTACCACAATTAATTCTTCTTTAATATCAATTATTGGTGGTGGTTGTAATTCATCTAATAAGGTTGTCGGATCTCTACCAATACCATTTCCAAGATCAAGTCTGTCAATAAAAGTATATTTAGTATCGTCATAAGCAATCGCTGTTATAGAAAAAGTAAAATTTGAACTTTGTTTTATATTTGAAACTCTAAATTTTCTATGTTGTATATTTCCAGTTTTTGTCGCCCAAATAGTACCAGCTTGAGGTAAAGGATCTAATGCTGACGATAATGTCACCGTACTACCACTTACTGATTGTATTGTTCTTTCTTGTAACCCTCCATCTTTATCAACAATTAAAAAATTATCGCCAACAACGCCAACTGTTGTATTGGTGCTGTCATCTAGTACTAATACTGTTCCGCTTGTAACTGTCTTAACTCTTCCACTTGCTCTAAATCTTTCTTTTAACCTATCAGCAATTTTTATTATATGAAAAGGTTCTAACATGGCCGCAGCTTCTAGACCACAATCAAAACTAACAATTTCACCTTCAAGTAAATTTGTAAATAAAACTGACCTTCCAAGTCTTACTGCTTGTTTTCTATCAGTTGTATATAAAGCTTGAATGTTTGTTTGATTTAAGCCATATTTCGTTTCAAAATCAGGGTCTAAATCATTACTACTAACAGAAATTTGATCCAATTCTTGAATATTATTATTGAAATAGGAAACATTTACTTGGGTATATTTTTTATCTTTATCTATTCCCGCGTAATTAAATTTGCCATCTACTACATTTGCATTAGTAAATAAATAGTTTGTTGTTGTTTCGAGTTTATCTAAAGCAATTTTTATATTGCCATTTCTATAGTAAACAGTAGCCCTCATTAAACCTGCTATCTGTTTTATTAAATCTAATGCTTTGCGTCTTCGATTAATTACGCCATTAAATGAATATCTTGGAGTATCTTCATCTGTAATTGGTGTTGAACAATGTTTACTTGCTTCAAAAAAAGATGCTTTATCAATCTTATCTTCATCTATTTGAAGACCATAATCCTCTGTTAACAGTGCATATAGAATCCAAGCTGGATCTGTAGTCCATCGTTTTTTATTAGAATCATTATTTAAACCTTCAAAAGAAAAGCCTGTGGGATAAAGTATTCTTCCATTTACATTGTCTATAGGTACTGTACCGTCATTTGTACCAATAGGAACTTTTACTTTTATTCCTCTAATTCTATACATCCTTTGTGGGATGCTTGAAAACTGTTCTGCACAATAACGCAAACCTATGTAGGCAGATTTAGGAAATTTTGCAAATTCTTGGCCTGTAGAAACCAAACTTTGCAATCTTGCAAAAGAAAATTCAGTAAATCTTCTAGAGCCTTCTTCATATACGTTCATTCTTTTTCTTTCTCGCCCTGCCATTACATTTGCGAAAGGAGTTCTCCCTAATGAATCATTTGATCTAAATTCAATATCTTTTCTAAAAACTTGAACTTCCAAAGGAAAATTATCAATTAACTTTTGGGACGTATCTCGATAACTTTCTAATATTGGTATTTGATAATCACGAGCATAAGGTCCGACTGAAATTGCAGCTAAACCCTCCTCACGCCGTCCTATTTCAATTTCACCACCCTTAAGAAAAACTCTTATCAATGGATGAACCGCACCTGCCTCAAAACTTTCTACAGGATTAGGAATGTTAGCTGCGGAAGCAAACGGACCTTCAGTAACTATTAAACCCTGAGAACTTCCATCAAAAGGGTGTAGTTGTCTTAAACTCGCCCAACTTAAAGTTACAAGTATAACGGTTGGAGTATCTTCAACGGTAAGACCTGCTGCAACTGTACCAGTTACTTTATTAGCTTCCATATTTTTATTATTTTTGACGATAGCTGGTGTTAAAGTTTCAGACCTTCTTACGGTTTCAATTCCTCCCATTACTTCTTGACCTTCTTTTCCTGTTCTTATTGCCATAGAAGTTTTTATAATTACTTTTTTATTAGAGGTATTCCTAACTGCTCTACCATTTAAAAAAACATCTTGTTCAGCTAATTCTAAATATTCAATTTCTTCAGGAGTTTGATTTTCAACATCAGCTTGAAGAGGCGAAAAAAGTGAAGTCGGAATCGCTACGCCGTTTGCTGAAGGTGTTGCAAAACCTTCAATCTCAGCACCATCACAAACCAAATCAAGAAAAGTAAAATATTGTACTGCCCTTAAATAATTACTAGGTAAATCTTCCCTAAGGTTGTCTTGATCTCTTATTCGATTGTAAGCGTTTATTTCTCTAGCCATATTTTTATGCGTCAGTATTATTGAATACTTCTACTGTATCAGCGGCAGCACTTATGACCACTGAACCAATTAAATATTCACCAAAAACCAAAGGGGCAGCACCACCAGATTTTGTGGTATTTGTAGTTGCACCACTTATAAATGAATCAACCTCTGGATCACTTGTTATCTCATTACTTGATGGTGGAGTTGGGGCAAGCAGATCAGCCAGAAAACTCAAACCTCCAACAACAAGAGCGGATGTTAACGCTGAAGTTAAAGTTGCACCACCAACAAAACTGCCCACAAAAGTACTTAAGAAAGGTAAAAAGAAAACATTTCCACTTACAACAGGTATTACTTTTATATCACCTTCACCCTTAATTACTAAATTTGCACAACTTATATCAACATCATCCATAACAACGCTATAACAAGCTTCATATAAATGCTGTTTGCAACTAGGATAGTTAGCTTTTATAAAACTAAAAACCTGATCTGCATTTGCTACGTCTGCATTAAATTCTTTTACTCCTGATAATTTTCTTAAAGGACCATAAAGTTTAATTTTTCTAATCATTAATCTGCCTCCAAAAAACACCAGTTATCATCTTGTATAGAATAAATATACCAATCAGTCATGTACAACTTACAATTTTTTATATCCGCTTCAGATGGATCGGCATTGCCTTCTACATGAGAATGAATAATCGCAAGTATGTCAGCACCACTGTCTTCACAGGCTGCATAATCTAAGGGATCTATAGCAAAGGTAAGTTCTTCTTCTATATGAGATGCAATATTTTTACAGGGATAAAAAAATTCATTTCCACCTTTTTCGGCTAAAAAACCACAGCCTTCTGCTGGCTGACAATTTAGAAAATGTTTTTTAGCGTCTTCTTTCCAAGTCATACAAAAACAAACGTACCACAAGCTGGAAATCTATCTTTAGTTACTTGTTTTCTAGGTAAAAACAAATCTTCAAAATCTATTGTGTTAACTAATTCAAAACTACAAATTTCATTATTTTCAACCAATTTTTTATTAATTTGGTAATGGTGTGGCTCTAATTCTTTACTAGCATCTGGTGAGCCAAATGGATTTATGTTATCTGTAAAATTCCCAGCATCTAAAAACCGAGCCATAGTTCTTTTTCTTATTACTTCTGCTTTTTGTAAATCATTAAAAGGTGTTATTTGATTTACTAATTCTAAAATTGTAGAAAAATTACTTATAGCATTTGCAAAAGTAATTGTAGGTCTTGCCATGACTGTATTATCACCAGTTTCAAAACCCTCTATATCGCAAGCGACAGCAGTATAAGTTTGATCTTGCCATTTTATGTCGGTACTTATACCATTCGTTCCATTGTGGAATTTGTAACTAATAGTTGGGTTTGCATTGGTTTCACTATAATGCAATCCAGATACAAGTTTTAATTCAAATAATTCAATAATTGATATATTTTCTAAATTTTGTAATTCCGTAACGGGAATAGTAGTTTCAATACTCATAGCTGAAATACCTCCTCAAAAGTTGCTGATATAGTAACTCTATTTAAATAAGTGTTGGTTCTATTGTATTTATCGCAAACAAATGTCCTTGCTGTGCTTGTAGCTGGTGGAGTGAACGTAAAACTTTGACTTAATTTTGCTCTTTCATCAAAAAACGCTAAGATTTTATCTCCATCAGCAAGGGAAACAATAAAAGTCAAACTATAAGATTTAGGGTTTTGGTTAAGGCCAAAAGTGTTTCTTGACTTATAGCCATCTCCAAATTGTACTGTAATAATTTTTGGAGCAGCAGTTTCACTAGAGTTATATGTAGGTGTTGTTGCACCTGCGGTAGTACCAAGTGTTGAATCGTCAAATGTAGCCATTATCTTAATAAACCTCCACTACGTTTTTGCTTAATGATTTCAGACTGTATCGCACTTGCAATAGCCTGTCCAAATTGCTGACCATCTTCATCAGATTGAACATTACTATTTGAAGCATCAACACTAATACTAATATTATTTGTAATATTTGAACCACCGATCTTTTCATTAGGAACAATAGTACCAGCAGAACGAGGAACAAAAAGTTCTGGGCCTCTTTCACCTACGATTGAGGGGCGACCAACTGGCGGTCTACCACCATCTGCAAAACCAAAAAGACCACCTATAAAACCACCTATTCCTCCACCTTTTTTACCAGTTGCACTCTTTCCAAAATTGTCTGCAAAACCGCTAAATAAATTATCAAATACTTTATCCATCAATTTATCTCTTATTTTATTAAGAACACCAGACATGGCTTCACCAAATGACTTTGCACCAGTGATAGCGTCTTTTAAATTATTTTTTATACTGCCTTCTATTTCTTGACCTACAGAAGTCATTTTTTCTCTAAGTTTATCTGTTTCTGTTTGTTGTTTTACAATTTCCTGTGTATTTTTTTCTTGTATTGCAGTTCTTTCTGCAAGTTTTTCATTTATAAGTTTGTCAGATTCAAGTGTTTTTTCTCTGCCTTGAAGCATCCTTATGTCTGCCTCGATCTCTTCTTTTTGTGCTTCAAGATTTTTCTTTCTTCTTCCATGAGCATTATCTAATCTTGCATTAATACTTTCTAAAACTTTCTTTTGTTCTGTAAGTTGTTCTTTTACTTGGGCTTCTGAGCCTGAAGCAATTGCATCATTTAATTCTTTTTGTGCATTTCTTTGTTTAAGTACTGCTGTTGTTAGTAACCCTACACCCGTTGCAATAGCAACAAAAGGTATAGCATTTAAGGCAATAGTTAAAACACCACCAGCAGCAGCAACCTTTAACATGCCAGCACTTAAAAAAGGTAATGTTAATGAAAGTGCTTTTGCTGCTCCACCTAACGCAGTTAAAATCATGACTGCTTGGCCACCTTCTGTAGTTAAAAATGTAAGTAATTGGGTCAAGCCTTTTACAACTGGTTCTATAACAGGTACAAGAGCCTTACCTAATACTTCACTAAAGTCTCTAAAAGATTCTCCTAATGTATCAACAGAACCAGCGAAACCACCTGCTGCTGCTTGGGCTAATTTGTTATAACTTTCATCAACAATATCTAATATCATTTTGTGTGCTTCAGCAACTTTATTTGTTTTCATTAATTGTTTTATTACTTCTGTTTGTTGCTTTGTAAACGCAATACCAGAACGATTTAAAGCAGACAAGTTTCTTTCAGGGTCTTGTAATGCTTTTGCTAATTGCATAAATGATGTACTTACATCGACCTGGTTAACTTGAGCAATATCTGCCGCTGCTTGTGCTACTCGTGTATAAGCGTCAACACCGATATTTCTAAAACTTGTTAATAAGTTAAAACCTCTTGTGAATTCTTCTTCATCAAATAAAGTTGTCCTACCAAGTTCATCGGCTGCAGTCTGCAAGTCTCTTAAATCACCTGCACTAGCACCTAAATTTTGCAAACCTTGTGTAAGTATTTTTATATCTCTATCTCTAGCTAAAAAAGTTCCAACACTATTACTTACAGCAGTAAAGGCAGTACCTACAGCCAAAAGTGGTCCAAGGGACGCAGCCAAAGAAGCACCTAAACCTTTCGCTGCTGTAGATGTTGCTGTTAAAGATGAAGTTGCACGATTTGATGCAACTGATAACTTATTAGTTTGTTGCTGAACATTTCTTAATGCCGTTGTAGCACCAGTAGCATCAACTCTTAACCTAACAACTGCTTCTGCCACAAAAAATTTTAAACCTTTTCTCTATATTACCTTGAATTGCGTTTTTGTCGTTGTAATGCAGTTTTTTCTTCGTCAGTTTTTACTTCATAATAACCAGCCCAATAAATAAGCTCTACCTCAGTCATATTCATTCTGAGTTCTTGTATTGTCTTACCAAGTTCTGTTGCTAGGAAAAACTCAAATCTAAACCAGCTATCCCCTTTTATTCTTTTTTTGCTGTATCAATATCAAGCTGAATATTATTTAAGAATAGCTCAAGATCATTTAGTACTTTTTCAGGAAGTTGTCGTTGCAAAATTGGTGCATCTGACATATCAAAAGCTGGTGTTCCATCTTCTTTCTCAGCCATCTGGCAAAGAAGTTGGGTTGAAGTAACTAAAGCATCAGCATCTGGACCTGCAAGTTGCTGTGCTTTAACTCTTGCATATCTTGTTATAGGTTTAAAGTACAAACTCATAATGATTTCATCTTTTGAGTTTTTTACATCAAACTTTCTTCTTGTGACCATTTCATCTTGAAATGCTGCAAGTAAAACGTCTGAGCTTCTTTTTGTTGTCATGAAATTTGGGGTTGATTATTAAGTTAGTTAGATAGCTGAAGTAATAGTACCGCTTGGTTTAAATGTAATTGTAATTACGTTAACATCACCTAAAGCTGAACTTTGCTCAAAGCTTGTTACAAGCCCACTAAAATTAATTTTTTGCGATCCACTGCCGCTATCAGGGAAAAGTTCAAAAGAAGCAGTCCCAGCATCCCCTGTAACTAATGCAGCGTCAACAAAAGTTGCAGTCTCACCTGAAGCAGCATTGTCATAAACTAATTCAGCAGTGCCTTCACCTTCAATAAGTCCACCAATAAATTTTTTAAAAGTGTCACCTTGAACAGTTGTCTCTTGTGTATCTTTGGTGATAGACATTGACCATGATCTTGTGCCTAATACAGGATTAACTGAAGAGCCACCATCATCAAATTTGACTTGCCCGACATCACCTTTTACAGCAGCCATAACGATAAAAAGAAAGATTTATAATTATATTAACCTTTTTTTAGTAAATTATCTATCTCTGCAATTAGTTTGTCTTTAGATTTTCTTTTATCTAACTCTATTCCTAATTCCCTGCCTTTTTTTTCAAGATCATTTTTAGATAAATTTTTAATATTTTTTTGTTTTTCCATATATCTTCTGCACTGTGGGTCCCAATATTGTGGTTCTCTTCTACCTTTAACAACTTCAATTGCATCTAGCATTTCTTCAGTAATTTCTATCATGGTGTTAATGCCTCATAAATTTCAAAGGTTATACTCATTTGTGTTTGAAACTTTCCTTCTGGTGTTGGTTCTAATACCTCTGGGCCAACTGGGGGGTCAAATCTTACATCAGAAACAGTGATTCTATTGTATAAATTTCTTAATCTTTTAGCAATATCAAAATTCGCCCCTGCACCTAATCCTTGAGTTGTATATATATTAAAAGTAGTAAGACCCACAACAAGATTTGTGGCAGTGGTGGCAGAATTTGGTGCTTGCTGTGTAAGGTATTCACTTGATCCAAAGCTAGTAATGCACTGAATATATGTGTCAAGTGTAGAAGCATCAAAAGGTACATTATTAAAAACTAAAGGAATAGCTGGTCCTGTTCTAAATTCATCATTCAAACGTTTTTCAATAGTTTCTCTTACTGTATTTAAATTAGTTGCTGCCATTATCCTCTCCTAATTATTTTTGATAATTCATTTGGTATATATTGTGAAGCCAGTTGTTTAGCCTGAAGTAATGGAAAACCTTTTATCGTATTTTTTCTGGTTCTATATCTACCCTGCCAACTAGGTGGTAAGGATGTGCCAAATATAACTGGTTCAGCATATTCTACTGCATTTATAATTGTTCCTCTATATGGTTTGATTTTTGTTTGCCAACCGTTTATTAAATTGCCAGTTTCTGCTACAGGCGTAGCTTTTTTTGAAAGTACTGTCCATTGTAACGTGGTATTTTTTACTAATTTTATAACTGCACCTTTTAAGAAATCATCAATTTGATTTACTTTTATTTCTCTAGCCATGATTACCTCAATATCAGTTGATAAGCTATTGGTGTATTATCTTGCTCATCAAGATTTATTTTTATTATTTTAAATTCTACTCCAGCAATAATTACTCTATCTTTTGTTGTAGGTACAAATGTTATATCACCAGCAGATATAATTAATAATTTGTCTTGAGATTCAACAAGATCATTTACTTCAGATCTTGAAACATTCGTCAATGCCCCTTTAATTGTAGTATCTGAAATTGTTTCCGATATAGTTCCAGTTGCTGGGTTATATATGCCATTAATAATTCGCCTTAATGTAATGTCGCCACCAAGTTTAGCAAGTGTTTTTGTGGCAGCTTTTTTTAAGGCACTGGCAATACTCATTAGATTTCGTATGCGATAACAGCACCACTATCAAGTTTTATAGAGTTCATATCAAATTCTAATGATACATTGTGCTTTAGTGTAATAGAAGTACTTGTACCTGTTAAAACTTCTGAACCTAAGGTATTGATAACTGTATCAACCAATGCTGTAAGTTTTTTAAACTTGCCAGTATGTGTTGAAGTGTTAGTGATGATTTTGGCTTTTGAATAAAACATTGGTTAGCTCCTTTTGATTGCTACGTTTCCTGGTCCACTAATTCGTAAGCCAGTAAAATAGCGTTCAAATAATGGAGGTACTCTATCAGCCCCTACCGCACCGTAAAAGTTTGGTGTTACATCAAGACTACCTATTTTAACATTTTTAAAATCTTCTAGACCACTTAATCCTAAACCATCTTTATTATTATTCAAGTAAACAGCTAATATGACTTGTGCTTTTTTTACTTGTTCTGGTATTTCTGTTTCTGCGAAATAATCTGTTGAAATACGAAAAGGAAAGCCAATAGAATATGTATTGATATATGTATCTGGTTTTCGTACACCTTGGCGAGGCCATTGTAATGCTTGTGTATTAGTTACCCTTGCTCCTAAAAATCTTTCTCTATCAACTCTGACTGCAGAAGTAAATAATGCTCGGTTTTTATTATCATCTGTAGCCGAAATCCATGCTTCTACATCATCATCAATTACTAATCCTTCAACAATAGAGTTAGCCGCATCCAAAGTGACATAACTATTAGCTGAAGCACTACCTACTGTCGCTGTTATTGTTATTGCCATTTTTTGACTTGGTTTTTAGTTTACGTTTTGTTTTGGGTTGAACAGAAGCCACCGCTTTGGCAGCTTCTTGTTCTTTTTTTCGCTTAAAAGCAAATAAGCCCATTAACTTGCAGAACCTTTAAAGAGTCCAAAGTTAATTACAACTGCTTCAGATAATGAACCAGAAGTTACATTTGTAACTGTGATTTTAAATGAGCCTGCAGCTACAGCACTAATTCCTAAAAGATAAGAACCAGCA
>MDTB01023075.1_pt1 | contig 17399 bp, 12 predicted proteins | sample 811161 | NCBI WGS metagenome assembly MDTB01 (sample SAMN05326650, study PRJNA326480) | marine metagenome | isolation source: seawater | place: Mediterranean Sea | collected 2009
CCATTTCATAATATATCTAAAATCCCCAATACCAGAAGCTGCTAGTGTTTTTATCGTCCCTGCTGAGATAGTATTAACCCTAATATTCTTTTTCCCCAAATCCATTGCCATGTACCTTACTGAGGCTTCGAGAGCTGCTTTTGCGACTCCCATTACATTATAGTGAGGTAAGACTTTCTCCGAACCGTAATATGTGAGTGTTAATACTGAACCTCCGTTAGTCATCAACTGTTCGGCTTCTTGAGTAACAGCAGTAAATGAAAATACAGAGATATCCATCGTAGTAACGAAATTATCTTTTGTAGTATCGACGTATCTACCTCTCAATTCATTTTTATCAGAAAATCCAATTGCATGGACTAGAAAATCAAGAGAGGGCCATTTTTTTTTTAATTCTATAAATGTTTTCTTTATTGACTTACTATTGGACACATCACACTCCAGAATGATATTCGACCCAACTGACTCTGCTAAGGGTTTCACCCTTTTTTTTAACGCTTCCCCTTGATAGGTAAAAGCTAACTGAGCTCCTTGTTTGTTGCAAGCTTGAGCTATCCCCCATGCTATAGACCTTTCGTTCGCAACACCCATAATCAGTCCTTTTTTGCCTGACATCAATGCCATTTACTCAACTCCCTATATTTCTAAATAATATTTACTATAATATTGAAACATAGACTTCTTCAAAATGAAACTACATTTCTAATCACTATTAAATAAGGAAATATCATGGATAATAATTTTGATAAAGAACTGTTTTCAGGTGACTCACCATTTGATATTTTTAAAAGATGGCTAAGAGAAGCCAAGGACAAAGAAATATCCGACCCTGAAGCAATGGCGCTGGCTTCTGTGGATGAAGAAGGTGTTCCAAATGTCAGGATAGTTCTTTTGCGAATTATTGAGGAAGAAAGTTTTATATTCTTCACAAATTATACATCAAAAAAAGGTGAGGAGTTGTTGAACTCAAAAAAAGTAGCTTTCAATATACACTGGAAGACACTTAAAAGGCAGATCAGAGTGAGAGGAATGATTGAAAAAGAAAACGGGGCTATAGCAGATAATTATTTTAATGATAGGCCAGAAGGATCAAAATTGGGGGCATGGGCATCAAAGCAAAGCTCGGTATTAGAAAGCAGACAAAAACTTCTGGATCGCTGGAGAAAATTTCAGGAACAGTTTCACCATCAAATTCCAAGGCCCGATTTTTGGGGTGGATTTCGAATTAAACCCACGGAAATTGAATTTTGGGCAGATGGGCAATATCGCTTGCATGACAGATTTTTATGGAAAAAGACGAAAAACCAGGGGGATTGGGAATCGATACGGCTAAATCCCTAATTCGTTACTGTTTTTTCTTTAAAAGGATGATATAATAATTATTCTCAGTTTGAGGAACTTTTTGGAGTTTTGGTTTGAGTTCTAATCTTAAAGGTAGAGTGAAGTGGTTTGACTCCGCTAAAGGTTTTGGTTTTCTATTAGTTGACGATGAGAAGGGAGACGTTCTACTTCACGCAAACGTCTTGCGAAATTTTGGTAGAGGATCAGTTGTTGAAGGAACTACAGTCATTTTTGAAGTGCAGGAAACTGAAAAAGGTAGGCAAGTATCTATAATACATAGTCTAGAGACCCCTGCAGATATAGATGAAAAAATTGAGGAAGGCGAAGAATTTGGAATACCAGACGTAAGTGGCGAAGAATTGGTGCCAGCAAGAGTAAAATGGTTTGATAAGGCTAAAGGGTTCGGTTTTGCAAATGTTTTTAAATCAGAAGAAGATATATTTCTTCACATGGAAGTACTAAGACATTTTGGGTTTTCAGACCTTCAGCCCGGAGAGGCGATTGTTCTACAAGTTGTTGATGGCCCAAGAGGAAAGATGGCAGGATCAATATATGCATGGGATAATATATCTGGATAACGGTATAAGATTGTCCGAAACAATTAAGTGAAAATTATTGTGGGTTGTTGTAGTCTAACCAAAATTCTATGATTCGCGGGGCGTGGCGCAGCCTGGTAGCGCGACGGTTTTGGGTACCGTAGGTCGTGAGTTCGAATCTCGCCGCCCCGACCATCATTTTGATTCGATAGATATTGCGATATCAGGCTAGAATTAGAGATTTGAATTATTAAGACAAAAAATAAGCGTTATCGTCTGTCAACAAAAAAAAATAAGTTTTTTTGAATTTTTTTTGTTGACCTGAGCCATATTTTTCGCGCAAGTTGTAGTTAAGTTAACTTCAACATCAAGATGTAGTGGATCGAAACTTATCTGCCAGTGGGTGTATTTTGACTTCTTGTAGCTGTTGAAAGTTATCTTCGATAATATAATTCTGGTATTAAACGGGGACAGGTAGATGAAATATGAGCGTAAATATACTGTGGAGGGTAAGGACGTATACGAGAATATGTCCTTCAAGAAAACAAATTCTGAGATTAGGAATCCGGACGGTACTATTGTTTTTAAACTTGAAAATATAGAAGTTCCTGAAAACTGGAGCCAAGTTGCAGCAGATGTTTTAGCGCAAAAATACTTTAGAAAAGCAGGTATTCCTGCTTTTTTGAAGAAAAAGGACGAGAATTTAGTACCTGAGTTTCTACAGCCAAGTGTTGAAGATAGTGAAGCACTTTCTAGAATTGTTAAAGAAAAGCAATACGTCGGTGAGTCATCAGCAAAGCAGGTGTTCAACAGGCTGGTAGGTGCTTGGGCATATTGGGGTTGGAAAGGAAACTATTTTAATAGTGAGAAAGACGCACAGATATATTTTGACGAAATGCGCTTTATATTAGCAAACCAAATGGGAGCTCCAAACTCACCTCAATGGTTTAATACAGGGCTACATTGGGCGTATGGAGTCGATGGACCAAGTCAAGGCCATTATTATGTAGATTATAAGTCGGGCAAACTCGTAGCTTCAGAATCTGCTTACGAACACCCCCAGCCACACGCTTGTTTTATTCAGTCCATAAATGACGACTTAGTTAATGAGGGCGGAATTATGGATCTTTGGAAAAGAGAGGCAAGATTATTTAAATATGGCTCTGGTACAGGAACAAATTTTTCATCTCTTAGAGGTCAATCAGAAGAACTTACAGGGGGAGGAAGATCTTCCGGGCTAATGTCATTCTTGAAGATAGGAGATCGCTCAGCTGGAGCTATAAAATCAGGAGGTACTACAAGAAGAGCCGCAAAAATGGTTATTTGTGATGTCGATCACCCAGACATTGAAGAGTTTATAAACTGGAAGGTAATAGAAGAACAGAAAGTTGCAGCTTTGGTAGCAGGCTCTAAATTACATGAAAAAATGCTAAACAAAATTTTTGCAGCTGTAGATCAAGCCAATGGAACAAAAGACGAAATAACCAATCCGAAGTATAATAAAGGTTTACAAATTGCAATAAGAGAAGCAAGAGAGGTTATGATACCAGATTCGTATATAAACAGAATACTGGAGTATGCTAAGCAGGGATTCAAAGAGATAAATTTTCCTACTTATGATACAGATTGGGACTCTGAGGCTTACTTGACAGTATCAGGTCAAAATTCAAATAATTCCGTCAGAGTAACGGATAGATTCTTAGAAGCGGTAAAAAACAACAAAGACTGGGAGTTGTTAAAAAGAACGGATGGAAAGGCTTTTAAGAGAATAAAAGCGAGAGATCTATGGTATCAGATTTCTCATGCGGCATGGTCGTGTGCTGATCCTGGAATTCAATTCCACGATACAATAAACGCATGGCACACTTGTCCAGAAGGAGGAGAAATCAGGGCATCGAACCCCTGTTCAGAATATATGTTCTTGGATGACACAGCATGCAACCTGGCGTCAATAAACTTACTCAAATATCTTAAAGAGGGTAAATTCGATAGTGATGGTTTTATTCATTCAGTAGATTTATGGACATTGACACTAGAGGTCTCAGTCATGATGGCCCAATTCCCGAGTAAGGAAATTGCGTTAGGGTCTTATGACTACAGAACTCTGGGTTTGGGCTATGCAAATCTTGGCGGTTTGCTAATGAATATGGGTCTATCTTACGATAGTGATAAGGGAAGAGCTCTTTGTGGAGCAATAACAGCCATTATGACGGGGGCCTCATACAAAACATCGGCGTGCTTGGCATCAGAGCAGGGAGCCTTCAACCAATATGAAAAAAATAGAAAGCATATGTTACGAGTGATTAAGAATCATAAAACAGCAGCAGAAGGTAAAAATAGTGGCTATAACTCAATTAACGTAAAACCAGTTCCTTTGGATATTAAAAATTGTCCAGATCAAAAGCTGGTGGAAGTTGCCAAAAGCGTTTGGTCTGATGCTTTAACGTTTGGAAAAAAAAGTGGCTTTCGTAATGCACAAGTCTCCGTAATCGCTCCAACTGGAACAATTGGATTAATAATGGACTGTGACACTACCGGTATAGAACCGGATTTTGCACTGGTAAAATTTAAGAAACTGGCAGGAGGGGGATATTTCAAAATAATCAATCAGTCTGTACCAAAGGGGCTTGACATATTGGGTTATAGCAAGCAGCAGCAAGGCAAGATTATCCAATACGCTGTGGGTAACGGGACATTAAAAGGGTGTCCTCATATAAATGCCACATCTCTTTTGGGGCATGGATTTTCAAACAAAGAAATAGAAAAGATAGAAGAAGCCTTGCCTACTGCATTTGATATAAAGTTCGTTTTTAATCAATGGACACTAGGGCAAGATTTTTGCCAAGAAACACTAGGAATACCAATCGATAAATTAAACGACGCTAGTTTCAATCTACTTGAACATTTAGGTTTTAATAGAACTGAGGTAGCAGAGGCAAATGACTTTGTGTGTGGAACAATGACCTTGGAAGGAGCGCCTTACCTTAAAGATGCAGATCTTCCAGTTTTTGATTGTGCGAATCCTTGTGGCAAAAAAGGAAAAAGATTTTTATCCGTTGAAAGCCACATATATATGATGGCATCAGCCCAATCGTTTATTTCTGGTGCAATATCCAAAACTATTAATATGCCTGGCTCAGCGACAATTGAGGAGTGTAAATCCGCTTATGAGCTCAGTTGGTCTCTAGGGGTGAAGGCTAACGCTTTATATAGGGACGGTTCCAAGCTCTCCCAACCACTCTCTTCGGCTTTAATAGAGGACGAAACCAATGAAATAGATGATGAAACATCTTCCGAGAAGACAAGGGAGAAAATAATCGAGAAAGTGATTATTAAAGAAATTGCAAAGTCAAGATTGAAATTACCTGAAAGGCGTAAAGGTTATACCCAAAAAGCTGTGGTAGGTGGGCATAAGGTTTATCTTAGAACTGGAGAGTATTCCGATGGAAATCTAGGAGAAATCTTTATTGATATGCATAAAGAAGGGGCAGCTTTCAGAGCTATGATGAATAATTTTGCTATTGCTGTTTCAGTTGGGCTGCAATACGGAGTTCCATTGGATGAATTTGTGGAGGCATTCACCTTTACCCGTTTTGAGCCGGCTGGCTTAGTGCAAGGAAATGACTCTATAAGAAACGCAACATCTATCCTTGACTATATATTTAGGGAGTTAGCTATATCTTACCTGGACAGAAGTGATTTGGCGCACTCAATACCAGAGGATAATTTAGATACTCTCGGAGCTAAGATAGAAAGAGATGAACTCGAAAGTGAAGATAAAAAGGATAAATCTCAGAAATCCCTAAACATGATTAGAGAAATTTCTAGTTCAGGCTATTTAAGGAAACGTTTCCCGGCGGATATTAACGAAGTTTCAAGTATAAGTAACCAAGTGCCAACTGGTGAAATTGAAGAGATAGAAAATACAGAGGGGGTTTTAAGTGCTAACAATCAGCGAGCAAAAGCAAAAATGCAAGGATTCGAAGGCGACTCCTGTAATGAATGCGGTAATTTTACTCTCGTAAGGAATGGTACATGTCTTAAATGCAATACCTGTGGGAGTACATCAGGGTGTAGTTAAGCGCTCAACTTAACTTGAATTATGACCTCTTAATAATGCCACTACACCCGTCCGTGCCATCTCAAGCAGGCCTAGTGGGAGCATTAATTCGGCAAAGGCATCAATTTTCTCAGCGTCGCCTGTTAATTCAAAAGTAAAACTCTTCAATGTACTGTCTACAACTTTCGCTCTGAATACGTCTGCAAGCCTCAGTGCCTCTACTCTTTGATTTCCTATTCCGTTTACTTTGAAGATAGCTAACTCTCTCTGTACAGCTTTACCTTTTAAAGTCAAATCAATTACCTCGTGAACAGGAACCATTCTATTTAACTGTGCTTTTATTTGATTTATTACTTTTGGAGTACCTGACGTCACAATTGTTATTCTTGATCGGTGTCCTGAGTGATCGATTTCAGCAACTGTAAGACTATCAATATTATAACCTCTTCCTGAAAATAATCCTATTACTCTGGCTAATACCCCCGACTCATTGTCTACAATTATCGATAATGTATGAGCAGCCTCATAATCGAGGTTAGGATCTCTCAGATTATAAGCACTTTGCCGATTAACGCCTTTCTTTAGATTAAGAGACATTTATTTCACCATTCATTTTTATCAAACTAGTACTGCGCCCTCATCGGAAATATTATTTGACTCTGTTTGTTCGCCTAAAATCATCTCATTGTGGGCCTTGCCTGATGGAATCATTGGAAAGCAGTTTTCATGCTTTTCAACGAGACAATCAAAAATTACTGGTCCGGGATAATCCAGCATTTCCTTTATTGCATCGTCCAGTTTTGCTGGTTTTTCACACCTTATCCCCTTTATACCGTAAGCATGAGCAAGTTTTTCGAAATCTGGTAATGCATCAGACCAACTATGAGAGTATCTTTCGCCGTGCAAAAGTTCTTGCCATTGTCTTACCATACCCAGTCGCTCATTATTCAATATAAATTGTTTTACTGGTAGTCTATATTGAACAGCAGTTCCCAATTCTTGCATGTTCATCAGCCAACTGGCTTCACCGGCTACGTTTATAACTAATGACTTAGGGTGGGCAACCTGTATTCCAATAGAGGCTGGAAAGCCGTATCCCATAGTGCCCAATCCACCAGAAGTCATCCATCTATTTGGTTCCTCAAATCCCATGAATTGTGCAGCCCACATTTGATGCTGACCAACTTCCGTGGATACATATCTATCTTGACCTTTGGTAAGCTCTTCAAGTCTTTGAAGCGCATACTGAGGTTTTATGACACTAGAGGAATTGGTATATTTTAACGACTTCACCTTTTTCCATTTACTTATCTCATTCCACCATTGACCCAGTTTGTGACTGCTGACCTTTGAACCTCGTTTTTCCCATGCTGTTATTAATTCTTCCAAAATGATTGACACATCACCAATCAAAGGAACATCCACTGTAACGTTTTTGTTAATGGACGATGGATCTATATCAATATGTACTTTGAAAGAATTTGGACTAAAAGCGTCTATCCTTCCTGTTATTCTGTCGTCGAACCTAGCCCCCACACATAACATGAAATCACAGTCATGCATTGCCATGTTTGCTTCATAAGTTCCATGCATCCCAAGCATTCCAAGCCAGTTGTTGCCGGATGCTGGATAACTACCTAATCCCATCAATGTAGATGTTATGGGAAAGTTTGTTTTAGATACTAATTTTCTTAATAAATTAACAGCGCTCTCTCCTGAATTTATTACTCCGCCACCACTATAAATTATAGGCTTCGATGCCTTCTCCAATCTTTGTACTGTTTCTAATAAAAGGTTAGGGTCTATGGATAATTCAGATTTGAAAAAGTCTGTGCTAACTTTTTTCTTATTGGTGTAGCAACCAGAAGCAAATTGCACATCTTTTGGAATATCTACCAATACAGGTCCTGGTCTTCCAGTTTTTGCTACGTGAAAGGCTTTATGAATAGTTTCCGCTAACTTGTTGGTATCTTTTACAAGCCAATTATGTTTTGTACACGGCCTAGTAATTCCCACAGTATCAGCTTCTTGGAATGCGTCATTTCCTATCATAAAAGTTGGAACTTGCCCACTTATAACTACAATTGGCACACTATCCATTAATGCGTCCGTTAGGCCTGTGACAGAGTTTGTCGCGCCTGGCCCCGATGTAACAAAAACAACTCCAATCCTTCCGGTGGATCTTGCGTATCCCTCAGCGGCATGTGTCGCTGCTTGTTCGTGCCTAACTAAAATATGACGTATCTTTTTTTGTTGAAAAAGCTCGTCATAAATAGGGAGTATAGCCCCACCTGGATAACCGAACACAGTATCTACGCCTTGTTCCGTTAGTGCCTTTATTACTATTTCTGCTCCAGTTATCTTTCCCTTCGAGGATTTCATCTCTTGTACGCCTTTTTTTATTAAACTTTTAACCACAACAATAGGGTATATGTTCGAATTTTTAAAGATTTATTTGAACTCAACTGGCATAAGAAATTTTTTGTTTTTATTTATACTTCTTTTATTCATCCTAGAAATTTTCTTCTCGGACCTTTTGTTTTTAAAACAACAAAAGTAGCTTGAATTTTGAAATCAAATATAATATAAGTAAAGCCGTTTAACTTAAATGACTTTAACTCAATTTATAAAAAAAATAAACAATATTTGGAGGAAGTATGAAACGTCGTGACTTTATCACAAAAGCTGGTTTAGGAACTGCTGTTGCAGTTGCTGGATCAGGTCTTGCGGCACCTGCAGTGGCGCAAGGAAAGAAAACAATGACTATAGTAACAACTTGGCCAAGAGACTTTCCAGGTCTTGGATTATCAGCGCAGAGGTTGGCAAGAAGAATAACCGAAATATCTGATGGGGCTATCCAAACTGAGTATTTTGCATCGGGAGAAAGAGTTGCACCTTTTGATAGTTTTGATGAGGTAGCTCAAGGAAACTCGCAGGCTTATATCGCAGCGGACTATTATTGGCAAGGAACCCATCCGGCCTGGGCGTTCTTTACAGCCGTGCCGTTCGGTATGTCAACTATAGAGCACAACGCTTGGATAAGATATAAGGGCGGGCAAGAATTATGGGATAAACATGCTGGTGACTATGGTTTAAAAAATTTATTGGCGGGATCTACTGGTACTCAGGCCGGAGGATGGTTTAACAAAGAAATGAATTCTGTAGATGATTGGAAAGGGCTCAAGATGCGTATCCCAGGTCTTGGAGGTGCGGTTCTAACAAGGTTGGGAGCTTCTACTGTTTCTTTGCCAGGCTCACAAATATTTGAAAATTTGACTTCTGGGGCAATTGACGCGACAGAATGGGTAGGACCTTACAATGACTATTTTTTGAGGTTCTTTGAAGCGGCGAAGTATTATTACACTGGAGGAATGCACGAAATTGGCGGTAAAATAGCTATGGGCATGAATGCGTCTTGGTGGGGCTCTCTCACTAAGTATGAGCAGACAGTAATCCAGGCAGCCGCCGCGGAAGAAGATGCTGCTCAATATGAGGAAACTTATGCTTATAACGGCGTTTATCTGAAGAAGCTTATTGAAGAAGAAGGAGTTCAAATGCGAGAATTCAGTGATGACTCTTGGGATGCATTCGGAGAAGCAACTGCAGCGGTTTTAGAGGAAACAAGAGACCACTCTGCCAGAGCAAAAGAAGTAGCTGATGCTTACAGGAGTGCGCTGATGGAAACAGGGGAAACTATTGCTAAATTCGAACTTCAGGCACTTAATCAGAGAAATAGAGTGCTTGGTTTAACATAATATAATTCTTTGGGGGGGTATGTTAGAGAACTTACCCCTCCATTTTTTTAAAAAAATTTAAGAAAGTTTGACTAGCTTGAGTGAAAACGCTGAAAATCATGGTTTCAAATTCTTAGGTTGGTTAGCATTAGCGTTGTTACTTGCTTTTATAGTAAATAACTATTTAGCTTTATATATTGGATTAGAGGGAACTTTTATAAACTATTTGGTTTATATAGCGACAATATCCTTATCGCTTTATCAAGTTTATTCCTCAAGGCTAAAGTCAATCAGAGAAGTTGCTAATGATATTCATAAGCTAAATTTGTATATTATAAGATCTTTGTTTTTTGCGGTTTTATTTGTTGGTGTCGTTGATATGCTTATTGCTCTTATAAGAGTTGAACAAATTTTGCCAATTTTTTTCGATAGAGAAAACGTTGCTAATCTGACAAGACCGAGTTTTATAGGAACGTTCATACACCTTCCGCTCATTCTGCTAGGGTTTTTGCTAGGTCGTTTTTCGAAAACTTTGGGATTTATATGGTTAGCCTTACTCATTGTAGCAGCAGAACTTGTAATAGTAATATGTCGATTTGTTTTTTCATACGAACAGGCCTTAATGGGAGATTTGGTAAGGTATTGGTATGCTGCTTTGTTTTTGTTTTCGTCTGCTTACACCTTATACGATGAGGGTCATGTAAGGGTTGATGTCGTTTATGCTGGATTGAGCAACAAAACGAAAGGTCTTGTAAATGCGATAGGATCTTTAGTTTTAGGGCTGAGCACTTGCATTACAATAATATTAGTTGGTTTTAATGGTAAAGCAGCAATTTTAAACAAACCTGTTTTAGTGTTTGAAATTTCTCAAGCCGGAACTGTCGGAATGTATGTTAAATACCATTTAGCATTCTTTTTAGGCGTTTTTGCGATCACAATGTATATACAATTTGTCAGCTATTTCTTAATGTCTATAGCAGACTTTAAGGGGCATTCGGGCGGACAAAAAGTAAATTCGGGAGCTTCACATTAAAAGATTGGGATCATAATGGAAATTTTTTTTCTAGCTCTTTTGGTTGTCTTGATGGCGACTGCCCTTGGTTCAGGGTTTCCAGTCGCATTTGCTCTGCCCGGCTCTGCTATAGTTACGATTGTCATTGCTGGTCTGGCGGGAATTATTTTCACAGGGGATATGTCAACGTATTTTCACTCTAGTGGACCAAAGGAATGGTTGACAGCTGGAGTATCAAATTTGCGAGGTATCTATTGGGAAGTTGAAAGAGACACCCTCATAGCTATACCACTTTTTATATTCATGGGAATAATGCTGCAGAAATCGAAGATAGCAGAGGATCTGTTAGTAACTATGGCTCAGCTTTTTGGTCGAGTTCCTGGGGGATTGGGTATTTCCGTTGTTTTGGTAGGAGCCCTACTTGCCGCTACAACAGGTATTGTCGGTGCTACTGTGGTAGCAATGGGATTGATATCTTTGCCAGCAATGCTCAGAAAAAATTATTCCCCTTCCTTGGCGACAGGCACAATAGCAGCCTCGGGTACCTTAGGGCAGATTATTCCACCCTCAATTGTCCTTATTATTCTTGCTGATCAGCTGGCAACTGCTACCGATCAGGCTAGTTCTATAAGAAAATCTTTGCACAAAGATGCAACCGGCGACTTGATGATGCCATCAATATTGGATGTAAGTTCAACCAGTGCTGGAGAAATGTTTCTTGGAGCATTTATTCCTGGGTTGGTTTTGGTAGGACTTTATGCGCTTTACATTCTTGTTTATGCTTTCTTTTTCCCTAAAAATGCCCCCGCAGTACCATACGAAGGAAGTATGGATGGAAAATTTTGGGGTAGAGTAGGACTAATACTGATCCCTCCACTTACCCTAATTCTTCTTGTTTTAGGTTCAATTATTTCTGGCGTTGCTACGGTCAATCAAGCTGGAGCTATAGGAGCAGCTGGTGCAATAATAATGGCAGGATATAGACTAGTAGAAAATAATCGCAACGCATATATTCCCGCAATTATAGCAATGTCAGGACTATTAATAACCTATTTAGCGTTAACAAGTTTTGAGATGAACTTAAAAGCCGCTGATGAATTTAGTGATTGGGTTGGCATAGGTACAGGTCTCCTTGGATCTTTACTTATTCTAATATCTTTGATCTGGAGCGGGTTCAGGCTCCTAAAAATTGACGGAACGATGCATGAAGTTATGCTAGAGACCGCTAAGACAACTTCTTTAGTTTTCATAATATTACTAGGTGCTGCAATCTTAACCGCTGCGTTTAGGGCCTTTGGAGGAGAAGAGTTGGTAAGGGAGTTCTTAAATTCCTTACCGGGAGGTTTTTGGTCTAAATTTTTGATGGTTATGGCTGTGATTTTTGTGTTGGGGTTCTTTTTGGATTTTATCGAAATAGCAGTGGTTGTCGTTCCTATTGTTGCTCCAATTCTATTGGCGGATCCATCAGCGAATATTACTGCGGTTTGGCTTGGCGTGATGATTGGGCTAAATATTCAAACATCATTTTTGACGCCTCCGTTTGGTTTTGCTCTTTTTTATCTCAGAGGAGTAGCTCCAGCAATTGTAAAAACAGTACAAATGTATAAAGGCGTGATAGCATTTATATGTTTACAGCTTTTGGCGTTGGGTATTGTTGGATACTTTCCAGCACTGGTTAATTATCTCCCAAATAGGCAAAGCTACTTGTCGGAGAACTCTCCACCCCCAAAAAATCCAAAGCTTCAGTACTGTCTTGAGAACTATAAATCGGAAATTTATTTTTCTAAGGATCAAACCATTCAGAAAGCTATTCAATCGGCTAGCTTACTCGATTATTCAAGTCTTCCAAAAAATGAGAACAAAAGCCTCAAAAAAGCTTTTGTCGACCTGCCTTTAGCACTTGTAAAACTCGAACAAGCCCTTGAAATTGAGAATAAAATAAAAATTGAGTCCAAAAACTTTAGACCCCTTCAACTTAAAGTTAGGAGGATTGAGCATCTCATTCGAGAAAAGGAAGAAGAGATATTAGAGTTGAAAGATGAGGAAAAAAGAGTCGATGAAGAAAGGATAAAGTCAATCAAGACGAAGATTGAAAAACTGGAAAGGGATATATTGTCATATGAAGAAGACATCCCGGAGAATTGGACTACTATCTACAAGGAGTTTAGGTCTTTATTGAAGACAGAGCAAAATTTGAGAAATAATTATAGAAGATCTGTTGATAGGTCTTACGATTCGATAGAAAAACTTTTGCAGACATTTGATCAGCAAGATGCAGTAGAGAGTTTCAAAATTGAATTCGCAAATTTTTACGGAGCGTTTAATATAGATGAGAAGGAAAACAATGAGGCTTTGTTGAAAGCACTTTATAAGAAAATCGGATCACTTATTTCAACAGAAAAGATAGCTAAACAAATATCAAAGGTAAGAAAGGAATTGAAGAGAGATAATCCTAAGGTAGAAACTGTGAATTCTGGGTTTGAAAGTGTTTTATCCGAAACAAAATCGCTGCAAGATTGGGTTGCAATGGCAAAAAATACTTTAGAAAATGATTTGGCTAAATTAAGAAGTGAATTAAAGAGCACTATTGGCGCGAGGTCACAGGCCAAATTTGAGAGAGAAGCTGCTCTATATGTTGCAGCGTGTGACTCAGTTCATCGAGATTTATCACTAAATTTTTAGTAATCTTTTTTATAGAAATTTAGTATTAATATTTTTATATCTAGCTAGTTGGGTATATTTAAAATTAAAAAATAATATGAGAATTCAACTTTAATTTAGAAATAGGTATCATAAATAAGTAACGTGACCTTTAACACTGTAGGTTTATTGATATGGGAAATAATTTATAGATTCAAATTGAAAACTATTAATAGTAATAATTGAGGATGGTAAATAAAAAACTTGATAGGGAAACCGCTCTTCATATAGCCGAATGTTATGCGGACTACAAGGACATGTCTTTGAGTTTCTAATTGGACTATTCTTCAGGAAGATAAATCGGATCTGGGGCTACATGACTTTCATGGTATTTTTGGTCAGCCGAGGGTTCTAAGTCTAAGTCTTTTGTTGGTTTCCAAATGTTATTTTTGAATACTTCCAACGGTTTGTATTCTTTTTTATAATCCATTTTTGGACTGCCCTCTACCCAATAACCTAAGTACACATAGTCAAGTTTTAACTCTCTCGCTAGCCTTATCTGGTCCAATATCATATATTTTCCCAAACTCCGGCGGCGTATTCCAGGTTCGAAGATTGAATAGACCATTGAAATACCGTCATCTAAAATATCAATAAGCGAAAGGCTAATTAGGTTTTTTCCTCTTTCACTCGATAGGTAGTATTCTACCACCTTTGAGTTAACATTAGTTTCCTCAATCATTGCTGAGAAATCCTCACAATCCATATCTGACATGCCTCCGTTTGCATGCCTTACCTTTATATATTTTTTAAATAGAAAAAACTGCTCATCCGATGCTACGGGGTCTTTTACTAACCGACTTAAATCGATATTTGCCTTAAGAGTCCGCTTTTGAGACTTAGAATGAGAAAACTCAGATACAGGAATTCTCGCAGAGAGGCATGCACAACAATTTGAACACGAGGGTCGGTATAGGACATTCTGTGACCTTCTAAACCCTTGTTTCGAAAGGGAGTTATTAAGTTTTTCTGAATTACTTCCATACAAAGCAGTAAAAAGTTTCCTTTCTACCTGGTTCCCTAAATAAGGACATTCCTGGGGAGCGGTTACATAGAACTGGGGGTTTCTTGATATTACATGACGCATTTGTTAAAGGATAACCTCAAATGAGAACCTATTTCAAGCCAATCTTTTCAATATTAAACGGAGTGCTTTGATAAATCTGATTTATCCAATTACCATAAAGTAAATGCGCGTGACTTCTCCATCTATTACTTGGCATAAGACTGGGATCGTCATTAGGAAAATAGTTTTTAGGAACTTGAAAGTTTACATCCTTTTTTTTGTCCCTAACGTATTCATCTCTGAGAGTTGTATTATCGTATTCAAGATGATTGAGTAAAAAGAGTCTTCTATGGGCCTCGTCTTGAATTAGGCAGGGTCCTACCTCATCAGAATCAATCAATATTTCTAAATTTGGTTGCTCTTTTATATCTTGGCTTGCGACTTCCGTCCATCTGCTTACTGGTACAATTAAATCATCAGAAAAACCTCTCAAATAGGGCGAGTGTGTCTTTTTATTCATATGCCGATAAAGCCCAATAGCTTTTGTTGAAAGTTGTCTCTTTTTTATTTGATGATGAAAAAAAAGCATCGCCATTGCACCCCAGCAAACGCCAAAAACAGAATAAACCGAATTTTCTGCCCACAATAATATTTCTTGCATTTCTGACCAATAGTCTACCTGCTCATATTCTAGCAATTCGATAGGAGCTCCAGTAATTATAAGTCCATCAAATCTTTTTGATGAGATATCATTAAACGTTTTATAGAAATTTTGCAGATGCTCATTTGATGTATTTTTGGAAACATGAGTAGACATTTTTATAAGCGTAAGCTCAATTTGAAGAGGGGTTGATCCTATCAATCTAGCAAATTGTGTCTCAGTCTTTATTTTTTCGGGCATTAGATTTAGCAAAGCAATTTGAAGAGGTCTTATATCTTGCTTTTCAGCTAGTTGGCTAGACATAACCATTACACCCTCGTTCTGGAGAATGTCAAAAGCAGGGAGGTTTTTAGGGATCTTAATGGGCATAACTATTCTATTTTTTCCTTCAACTTATTTTGGACAATATTTACAAAATCAAAACCGGTTTTTAGTTTTTCTACCTCATTAAAATTTACTGTCAGTCCCCAATTTCTTCCAATTTCTTCATACAATTTTTTTCTTCTAGCTACCAATGCCTTGTAACCGTATAAGATGAAATCATTGGGATCAACTCTTGTTTCATCTTTGTTAACCGACAGTAAATAATTTTTCCAAAGGTTTTTCAAAAACTCTTCTCTGTAAAACATGGGCTTTGGGCTCGATTTAAATCTCTGAATAAGAGTTTCATGAATATCATTATCGGCTTCCAAACAGATTATTAAAAATTTCTTAGAAATTGCTGTCAATATTTGGTCTTCTGGGTTGCTTGGGTCAACGATTTCACATAGAGAGCCAGAAGTATCACATATAAAATTTTCACCGTGTGCGTTAGTTGCAGCTTTGCAAGAATTGATTGTAGAAACTATTTCAGCTTCTTTATGTAACCTTTGTCTTCTTAAGTATTCTGTAAATGAAATGCCTCCTCTTTTTTTGTCTCCTGGTTTACCAAGAAAAAGAGACAAGTTTGAGAGATCATCAATAGAAAAACCTTCTAAAAAACGTTTGTTTTTTTCAGTAAACAGAATTTTGCCTATTTCATAGTCAACTGAATAATGTGTCCAGTTTTTTAATCGTTTTAGCTGAAGGGAAATGAAAGTTTTACCAAGACCTGACATTCCCAATAGTGCATAATGGGCCTCTTGTTTATCATTCCATTTAGAAAATAAATCTTGCTTCATTAGTATAGGCTGTCAGGCCTACTATGACGACTTTGCCTTGGCCAATGCATTTTGGATTTCATATTTTAGGTTGAGACGTTCATCGGGGCTCAGAAAAGCACCTAACTCTATGTGACGACCTTTTTCTACGATTGTTAGATAATTTTCAATTTTATTTGCTTTAACTTCCATTTTTACCTTTGTCCAAAATGGATTTCCTTCCCAGATAAGTTTCTCCTTGTTTTTTTCTTTATGAATGATTTCAATTTTCTCTGATGAAATCTTAATTTCTTCAAACATTTGACCGGACTGAAAACTCTTACCTAAAAAAAACAAAAATAAGTATAAGGTGGCTCCAGAAAACAATGTTAACGTAATACCAATTTGACTTCCTAAGAAAGGAATTATTGGAAATATAAGGCCAGCAGCTAGAATAAGGAAAACGATAATTGTCCCTTCAACACTCAATGACCGGTTTGGTATTAGCTTCATCCAGAGAATAGATGATTTATGCTTGTCTTCTTGATCGTATAACAATTTTATTAATCTTTTTCCTTATCTATTCAGTGCTGCCGAGATTCCGACTCCCACATCTCTTTTGTTGGAAGAATTTCAAATGTGTGCTCTGGGGGGGGGTTTGGTAACGTCCACTCTAAAGTATCAGCATGTGATCCCCAGTAAGCCTTTTCTTTTATCTTTTTTCCCCATATTAACGTGTAAAATATAACACCGAAGAAAAAGACAAACGAACCAAACGATATAAAAGCACCTATAGAGGATATATAATTCCAGAGAGCAAATTGCTCAGGGTAATCGATATACCTTCTTGGCATTCCTTGCCTCCCTAGGAAATGCTGAGGAAAAAAGGTAATGTTTGATCCAATGAACATCGCCCAAAAGTGTAGTTGACCTGCCCATTCAGGATATTGTCTCCCACTCATTTTCCCTATCCAATAATAAATACCGGCAAAAATACAAAACACTGCTCCAAGAGACATTACATAATGAAAATGTGCCACTACATAGTAAGTATCGTGATACGCTCTATCAACTCCAGCTTGACTTAAAACTATCCCTGTTACCCCTCCAAATGTAAACAAAAATAGAAAACCCATAGCCCATAGCATAGGGGTCTTGAATTCAATAGAGCCACCCCACATTGTCGCTATCCATGAAAATATTTTCACTCCCGTTGGAACAGCAATTACCA
>MDTB01074653.1_pt1 | contig 17399 bp, 17 predicted proteins | sample 811161 | NCBI WGS metagenome assembly MDTB01 (sample SAMN05326650, study PRJNA326480) | marine metagenome | isolation source: seawater | place: Mediterranean Sea | collected 2009
GTAGACCACTACGTTGATAGGCTGGATGTGGAAGCGCGGCAACGCGTGTAGCTGACCAGTACTAATAGCTCAATTGGCTTGATTTATGCACTGAAAAAAGTTTTTTGTCTTAGGATATAAAAATCGCCTTTAAATTGAAATAATATTGCGATAACTATTACAATAATGATTAGGCAAATCAGAAAAAAAATTATTAATAGTAAAGTTAATTTAAAACCATTCCCTTATATTTTCATAAGAAATATTTTTGATGATAATTACGTAAATGAATTGAATAATTTTTTACCATCCTACAATAATTTAAATGGTAAAGAAATAATGTTTCAAAGTAAATCAAAATCAAAAAAAACAATTCTTCCAAGTTCAGGTACGTATAAAAAACTCTCACAAAAAAAAGAATTTAGAAATTTAAATAAATATTTCAAAGATTTGAAATTTGAAATTATTAAAAAGTTTAATAAACAAATAAACGTTTATGTAAAAAAAAAAATAATTCCAAATAAACTTAAATATCATTCATCTTACTCTGTAATGAAAAAAGGTTATAAGAAAAGCCCTCACCTTGATAGAAGAGACCATCTGATACACATGATCTATTACTCTGATGCTGAAGCATCGAAGGGAGGTGAAATAATTTTAAACAAGATAAATAATAATATAAAAAAAGAATATGACATCTTTCCCTCAAAAAGGTCCTTAAAGGTTTTTAGAAAATATAAAGTAACAAAAAACTCTTTATTAATAATTTTAAATGTTCCTTGGGCATATCATTCAGTAAGTTACTATCATGGAAGGAAAGATAGAAAGTATTTCTATATGGTTTATGATTTTCCTATCAAAAAATCTGGTTCGATTACAAAAAATAGAAAAAAAGGTTTTAATGCTAATGATTTTTGGATGCAAAGAGTTTCAGTAAAATCAAATAAAAGGAAAAAAGTATTTTTATCAGAATAAATGCCACAAAGCAAAAAAACTTTAAACTCAAAATTTTTTCAATTTATCCCAAAAAAAATAAATGATGAAATTGATTTGTCTACTTATGAGGGTTGGAATAAATCACTTATAATCAAAATATTTTTAAAAAGAGGATCTATTATTGACAGTATATTCATTAGAGAAAATTTTCCAAAAATAATTGATAAAGAAAAAATGTTTATCAATACTCATGGTTTATCAATATTCAAATCTAAAATAAAAACAATAAATTTAAAAAAATTTGATGCATTAAATATTTCTTCAGATAATATAAATTATGAAATTAAATCTATAGAGGACTCTATTTTATATATTGTTAGCTCAGAAAATTTTAAAAAAAGAACATCTGTGTCTGAATATTTTAATTTTAAAAAAGATATCAAAGCTATAGACATTTGGGGAGGACAATGTATTTCTAGACCATATTCTGGTGCAAATTTGAATGTCGTCTTATTTGATCTTAAACCAGGTTTTAAATTTAATGACAAAGGTCATACAAACGAGCAAATTACTTGGCTGATAGACGGAAGCATGGATTTTTATTGTAACCACATAAAGGAAGAATTAACAGACCTCAAAGGCGTAGATATAGGTCCCAATCATGAACATGGAGGGATATCAAATGGCGCAATAGGATTTGATGCATTCTTTCCTAAAAGAGAAGAAGGAAAATACTCTCAAAGCATAAAAACCTTAAAATTTTAAGGCTTTACAATTTCCTCATTGCGAATTAGTGTTCAAACTTTGAACATATGAACAAAATTAATATTTTAGATTGTACATTAAGAGATGGTGGTTATTACAATAATTGGGACTTCTCCAAAGAACTAGTCAACGATTATCTAAAGGCTATTTCAGACTCAGGCATAACAAATGTAGAAATAGGTTTTAGGTCTCTAAAAGAAAATAAATTAAACGGACCAAATTTTTTTTCAACAGAAAATTATATTAATATCTTAAAAATTCCAAAAGATATAAATATTGGGGTAATGATTAATGTTTCAGAATTAATACAATATAGTGAAAATTATAAAAAAATTTTATCAAAAGTTTTTAAAGAAAAAAGCAAATCAAAAGTAAAATTTATAAGATTAGCCACACATTTTACTGAAATCGATGAAGTTGTAAAAATTTGTAAAATTCTTAAAGCAAAAAAATATAAAGTGATTATTAACTTAATGCAGATCACTGAGCAAAGTGAGAAAAGTATAATTGAAACCTCAAGGAAAATGAAGGAAGCTGGACCCGATGTTTTATATTTTGCTGATAGTTTAGGAGCTATGAATACCAACGATGTTTTTAAATATGTTAATAATTTGAGATCTCATTGGAAAGGTGAATTAGGAATTCATACACATAATAATTTAGGTAAAGCAGTTTCTAACACTCTTGCTGCTATAGAAAATGGTGTTACATGGATTGATTCAACCGTTACAGGAATGGGAAGAGGTCCCGGTAATTCAGAAACTGAGTATGTCTTAATAGAAATGAGTAAAAAAACAAAAAAAAAATACGATTTACTTCCCATTACTAAAATCATCAAAAAATATTTCGAACCATTAAAGCTCAAATATAAATGGGGTCCGAATTCTTTTTATTATTTAGCAGGAAAGTACGGCATCCATCCAACTTATATTCAAGAAATGTTGAACATAAAAATGGATGAAATTGAAATTTTGGAGGCTATTAAACAACTCAAAAATGGTGATGGAAAAAAATATGATGTAAATCTTGTGAAATCTGAATTTCAAAAACCTATAAAATTAAAAAAAGGAAATTGGTTGCCTAAAAAAAAAGTGAGTCGAAGAGAAGTTTTTTTAATTTCTTCTGGCCCAAAACTTAATGAATATAAAAAAGAAATTGAAAAGTATATAATTAAAAACAAACCATTTGTTATAGCTTTAAATACTTCTGTAAAAATAAGTAAAAAATTAATTGACTTATATGTTGCATGTAATCCTTTGAAGCTAATGGCAGATGTAGAACAATATAAAAATATAAAATCACCTTTAGCTGTTCCTTTTTCAATCTTATCTGATGAAATTAAAAAGAAATTTAAAAAAATAAGAATTTTAAACTTTGGAATAGGATTAAAAGATAATTCTTTTAAATTTTATGGCAATTGTTCTTACGTGCCTAAGTTATATACTGTAGCTTATGCCCTAGCTATTGCTGCTAGCGGGAAAGCTAAAATAGTGTATCTTGCTGGATTTGATGGCTATCAGAAAGGAGATAGGCGGTTAAAGATAATTGAAGAAATATTTAATAGCTATAAAGAAACACCAGGCGCAAGACCAATAACAGCTATTACTCCAAGTCTTTATAATATTAAGAAGAAATCAATATATACTTTATGATATTAGAAAATATTTCCACAGTTCTCACAGTTAGAAAAGGATCTGAAAGAGTGAAAAACAAAAACCTAAAATCTTTCAGTAAAAAAAACCTATTATCTTATAAAATTGAAACACTTTTAAAGGTAAAAAGTATTAAAAAAATAATAGTCAATACTGACTCAGATGAGGCAATCTCAGTAGCCAAAGATTATGGTGTTGAATTTCATAAAAGAGATGCTTATTACGCTAGTTCACAGTGTCCTAATAATGAGTTTTGGGAGCATATAGCAGACAATACAAAGAGTGATTACATTCTTTTTACTCACTGTACAAATCCCATGATTAAAGTGAAAACCTACGAGGATATGATAAAAATATTTCAAAAGGAAAAAGAAAATCATGATAGTTTTAATAGCGTTTCCGAAGTTAAAGAATTTCTTATATTAAATAAAAAACCTTTAAATTTTAATTTTAGTGAAGCTCCAAACTCACAAAATTTACCAGATGTAATAAAATTGAACTTTGCAATAAATATTTTATCAACAAGATTAATGAAAAAGAAAAAATCATTAATAGGTGACAAACCCTATTTTTATAAACTTAGTGCTGTAGAAGGATTTGATATAAATACAGTTCAAGATTTTGAATTCGGAGAATTTTTATTTAACAAAGAATTTAGAAATGAACATTAAAAGTATAGCAAAAAATGCAAAGAAAGACTTAATCTTTTTAAAAAAAGATTACACAATTATTAAAAATATTGATTACAGAAAAAATGAATTAAAAAATAAAGTTATTAAAATATCAAAATCCTTTGGAAAGATTTTACCTCAAAATAGTAAAGGAAATAAAATTCTAGAAATTAAACCTAAAAAAAAAATAAAAGTTTTTACTAAAAAATTAAAAAAAGAAAAATTGCGATATCATGAAACTAATCTAGGAGGATCAATACATTCTGATGGCCCACAACTTAATAATCCACCTAATTTTGTATTCATGGCATGCATTAACCAAGCTAAAACAGGAGGGCATTCAACATTAGTGAGTACAAAAAAAATTTATAATTTTTTACATAAAAATAAAAAAAGTTTACTTAAAACATTAACTAGAAAATTTTATTTCGAAAAAAGAGGATTTTCTAAAGAAAAAACTAAGTCTGTTCTAGCTAAACCTATTTTTAAAAAAAAAAAAAATAAAATTACTTTTCGATATTTAAGAGAATATATTGAAGCAGGATATCAAATAAAGAAAAAGAAGCTTTCAAAAAATCAGATAAAAAGTCTTAATTACTTGGACAATTTACTTTCAAGTAAGAAATTTTCAGTAAATTTTAAATTAGGTAAAGGAGATTTGTTAATATTAAATAATAATCATGTTGCTCATGGTAGAACTAAGTTTGCTTTAGAAAAAAATAATCGTAGAAGGTTAATAAGAGTTTGGGTTAGATGAGTTTAGCTAATGTTGATATTATTTTACTTTCAGCTGGAGTTGGAAAAAGATTAGGAAATATTGGAAAAGTAAAACCAAAATCCTTAATAGTAATTAATAATGAAACCTTAATTTCTAGACTAATTAAAATTTTAATTAAGTTTAAAGCAAAAAAAATTTCTATTTTAGTAGGTTATAAATCTTATTTAATAAAAAAGGAATTAAATAAGTTTAAAAATGTAAACTTTAAATATATTGAGATAAATAACTACAGAAAATATGGACATGGGTTAACTTGGTATAAGTACAAAAATTATTGGAAAGAAAAGAAGAAAAAAATTTTATTGGTTCATACTGATATAATTTTTGATGAAAAATTTATCAAAAATATATTAAGAAGTAAAAAAGATAACATTATAGGCATCAAGGATAAAAAAAGATCTAAGATGAGACAATCAAGTTTTGTAGTAGATGTTAACTCAAAAAATCAAATAAATAAAATTGATTACTTAAAAAATTCAAAAAAATACGTAGGAGAAATAATAGGGATTAATAAAATTTCAGGAAATTTGATGCAAAAGATATTCAATTTTATGAGCATGATGTTTAAAGAGGAAAAAAATAAATTTCTTTCATGGGAACAAATAATAAATCAATTTATCATTAAAAATAAACCGCCTCTGTATGCATTAAATAATCAAGTATATCCTTGGATAAATATTAATAAGATTTCAGATCTTAAAAAAGCAATAAAACAATTTAGAGGAATATGATTATATTAAATTCATTTAAAATAGATAATTCACAAAAGAATTCTTTAAAATGTGTTTATGATTTAAAAAAATTTATAGAAAATTTTTCAGATCAAGAAATGTATGAAAAAAATTTAATTAGATTTTCAAACATACTTGGTTGCGACTCAGCTCCCCTTAAACTTAAATCTAAAAAACTCATTTCAGATGAATTTGATTTTAAAAAAAACAAATTTAATAACTTTTCTTCCTCTTTACAAATTATAATAAGTTTTTTTATTTTTATCTATCTTGTTCTCTTAACTATTTGTTCTTTTAAAAAACACAATACTGAAAAATTAGATCTAATTCTAATGAATGTAAGTCAAATAGATGAAATTGAAAAATTTAAAAAAGTTTTAAGTTGTTTCAAGTCTGTAATAATTACAGATAAAAAATTAAATTTTCAAAATACTAGAGAGAACATAAGTGATCTTTACTTAAAGGATAATCTAATTTTCAAATATAAAGAAAATATATTAGATTTATCTTATAAAGACAAAAATGAAAAAGTAAGTATCAATACTATAATAAAATTTAAGAAAAAAATTCCTTTTTGTTCGGAAAGTATCAAAAAAAAATTTGAACTTTTAAATTTTGGAATAAAACTTTTTTTTATTTCTTTATCTAAAAATTTTAATTTTTTTCAAGTTTACAATAAAATTCTTTACTCTTATATAAGTAGTTATTCAATTTTTAAATGTTTTAATGCTAAATATTTAATTCAGGATAGAATTTTCAGTACTTGTCCTATTAGAAATTATATTTTTAAAAAACTTGGTGGAAAAATAACAAGTTGTGTTCAAAGCCATATTACTGAAGCATCTATTAGTATGTTTAATGATACTGATATATTATTTACATTTGGAAAAGAGCAGTTTTCAAAAAATTTTTTAATTGATTTAGGTAGTAGAGTTCAAAAAAGTTTTCCAGTTGGATCTTTGAGAGCTGAAAGTTTCTATGTTAATTCTGCTAAGAATTTTCATGTAGATGAAAAAATTGATATTTTAATTTTTGGCGTAAACCTTTTTAATTGGCTGTATCTAAACAATAATACATACGAAAATTACTATAATTTCATAAAATTAATGGGTGAAGTATCTAAAAAGTATGAAAATTTAAATATATATTTAAAGCACCATAGCAATAACCATAAAAAAGTTGATTGGAAAGAACGAGACTTAATTAAAGATACCAGAATCAAATATTTAAGTTCTTTTTCAAATACCTACACATACATAAAAAATACTAAACTTTTCTTTTCATTTTCATCAACCATGATACTAGAAACATGTGGTCTAGTGGGCAAAAGCTATTTTATTGACCCAAGCGAGAATAATTTTGTTTTTTTTGAAAAAAATAAAAATTTAAATAAGATTAAATTAAATTCAATGGAAAAAATAGAGTCAATTATAAAACAACATTTATTAAATAAAAACGACACGATTAATAACTTTGATGACATTTGTTTAAACAGTGCTAATGTAAGTGAATTAATTGTTTCAAAAATAAGAGAAACAGCTTGTGAATAAAAAAAAAGTATATTTTGCATTTTCAGACGATATTCTTCACGCGGGACATAAAAAAATTCTAAAATATGCATCAAAATATGGAGAGATAATATTAGGATTATTAACTGATGAAGCAATAACTTCCTATAAAACTTTACCTCACCTTAGCTATGAAAAGAGAGAGAAGCTTGTCAAAAAATTTAAATATATAAAACAAGTAGTTAAACAAGAAACACTAGATTATACAAAAAATTTGAAAAAAATTAAGCCTGATTACGTTGTTCATGGTGACGATTGGAAACATGGTATTCAAAAAAATACTAGGAAAAAAGTAATAAATACTCTTAAAAAAATTAAAGGTAAATTAATAGAAACTAAGTACGTAAAAAATATTTCTAACAGTTATATTAAGGAAAAAAAATTAGAAATAGGTAATGCCCCTGAAAATAGAAGATCAAAACTTAAAAGACTTATAAGCGTAAAAAAAATAGTTAGGATTTTAGAGTCTCATAGTCCGTTATCAGGTTTAATAGTAGAAAATACATCAGTATATAAAAAAAATAAATTTTTAGAATTCGATGGTATGTGGTCTTCTAGCTTAACAGATTCCACTGTTAGAGGAAAACCCGATAACCAATCTGTAGATTATTCATCAAGATTTATTGGTTTAAATGAAATTTTAGATGTAACAACTAAACCACTGATTTTTGATGGTGATAATGGAGGAAGATTAGAACACTTACCTTATATGATCAAAACCTTGGATAGGTTGGGTGTTTCGGCAATTATTCTAGAGGATAAAATTGGTCTTAAAAAAAATTCATTATTCAAAAAACAAGAAGGTGTAAAACAAGATAGTATAAAAAATTTTTGTAAAAAGATAATTGCTGCAAAGAAAGCCATAACTTCGGATGATTTTATGATAATAGCGAGAATTGAAAGCTTTATTCTTGGAAAAAATTTAAAAGATGCGATCAATAGGGCTAATGCTTATTCCAGAGCTGGGGCTGACGCTATAATGATACACAGCAAAGAGAACAATCCAAGGGAAATTTTTTCTTTTGCAAAAAAATTTAAAAAATCAAAATATTTTAAACCAATGGTATCAGTACCTTCAACTTATTCTTCTACTTTTGAAAAACAATTAATGAATAACGGTTTTAAAATAGTTATTTACGCCAATCATCTTCTTAGAGCCTCCCATCCAGCAATGGTTGAAGTTGCGTCTAAAATTTTAAAAAATGAAAGAGCTTTTGAGTCAGAAAAAAAATTATCGTCAATTAAAGACATTATAAAACTTATTTAAATGGTAGAAACAGAAATATTTTATAATTTTTTAAAAAAAAAAATAAAATTCTTTACAGGTGTTCCTGATAGTGTTCTTAAAGATTTTACAAAGCTTCTTAATGAAGATAAATCGGTATCACATTATCCAGTTTATAATGAAGGTAATGCAGTCTCATTATCAATAGGCTACCATTTAGCAACTAATAAAATTGGATGTGTTTATTTACAGAATTCTGGTTTAAGCAATTCAATCAATCCTCTGATTTCAATAGCACATAGAAACGTTTATTCAATCCCATCACTTCTTGTCATTGGGTGGAGAGGGTCACCCCATGTAAAAAAGGATGAACCACAGCACAATACCAAAGGAAGAATTACTAAAAATTTATTAAATCTTTTAGATATTAAATTTGTAATTTTAAGAAAAAAAAGTGATTTGAAAAAATTAAATAGATTAATTGTTTTAGCTAAAAACAAAAAACAAACTGTAGCCTGTTTAGTTGAAAAGAACGTCTTGATATCAAGAAAAAAATTTAAATTTGAAAAAAAAAAATATACATTTCAAATAACTAGGGAATTTTTTATAAAAAAGTTTCTCAACAAAATAAAAAAAAATACTAAAATTGTTTCTACTACTGGTTTTACATCACGAGAATTATTTAAAATTAGAAATACTTTAAAAATTAAAAGTGGAAGTGATTTTTATATGATTGGTGGTATGGGACACGCAGGAATGGTGGCTCTGGGTGTTTCACTAAGTAGAAAAAATGATGTTATATGTTTAGATGGAGATGGTTCGCTTTTGATGCATTTTGGATCACTAAAATTATCTGGAATGTTTGGTAAAGCAAATTTTAAACATATACTTTTTAATAATGGATCTCACGAATCAGTTGGCGCACAAAGAACATTTGTTGAAAATTTGCCTTTTTCTACTTTAGCAAAAACATTAGGATATAATTATACCGACACGATAAGTAATCACAAAAATTTTGATAAAAAACTTAAAAAATTTATTAGTTCAAAAGGTCCCTCTTTTTTGGAAATTAAAACAAAAATTGAATCACTAAAGAATATGGGAAGACCAAATAATTTTATTAAAATCAAAAATAAATTTAAAAAATGAAAATATCTAATTTTGAGGAAATATCCTCATTTCTGAACGATAATAAATTTAAGAAGTGTTTACTCATTACGGGTAATAACTCCTATTATAAATCAGGGGCTGACAAAATTTTTGGTAAAATTTTAGAAAAGAAAATTTTAGTCAAATATTTTAAAGAAAATTCAATTCCTGAATTTGATGAATTAAAAAAAATTATTGCTCTAATAGAAGAGTTCAAACCCGATCTAGTAATAGCTATTGGTGGAGGAGCAGTAATGGACTATGCAAAGTCCGCTTGTTGTTTGAACTCAAGTGTAAAAAAAGAGGATATTATTGAAGGAGTAATTAAATATAAAAAAAAAGTAAAATTATGTGCTATACCAACAACAGCCGGATCTGGTGCGGAAGTCACTGAGAATTCTGTCATTTATTTAAAAGAAATTAAATATTCTGTAGAAGATAAATTAATTAAACCTGACTATTATTTCTTAATTCCAGAACTAATAATTGACTCCAGTTTTAAACTAAAAGCTTCGGCAGGCTTTGATGCTATAGCACAAGGAGTGGAATCCATTTTATCTGTCAAATCAAACATTGAAAGCTCTAATTTTTCAGTTAAGTCACTTGATTTATCTTTTTCGAGTTTTCAGAATTTTCTAGAAAAACCTAATTATGAAAATACAAAAAAAATGTCTCTAGCAGCTAATCTTTCAGGAAAGGCAATCTCTATAGCACGAACTACAGCACCTCATGCTTTATCTTATCCGTTCACGAGTTTATATAATGTCAGCCATGGACATGCTGTGTCGCTAACTTTTACAGAAATTATAAAATTTAACTATGAAAATATGAAACGAGCTAAACCAAATATTGATTTAAAAAAAAAATATGAGTTATTATTTAATATTTCAAAAACTAAATCAATCAATGAGTTCTGTGATTATTTAAATCATTTAAAAAAAATTGCTAAACTTGAAGGAAAATTAAAAAATTTAAACATTAACTTAGATAATGCTTATGAAAAAATTTTATTAGGAGTGAATTCACTAAGACTTAAAAATAATCCAGTTGAGATTAGTTTTGAAGAAATAAAAAAAATACTTAATTCAATTAATAGATGATTAAAAAAAATTTAAATAAACTTTGGAATATCCTTGATAGTAAACAACGAAAAGATGCTCGACTTATAATTTTTTTCCTTGTATTGAGCATGCTAGTAGAAACTTTAAGTATCGGATTAGTATTTCCAGTTGTTTCAGTTTTATTTAAAGTTGGCAATACAAGCTCAAATTTTTTTGAAGAAATAAGTAGCTCATTTTTTACTAATATAAATTACGAGCAAATAGTAATTTTTTCACTTTTTGTGTTACTTTCTGTTTTCTTGTTAAAAAGTTTATTTCTAACCCTAGTAGCTAAGATTGAGGTAAAAAAGATAGTTAACATAAAACTGATTGTAGCAGAAAAACTTTATAAAAAATTTTTACTGAGTCCTTACTCATTTCATTTAAAAAATAACTCATCAAGTTTAATCAATTTTACAAATGATCAAGTTGATGCCTTTGGAAACAGCCTTTTTAGTTATATTAGTTTACTTGCAGAAATTTTAGTTGCGATCGGCATCATATCAATTTTACTCTTTTTTGAGCCACAAAGTACTTTATTGATATTAAGTCTTGCATTGATATTTGGCCTAATTTTTTTTCTTTTATTCAACAAAAAAATATCTTTTTTAAGCGCAAAGAGATTGGAAAATAAAACATTAAAAATTAAAGATTTGCAGGAAGGGTTTGGTGCAATAAAGGAGATCAAGATTTATAATAAAGAATCTTTCTTTATCAGAATATTTAAAATGCATAATAACTCTGTTTTTGAGATTGAAGCGTTTGAAGATTTTATTAAAAGACTTCCGAGGTTATGGTTTGAGTTTTTATCGGTATTAATATTCATCTCTTTTTTAATGTTTTTAGTAATATTTTATGATTATGATTTTATAAGTATTACTCCAACACTTGGCTTATTCGGTGTTGCTTCGGTAAGACTTATACCGTCAATAAACAGAGTAATTATGGCAATACAAACCATAAATTTTTCTGAAGCGGGAATAAATGTAGTGTCTCAAAATATTGCTTCGATAAAAGATGTAAAAAGTGGATCTATTCAAAAAATTAAAAATGATTTTAAAGATAAAATTGTATTTGAAAACGTTAGCTTCTCTTATGACTCGAATAAAAAAATTTTAGATGATATAAATTTAGAAATTAATAAAGGAGACTTTATCGGCATATTTGGAGAAACTGGTTCTGGTAAATCTACTTTTTTAAATATCTTATTGGGTTTAATTTTTCCAAACACAGGAAAAATTTTAATGGACAATAAAGAAATATTATCTGACTTGCCAAACTGGCAAGCCCAAATTGGATTTGTTCCACAATCTATTCATTTGCTTGATGATAGTATAAAAAATAATATAGCATTTGGTTTGAGCGAGGATGAAATTGATATTTTATCTCTAAAACAAGCAATAAAAGATGCTGAGTTAGATAATTTCGTTAATAGTTTGGATGATAATTTTAATACAAAAGTAGGCGAGAGGGGCGCTAGAATATCAGGTGGGCAACTACAGAGAATAGGAATTGCTAGAGCTCTATACAAGAGCTCGCAAGTATTAATTTTTGATGAGGCTACTGGATCACTAGATAGTGAAACCGAGTCGAATTTAATGAATACTATAAATAAATTAAAAAAAGATAAGACAATTATTTTTGTTTCTCATAAAAAAAAACCGATGGAATTTTGTAATAAACTTTTTGAAATTAAACAAGGTAAGATTTTAGAAAAAAAACAATATGAATAATTATCTTAAACTAGTCAATAAACTTTCAAGAAGAAACAGTAAACTATATAATCTAAAAACAGAGTCAATTTCGCAAGTTATATTTTGTCGTATTTCCTACTTGATAACTCCTATTTTTATTTATTTAAAAATATCTCCCAATATTATTACATTTTTAAATTTTATAATTTCTATTTTTTCAGTAATTTTAATTTTCTTAGGCGATGTAACATTTTTTAATTATGGAATTTTTTTATACTTTCTTTATAGAACTATCGACTTTTGTGATGGTGGAGTTGCAAGACATAAAAATATTTCAACATTTTATGGAAGATTTATTGATGCGGTAGCTGATATTTTCTTCAATTCGTTCGTTTTATTTTCTTTATCATTTTTTGCATATGAATATTTTGATTCTAAAATTTTATTAATTGTAGGAATAATAGCTTCAATTTTAACGTCCTATGATAGTTTTATTTATGATAAATATTCGTCTCTCGCAAGATGGTCTAATTCTCAAAATAAAAAGAAAATCTTACCATATATTAAAAAAACATTTTTGCCCAAAATATCGTTTATGTATAACGATATAATTACAGTAACTATTCTATTATTACCTTTCTTAATTTTGAGCAGTAAGCTTTTTTATTTTGCTTTTTTTCTGGTATTTATTGTTTTTATTCTTTCAGCTATACAAACATTTTTCATCCATCTATATTTTGGCTATACCTACCTAAATCTTAATGCATCCGACAAAAACAGTAAGAAAAAAGCCAAATAATTGATGCAAACAAAAAAAATCTTTACAAAACTCCTCTTTTTTAATTATATGTTCAATATTTGAACAAAAGAACTTATGGAAAACAATAGAGAAGATGACTTGGATGTTTTAAGAAAAATTAAGAAAAATCCTTCATCATCACAAAGAGAATTAGCCAAGGAATTGAATTTTAGTTTAGGTAAATTGAACTATTGTTTGAAATCTTTGAAGAATAAATGATTTATAAAAATTAATAATTTTAGAAAAAATCCCAATAAATTAAATTACGCTTATGTTTTAACTCCAAAAGGTATTGCTGAAAAAACGAAATTAACAATAGCATTCATGAAGAGAAAAATGAATGAGTATGATGAGCTTAAAAGAGAAATAGATAGTGATGAAAATAAATAATTATAAACCAATAGTATCTCTTAAAAAGGGATTTGAATTAAGAAAAAAAATTTTTTTCAATAGAGCATCAGCAGTTTTTCCTATTTTCATTACAAATAAAAATGATTTTTTTATAGTATTTTTTAATTATTGGAAAAATAAAAACAAGATAAATACTGATCAAATTAGTTTGATAATTAATATTTACGATGAAGATGGAAATTTAATAAAAAGAAATGAAAAAAAAATAGATGAATTTCATAACCAGTTTTCTATTAAAGAGTCTCTAGAGAAAAAATATACAAAAAATTTTTCAGGTTCTGTAAATATAGAAATCTTATCACTTGTGAAATTAGGTTTTCCATTCCCTGCAATAATAGGTGTTTATAAATCTAACAATCTTTATAGCTCAGTTCATAGCGCCGGGCGAATAAAAGGTGCGAATGAGAGACATGATGTAAATTATACAGATGAAACTAATTGGAGTTGCAAATTCAAAAAAGGGATAACTCCTTTTTTTCATTATTTTAAGGGACCAACAGAACCAAGAATAAAAAAAATCAAAGTAAGTTTATTGTCTCACAAGAAAAAGGTAAAAAAAATAAAAGAGATAGATGTAAGTAAGATAAATCCTTTTGGATCCAAAATTTTTTATATTAAAGATATATTTAAAAAAACGAAGTTTTCTAATTTAGATTTTGTTTCTGTAAAAGTTGAACATAATTCTATTTTTCCAAGACTAGTAGTAGGAAATTTTCATAATAAAAAAAAATTTTTTGAAGTTACTCACTCTTTTCCTGCAATATACCATAAGGACTACTGCCCTTTAATAAAGGAGAAACCTGTTCAATCAAAGTTAAGCGGTTATAGAGTAAAAGACTTGAACTTAGATTTAAAGGTATTCCCAACTAATTGTCCTGGTTTTTTCAAAGCTATACCATTTGTAAAAAAATTTAACCAAAAAAAACTTTTTCCATCAAGTAAAATTATAAAATTTTCTCCGAAGGTTTTATCTCAAACAAACATTTTTAATGTAAAACAAGAGGATCAGTTTTTATCACTTAAAATGTTTGGAAAAAAAATTCCTTCTAGGTTCAATGCCTCTTTTATTTATAAAGTTAAAGATAAAAAAACAGAATATTCTGTAGATATTGCTGATGGAGCAAGATCGTGTGTAACTCCTGCAAAAACGAGTCATTGGGGACATGGATATATAGGGGAAAAGTATGAGACAATTGTTTTAATAATTAATGATAATTATCAAATTAATAACTATGAAGCTGCAGAAGGTGAATTAAATATTTATTCTTCAAATTTTAAAGATAAAAAGAAAATTAAAATAGATGCAGATTCTATAACAGCAATTAAAATTTCAGATTTTGATAAATCTAAAATACTTAGAAAAAAAAATAATTTCTTTAGTTGGTTTTTAAAAATGAACAAACCTGGGTGCGAAGCTTTCTGGTTAAGCTATCGAAAATCAGATGGAGCAATATTTGGGGATCATAGTTTCTAATAATGAATGTTTTAATAACAGGTTCAGAAGGCTTTATAGGCTCACATCTTGCGGAAGCTCTTGTTAGGAAGGGATATAACGTAAAAGCTTTAGTTTTATATAACTCTTTTAATTCTTGGGGTTGGCTTGAACAGATAGATAAAAATATTTTAAAAAATATAGAGGTAATAACTGGTGATGTTCGTGATGAATATTTAATCCGAAAAATTATTAAAAAAACGAATAGACGTTGTAATAAATTTAGCTGCTTTAATTGGTATACCTTACTCATACCGTGCTTCAAAGTCGTACTTAGATACAAATGTTTATGGATTACTAAATATTTTAAATGCTTGTAAGGATTTTGGGATTAAAAAAATTATACATACTTCCACAAGTGAAGTTTATGGTACTCCAAAAATTATTCCTATAACAGAGTCACATCCAGTATCGGGACAATCACCTTATGCTGCAAGTAAAATCGCAGCAGATCAACTAGCTTTATCTTATGAAAAGTCATTTAATTTACCAGTTACAGTATTACGTCCGTTTAATACCTTTGGCCCAAGACAATCAGCTAGAGCTATTATTCCAACAATTATTACTCAAATCTTAAGAAGCAATACTTTAAAATTAGGATCATTATTTCCTACTCGAGATCTTACATATGTAGAGGATACAGTAACGGGTTTTATTAACTCTATTAATAATAAAAAAAATATTGGAGAAATAATAAATATTGGTAGTGGATTTGAAATATCGATCAAAAAGCTATCAGAAATAATTTCAAAATTAATGAACAAAAAAATAATCATTAAATCACATAAAGAGAGGATAAGACCAAAAAATAGTGAGGTAACAAGACTGCTTGCTTCAACAAAAAAAGCGAAAAAAATAATTAATTGGAAGCCTAAATATTCAGGCAAAAAAGGATTTGAACATGGATTAAACAAAACAATCCATTGGTTTTCTAAAAAAGAGAATCTTAAATTTTATAAAACGAATATTTTTAATGATTAAAAAATAAAAATGAAGAAAATAAATATTTTAGTTACTGGTGCAGGTAGTGGTGTTGGTCAGTCAATAATTAAGTCTCTTAAAATTTCTAAGATTAATTGCAATATTATTTCTGCAGATATTAGTGAATATAATGCAGGATTGTATAGAACAAAAAAATCTATTTTAGTTCCTAAAGTTGAAAAAAAAGGGACTCTTCGATGGTATATTAAAAATTTGAAAAAATTAAAAATCAATGTTTTAATGATTGGTTCTGAGTTTGATATTAATTTTTTTTCTAAAAACAAATATATAATTAAAAAAAAAACTAACTGTGAGGTATGTGTTGCTGATCAGGAAGTAATTAAAATGGCTAATGATAAATATTTAACACAAATTTTTCTAAAAGATAACAATTTACCTTTCTTAAGAACGTATGCTCCAAAAAATTTAAAAGAGGCTATAAATTTTTCAAAAAAATTAAATTTACCTTTTGTGCTTAAAAGTAGAATAGGCACTTCATCAAGAAATGTATATGTTATTAAAAATTTAAAAGATTTAGTTTCTTTATTTCATTTTGTAAAAAAACCTATTTTGCAAGAACATATTGGTTCTTTAAAAAATGATTTTAAAACTGAGTATACTTGTAGTTTTTTTACTACAAAAAATAAAGAAATTATGGGACCTTTTATTGCTAAAAGAAAAATTTTAAATGGAACTTCATGGATAACAGAAGTTACAAAAGATAAAAAAATTTCTGATCTAGTAATACGTATTGCAAAGTCAATCGATAACAAAGGAAGTTTTAATATTCAATTAAGAAAAAGCAATCGAGGTCCTATCCCATTTGAGTTTAATCCAAGGTTTTCAGGGACGACATCAATAAGATCAAATTTTGGGTTCAACGAGCCCGAAATGTTTGTAAAAAATTTTTTTCAAAACAAAGCTTTAAAAAACCCAAAAATAAAGACAGGGATTTGTTTGAGATATATTGAAGAAATTTTTTTAGAGGGAATAAACAGATCTAAAATGTCAAAAAGTTTTGGAAAAGGTCAAACAAGAAATTGGTTTTAATGAAACATATCGGATTAACTGGAGCATCAGGATTATTAGGAAAACATGTAATTTTTTTATTACTTAAAAAAAATTATAAAGTAATAGCTACAAGTAAAAAAAAACCCTTAATTAATCACAAAAATCTTATATGGAAGAAAATGGATTTAAGTAAAAATCTTGAAAATTCCAGCTTAAAAAGAATATATAAAAAAGTAATTTGTTTAATTCACATTGGGGCTTTCGTTCCCCATGCCGGAGAGAAAGTAGGATTAAAGCAGATTAATCAAATTAATGTTATTTCCTCTTTAAAGCTAGCTAGCTGGTCTAAAAAAAATAATAAACATTTTATTTTTATCTCTGGTTCAGTGTTATATAAAAATCAAAATTCTAAAAATAAAGAAATTTCCCCTATTTTAAAAAATAGTGAAAATTCATA
>MDTB01179298.1_pt1 | contig 17397 bp, 20 predicted proteins | sample 811161 | NCBI WGS metagenome assembly MDTB01 (sample SAMN05326650, study PRJNA326480) | marine metagenome | isolation source: seawater | place: Mediterranean Sea | collected 2009
GAAGTTCTTCTTGGTCAAATTTCTGACAAGATAACGTCCTATAAAACCACCACCACCTAGAATTGTTGCTATCGGGTAATTATTCATGGTATTGAAGAATAGGTATGGCAAAAATACATAAATTTCAAGGAGACATAACGAAAGAAGTGGCTAAGTCACTCAAAGAGTCTATTGCAATTGATACTGAAGCTACTGGTCTACAGATCCCAGAAAGGGACAAGCTGAGTCTAATCCAAATCTGTGATCAAAATGGTTTGGTCTACATAATACAACCAGATAGAAAAAGCTATAAAGCTCCGAATCTTGTTTCTATTTTGGAAAATGAGAAAATTTTAAAAATTGGTCATTTTCTTAGATTTGATAAAAATGCTCTAGAATATTTTCTTAAATGCAAAGTTAAAAATATTTTTGATACTAAAATTGCAAGCAAGGTTGTAAGAACATACACTGATCAACATGGTCTTAAAAATTTAGTTTACGAATTTTGCAATAAAAATTTAGACAAAAGAGTTAGTAGCAGTGATTGGAATAAAGATATAAACGAACTAAGTGAAAAACAATTAGAGTATGCTTCTAACGATGTAATCTTTCTTCACAAAATAAAAAATGAATTAGAAAAAATGCTTAAAAGAGAGAATCGTATGGATTTATATAAAAGCTGTATCACATTTTTAGATACAAGAATTAAACTAGATCAATCTGGATTTAAATTTGATGTTTTTGAGCATTAATGGTTAAAACAAATAATATAAAAATAGCAAAAAAATCTGCAGGTATTCAGATTACTGAATTGAAAAAAATTAATAAAGTTTTTAATAAATCTTTTTCAAAAGCAGTAGATGCACTTGCAAGCTGTAAAGGTAAAGTAATTTGTGCTGGGGTTGGAAAATCAGGACTAATTGCCAGGAAAGTTTCTGCAACACTATCCAGTATTGGAGTATCGAGTTTTTTTTGTGATCCAGGTACTGCAAGACATGGGGATATGGGGCAAATACAAAAAAAAGATATTCTTTTAATTTTTTCATACTCTGGGAACTCTGAAGAACTTAGCGAAATGTTAAATTTTGCAAATAGATTTGGAGTTAAAGTTGTTGGAATAGCAAGTTCAAAAGATAGCGTCTTATTAAAAGCCAGTGATATTAAATTATTATTACCTAAAGTTAAAGAAGCAGACATAACTGCAATTGTTCCTACGTCAAGTACAACAATAACCTTGGTTCTTGGAGACTCTTTGTGCGCAGCTATTCAAAATAAAAAAAAATTTTCCAAAGAAATTTTTAAACGTTATCACAAGGGGGGTAGTTTAGGCAGAACTTTGCTTTTAGTAAAAGATATAATGGTAACTGGAAAAAAAATTCCTATCATCGATAGAAATAAAACGATCAAAGAGGCAGCTAAAGTAATTAGTGCAAAAAAATTAGGTTTAGTTCTAGTTACAAAAAATGGAAAAGTTTTCTCTATATGTACAGATGGAGACGCTAGAAGAGGTTTGGGTCGGTATTCTAAAAATGATAAGGTTGAAAAAATTGCATCAAGAAATCCATTAAAAATTGATGAGGATACCACAGCGCATAAGGCGCTTTCAATAATGAACCAGAGTAGAGTGACTTCTCTTGTGGTTTCTTCAAGATCAGGAAAAATAAAAGGAATTTGTCATATTCATAATTTATTATCACATGGCATCAAGTAAATTTAAATTTAATAAAAAAATTACCATTCAGCTCTCTTTATTAACATTAGGAGTTTTTTTGGTATTTTTAATTTATTTTTCCGACTCTGTTAAAAAGACAAATAAAAAAGTTCTAGAAAATGTCTCTAGTTTTGAACAAGATGCCGAGGAAACAAAAGACACGAATGTTTTTCAAAATGTAGAATATAGAGGTACAGACAATACTGGAAACAAATATGTAATTTTTGCTGAAAATTCTGACTTCGAGTTAGATAAACCGGAAATTATTAATATGGAAAATATAGTTTGTTACTTTTATTTTAAAGATGAAACTGTTTTAGAGATTAGAAGCAAGATAGGAGTCTATAATAACGTTTCTCTGGATATGAAATTTTCAGAAAATGTAAATATGTTTTACGAAAATAGTACTTTAATTTCTGATAAAGCTGATTATAGCAACTCTAATGGACTGTTAATAATAGAGGGCAACGTAAAAACAGAAAATAATGAAGGGGTTATTTTGGCCGATAAATTAAATTTTGATTTTATTGATAAAAAATTAAAAGTTTCAATGTATAATGAAAATAAGGTAAATATTAAAACAAAAAACTAAATGAAAAAAAGATTTAGAATAATAAAATTTAAAAATAATAAACCTGTTTTGCAAGTTAAAGGTGTTAGCAAATCTTTTGAGGGAAGACCGATATTAAAAAAAATTAATTTGGATTTATATGCAGGAGAGATCCTGGGCTTGTTAGGACCCAATGGGTGTGGAAAAACTAGTTTGTATGGTTGTGTATTAGGAAAATATAAAGTTGATAGTGGTAAAATTTTTTTAAATCAAAAAGAAATAACTTTTTTACCTATTCATGAAAGGGCAAAATTAGGTATAGGTTATTTGAGTCAATACAGATCTGTATTTTCAATGTCAACCTATGACAATCTACTTGCAGTAGTTCAGTTAACAATAAAAAAACCTGAAAGACAACGTTCGATGGTTGAGCAGCTTTTGACAGAGTTTAATCTTCAACATCTAAGAAATATTAATGCAAATTTACTATCTGGTGGAGAAGTTCGTAGGCTTCAAATAGCTAGAACTCTAATAAACAATCCTAAAGTTATTTTGTTAGATGAGCCTATGGCAGCTCTTGATCCAATTGTTGTACAAGATATTCAAAAATATATTTTAAAATTACAGTCTTATGGAACTGGAGTTATTGTAACAGACCATAACATCCAAAACCTTCTTCAGGTGGTAGACAAATGTGTGGTTATTGGAGAACAAACCATAATAGCAGAGGGCAAGCCAAAAGAAATTTTACAATCTGCAAAAGCTAGAGAATTATACTTTGGCTCTTACGAATAGAGCAACATGTCAGGTATAAGTTATTCTGTAATATTAAAAAATAAGATTAGCAGTTTTAATAAAAAAATTAAGATTGATAGCGATAAATCAATTTCGCAAAGAAGTTTTATTATTGGTGCAATTTCTGAGGGAATCTCAACCGCAAAAAATGTCTTGGAGTCGGAAGATATATTTAGCTTAATTTCTTGTTTACGTAAACTTAACTGTAAAATTAAAAAAATTAAAAAGGGAGAATATAAAATTTATGGAAAAGGTTTGGGTTCACTATACTGTAAAAAAAATACAGTATTAAATTTTGGAAATTCGGGTACAGCATGTCGAATTTTAGGATTTGGAGTTTTGAGTACAAACCCAAATATTCAAGTAAAATTAACTGGAGATAAAAGCCTTAGCAAAAGAAGTATGCTAAAGATTATTAAAGCTGTGGAAGAGTTCGGTGCTCAATTCTCTCCTAAAAATAGATTTAATTTGCCTTTAACATTAACTTCATCTGAAATGCCAATTGGATTTAAATTCAATTGTGGAATCTCAAGTCAAATCAAATCAGCAGTTTTGCTTGCTGCTACAAATTCCTATGGAAAAACCTTAATAGTAGAAAAAACAAAAAGCAGAGATCATACCGAAAGAATGTTACAGCACAACACTAAGGCGATAAAAATAAAGAAAGGCAGAAAAAATTTTATTGAAATTATTGGAAAAGAAAGTTTAAGCCCGATCAATGTATCAATTCCTGGAGATCCTTCCTCTGCAAGTTTCTATGCAGCACTATGCCTTTTAAGTAAAAATTCAAAAATTATATTAAAAAAAGTTCATATTAATCCTACACGAATTGGGTTCTTCGATATAATCCGAGATCATAAAGGAAAAATAAGTTTTAAAAATAAAAGAATCCAAGGTAGCGAAATAGTAGCCGATGTACATGTTGAAAGCAGCAAAATGAAACCTTTGAAAGTAAATAAAAATCTTTTTACAAGCTGCCAAGATGAAGTGCCTATAATGACAATTTTAGCTTGCTTTTTACCTGGTGCTTCAATTTTTAAAGGTATAGAAGACTTAGCAAACAAAGAAAGCAATCGTATAAAAGAGATGCAAAAGATTTGTAAACAAATTGGAATAAAAACTCGTGCATCAAAAAATGAGATGAAAATTTATGGAAATCCAAATTTAAATTTAAAAAACAAAAAAATTGCCGTGTCTGGTATTCTTGACCATAGAATTTTAATGTCAGCAGCAATTTTAAGTCTGCTTACAGGTATTAAGGCAAATCTTAAAAATTTTGAGCAAGTAAAATCCAGTTGTCCAAATTTTTTATCAACAATCCGAAGTCTTGGAGGAGAGTTTGAAATACAAAAAAGTTAAAAATTTTATATTAACGGTAGATGGAAAAAGCAGCTCTGGTAAATCAACTGCTGCAAAATTATTAGCAAAAAAATTCCGAATTCCTCATTTAAGTAGTGGACTCTTATATCGTTGGGCGGCTAAAAAAATTCTTGATAAAAAACCCAAAAATAAAATTTCTTACTTAAGAAAATCTTTTAAAAAATTTAATCATAATAGTTTAAAAAAAATTAATTTACACAAACCTGAAATCTCTGCTTATTCGGCTATCATTGCTCGAATTTTAGCCGTTCGTATGATTGTTAAAAAAACTCAAAAATCTTGGGTTCAAAAAAATAAAAAATATTGTGTAATAGAAGGTCGAGATAGTCATCTTATATTTCCTAATGCACTTGTAAAATTTTATCTTAAGTCAAATCTAAATACTGCTGCTTTAAGAAGATTTAAAGACCTTAGAAAGAAAAACAGAAAAATAACATACAAAGAAGTTAAAAAAGATCTTAGAAATCGGGATTATTCAGATACAACAAGGAAACATAGTCCATTGATTCTTACAAAAGATCATGTAGTAATACGCTCCGATATTTTAAATAAATCTGAAATGATAAAAAAAATGTCAGAATTGGTAGGAAAGAAGTTAAAACAAAAATATGGCTTTAGAAACAAATTTAGACAGTAATAAAAATACTAAAGAGTTTGAAAATTTATTAAAAGAGGACTTCAAAAAAAGAGATCTGAAAGAAGGCAGCATTGTTAAAGCCACTATAAGTGAGGTTGGAAAAAAATACATTTTTGTAGATCTTAAAGCTAAATCTGAAGGCGTCATACCCGTAGAAGAATTTAAAATTACTAAAGAACTAGAAGGTCTAAAAGTTGGATCAAAGATCGATGTTTATTTAGAAAGAATTGAAGGTATTAAAGGAGAAATAATTGTAAGTCGTGAAAAAGCTAGGAGAATGAGCTCTTGGAAAAAGATGGAAAAAGCTTTTAATGACCAAGAGGAAGTCGAAGGAATGATCACAAGCCGATGTAAAGGTGGAATGATTGTAAATATAGATTCATGCCTATGTTTTCTTCCAGGCTCTCAGGTGGACACTAAGCCACTAAAAAATTATGAGATTGATGATTTATTAAATGTACCTCTAAAATTTTTATGTGTGAAGTTAGACAAAATAAGGGGGAATATAGTTGTTTCAAGAAGAGCTATATTAGAAAAGACAAAAAGTCAGGATTTAAAAAATGTTTTATCCAAAATTAAAGAAGGAGACATAGTAGAAGGAAAGGTTAAGGCAATTTTGGATTGGGGAGCATTCATTGATTTAAATGGTGCTGATGCACTTTTGCACGTTACTGACTTGAGTTACTCAAGAGTTAAGAAACCCTCTGATCTTTTATCGGTTGGAGAAACAATTAAGGTCAAAATTATAAAGATAGATAACCAAACGAAAAGGATAAGTTGCGGTGTAAAACAAATGCATCCAGATCCTTATGAAAATTTAGAAAAAAAATTCAAACTAAATGAAGTTTACAAAGGTATAGTAACTAAGTGCGTTGATTATGGAGCGTTTGTAAGGCTTGGTGAAGGGTTAGAGGGATTGGTTCATTCCTCGGAGCTTGACTGGACTAAAAAAAATATTAATCCAAGCAAAATACTCTCTCCATCCCAAGAGATAAATGTAAAAATTATTGAAATTGATGCTGAAAAAAGGAGAATTTCATTAAGCTATAAATCAACTTTAGAAAACCCTTGGGATAAACTTGTTAAAGATAATCCGGTAGGATCAATAGTAGGTGCTAAAGTTAAAAATATTACTGATTTCGGTATTTTTCTTACAATAGAAAATTCAAACTTGATTGGTCTTTTACATTACAAAGATATTTCTTGGGAAGAAAAAGAGGAAGATTTAAAAAAATATAAGAAAAATGACTCAATTAAAGCAAAAATAGTTGAGATCGATAGAGAAAAAGAAAAAATTAGACTAAGCATCAGGCAATTAGAAAAAGATCCTTTTGAATATTTTAATAGTAAGAAAAATGGAGAAGTTATTACTGTAAAAGTACAGCAAGTATTAAAAAATGGTATAAAAGTATCCCCAGGAAACGAGGATAAAATACAAATCACCATTAAAAAAAATCATTTAGCTAAAGATATTGAAAATTGTAGACCAGAAATTTTTAACCCAGGTAATAAAGTAGATTGTATGATAATAGATCTTGATAAAGAAAAAAGGAAAGTTAACCTATCTATTAAAGAGTTAGAGATACAAAATGAAAAATTGGCTATCAAAAAATACGGTAAAGATGGCTCTAGTAGCGGTGCAGTGTTAGGGGATATTTTAGGTAAAGTGTTCAAATCAAAAAAGAATAAAGACAAAAAATAATATATATGGTGAGATCTGAGATAATTTCAAAGTTATCAGATAGAATTCACCGGAAAATAAAAAAATCCGACCTGGAAAAAATTCTAAATATAGTAATAAATGCTATAGTTGATGAGATAAAACATGAAAAATCTATTGAGATAAGACGATTTGGACGTTTCTCACAAAAAAAAATTAAGGAAAAAGCAAATGCTAGAAACCCTCGTACCGGTGAAAAAATTAAAGTTGAAAAAAAAATTTCTATAGGATTCAAAATGTCTAAAGAATTGAAAGAAAAAATTAATAAAGAGAGTGAGATAAATTGAAAAAAAATATTTTTGTTGCTTTGGATTTTAATTCTTTAGAAAAAGCACTGGATGTCACAAGTAAAGTTAAAGATCAGATAGCTGGTGTTAAAATTGGTACAGAGCTTTATGCCATTTGTGGCACTGAAGGTTTAAAAAAGTTTGATGAATTTAATATTCCTATTTTTCTGGACTTAAAGCTTAATGACATTCCAAATCAAGTAAAAAAAACTGTTATGGCACTGTCTTCGACTAAAAGTATAAAGCATTTAACATTACATACGATGGGTTCGCTTGAAATGTTAAGAGCAGCCCAAGATGTATCGGGGTCGATTGAACTTCTTGGGGTTACAATATTAACATCTTGGGATAAAAAAAATCTACAATCCATAGGATTAAATAACTCTTTAAGTGATCAGATAAAGCTTTTAGTAAATACTGCTATAGACGCTAAACTACCAGGCATTATTTCTTCTGCTCAAGATATTCCTTTGGTAAGATCTATTTCAAAAGATCTTAAAATATTTTGCCCTGGAATTAGAGAAAGTAGTTCTAAACAAGATCAAAAAAGAGTTATGAGTTACGCTGATTTCACAAAAATTGCAGATGATAAATGTTTTGCGGTGATAGGAAGACCTATTATTGAAGGTGACCCTGTTCAAAACATTAAAAAAATTATACAGTCTGTCAAATAGCAAAATTAACTATAATTAAGAATGAAAATTAAAAAAGGAATACCCTTAATTGATCAGCACGACAAAAATGGTTTTTATGGGGGGAAATTTGGTGGGAATTACGTTGCTGAGACGCTAAAAAAACCTATAGATGACTTAACAAAATTATTTGAAAAATATAGAAAAGATAAAAATTTTCTAGAAGAAAAAAATAGCTTATACGAAAATTACGTTGGAAAACCCACAAGATTCATAAAACTACAAAATCTCACAGATCACTTAGGTGGTGCCCAGATTTATGCAAAAATGGTTTCTGATGCTAACGGGGGAGCTCATAAAATCTATAATGCAATTACACATGCAATGTTATGTAAGCGAGCAAAAAAAAATACATATGTACAGATACAGGAGCTGGTTATAATGGAAAAATGTTTTCTATGGTCGCAAAAAAGTTTGGTCTTGGATGCAAAGTCTTTATGGGAACCAGAGATATCGAAAGACAAAAACCAAACTGTGAGGCGATGAGAAAAAATGGAGCTGAGATCGTTCCAGTTACTTCAGGAAGTAAAACCTTGGTAGATGCTGTTAGTGAATGCATTAGATATTGGGTGTCAAATTGTGACAAAGTTCATATGGGAATTGGAAGTTTAGTCGGGCCAAATATATTTGTAAAAATTTGTGGTTGGAGTACTGCTCAAATTTCAAAAGAGCTTAAAATCCAGCTAGACGAAGAGTTTGGAGAAATCCCAAAAAAATTAAAATTAATTAACTGCGTAGGTGGTGGTTCAAGTGCTTATGGTTTTTGGAGCGAATTTATTGATTACAACAAAAATCAAGTTGAGCTCATAGGAGTTGAGGCTGCTGGACCAGAAAATAGCAAACTTCATGCTGCTCCTCTAAGCAAAAATTCCAAAATAGGAGTACTTCATGGTGCGGCTGCTTACTGTGTTCAAAACGCAGATGGCCAAATAAACGAAACGGAATCTATTAGTAGTGGACTAGATTATCCATCCGTGAGTCCTATTCATTGTTTTTTAAAAGATTGTGGTAGGGCCAAATATACTTCCGCAACTGATGAGGAAGCGTTAGACGCTTTTAAACTAGTTACAGAGCTCGAAGAAATTTCTCCAAGTTTAGAACCTGCGCATGCATTCGCGATAGCTCGAAAAATTTCACCAAAACTTGATGAATCGAACATCGTGGTAATTGATAGTTGTGGAGACAGTTTGAAAGATAAAGACATTATTAAAAAACGTTTAGGTAGTTATTCAAGATGAAATCTCAAATCGGTTTGGCTTTTAAAAAATGTAAAAGAGAAAATCGACCTGCTTTGCTAACCTATACTGTAGCTGGTGACAACACTAAGAAAAATTCATTGAAAATTTTAAAATCAATATCTGAATATGCTGATATTTTAGAAATTGGTTTTCCACATAATGCACCTACAGCAGATGGCCCTCAAATTCAAAATAGCTCGTATAGAGCTTTAAAAAATGGACTAAAACTTAAAGATGTTTTCCAAATAGTTAAAAATTACAAAAAAAGTAAAAATGCAAAACCATGTATTCTCATGGGATACTACCAAATGGTCTATAGGTATGGGGAGAAAAAATTTGTTAAAAAATGTAAACAAGTTGGTGTTAATGGATTAATTATTGTAGATCTTCCTTTTCCTGATAATAAAGAGTTTGCAAAGCTATGTAAAAAAAATTCAATCACTTTCGTTCAGCTATTATCTCCAACAACTTCCAAAAAGAGGGTGAAAAAGATTATAGCAAGCTCGCATGATATGATTTATTATATAAGCATGTTATCGACCACGGGTGGCAAATTAAAAGTTTCTCCTAAAAAAATTTTAGAAAATTACAATAAGATTAAAATAATAAACAAATCTAAAAATTTAGTAATTGGATTCGGCATAACAAACAAAACGATTGCTTCTCTTAAAAAAGCTGATGGTTTAGTGGTTGGTAGCGCTTTATGCAAAGAAATAACAAAATCTATAAAAAGGCGTCAAAATCCTGTCACAAATTTAAATAAAATGGTAAGAAATCTAAAAAGTAAAATTGTATGAATAATTGGATAAAAGATAAAATAAAAAAGTTTGGTGAATCTTTAAAAAGATACGCTAGAAAGAGACCTTCAAAAAATGAACAGGAGAATGCTAATTGGATAAATTGTCCTTCGTGTAAAAAATTACAATATAAAACTGATCTTAAAGAAAAACAATTTATATGCTCTTGCAACTATCATTTTGATTATCCAGCTAAATTGAGATTAAAAAAAATTTTCGATGATGGAATTTACGAAAACATTCCTTGTCCACCTGCAGATCCTGATCCTTTAAACTTTAAAATTAATGGAGTTCCATACATATCAAAAAGAAAAAAATATGAAAAAGCAACTAATCAGGACTCTGCCTTTGCATGCGCTATTGGAAATATAAACGGTCTATCTGCTGTTGTAGTCTGCTCTGAATGGAAATTTGGAGGAAGCGCTATGACGCCAAAAGAATCTGAGCACTTTGTAACTGCAGCGGCTAAAGCTATTGAAAAAAAAGCTGATATATTTATCGCAATACTACAATCTGGTGGAATGGCTGTTCATGGTGGTGTTCCTGCATTGGCTAGCGGTATGGTTAAAACGCAGATTGCTTACTCAGAAATGAAAGAAGCTGGAATTTTAACAGTTGGCGTTGCATGTTCTAAATTAAGCGGAGGTACATATGTGATGTGGTACAATAACGACATACTCTGTGTAGAGTCGCCAACTTCGCATGATATTTTATTTAGTGGCAAAAGAGTTACTGCAAACCTTAAATCCGGTGAAGAACTGCCTGAAGACTTCGGGCAAGGATCCTCGCTTGAGGCAATAGTTGATATAATATTTGAAAATAGATTAGAAATAAAAGATGGGATAACAAAAATTGCAAAGGTTTTGTTGAAAAAACCAGAAAAAAAATCTATAGCTGATGACTCTATTAAAAAAGTAGATGAAAGCGTCACAGAAATTTTACCAAAAACTTCAAAAGCATTATAGCCGCAGAATTAATTTAGATCTTGAAAGAATCAAAAAAGTTTTAAAAAAGTTAAATAATCCTGAAGATCAGTTAGAAAACGTAATAAATATAATCGGAAGTGATGGAAAGAATAGTGTTTTAACTTCTTTAAAATATTTTCTTGAGGCAAATAATGAAAAAGTTAATACTTTCACAAGTCCGCATTTATATGATGTTCGTCATAGATTTTGGTTAGGAAATAGATTTATTTCTCTTAATGAAATTAAAAAATATAAAAAAATAATAGAACAAACAAAACAAAAGCTTACCTTGTTTGAACTCCTTACTTGTGTTTATATTTTGGCAGTCTCCAAAACGAATCTTGAGTCTTATAACTTGATTGAAAGTGGTTTATTATTTAAAAAAGACAGCACAAATCTGTGGTCTAATCCTTTGGCCCAAGTTGTTACTAACATAAACTATCAACACCAAGAGTGGGTTAATCCAAAAACTATAGCCGAAATTTGTAAGCAAAAAGTTGGATATTTAAGTGAAAACACAAAGATTTATACTGGAAAACAAAAGTCAAAAACTTCTAAGATAATAAAAAATATTTTAAAAAAAAATCCAAGTGAAAAGGTAGCTTATGGATCATGGAAAATTATAAATAAAAATAAGAAAAAATATTATAAAGATAAGAAAAATTTAATTTATCTCTACTCGAAGCATATTAATTCTGATGGTTTATGGGAAAATGTAGGTTTGGCTATAAAAATAGCTCTGGATTTAGGTGTGGATATTAAAACAATTAAAAAAACACTTACAAAGATAAAATTTGAAGGTCGTGTTCAGTTTTTAAATGGAAAGCTAACAAGAAAACTTCCAAGAACGAGAATTCTTGTGGACGGTTGTCATAGTGATGAGTCTACCAAAAACTTAGCTTCTTATTTAAAAAAATTTAAAATTCCTATATATAGTATTTGGGGAAGTCTTAAAAATAAAAATCCAAATAAACTTATCAAAAATTTTAAAGGAATTTTTAGAAAGGTTGTAACCATAAAAATTCCTGATGAGCCAACTGCAGTGAGTTCTTTTGATTTGTGTAAAATAGCAAAAAAAAATGGTTTTGAAGCGACTACATCAAAAAGTATTAAAGATGCATTGAAAAAAATTTCAACAAAAGAAAAAAAAAATTATTGTTATATTTGGAAGCCTATATCTTGTGGGACATGTTTTGGGTATGAATTAAATATTTTCTTTTATCCAAGAAACAATATTTGATTTTGTAGTGGCGCCAACTTTTGTTGCTTTGAGTTCCCCAGCTTTAAATAATAGCATTGTCGGAATTCCTCTAATTCCATATTTCGTCGGAGTATTTGGCTCCTGATCTATATTGTGTTTAGCAATCACAACTTCGTTAGACATCTCTTCAGAAATTTCTTCAAGAATTGGGCCGATCTGCTTACAAGGGCCGCACCATTCTGCCCAAAAATCTACAATAGTTGGTTTTTCTGATTTAACTACATCTGACTCAAAACTTTCATCAGTTACTTTTTTTGTGGCCATAAAATTATAAATAAAGTTTTTTTTAATAATGTCAACTACGCTCGAGAGTAAAATTTTTCTAACTCTTCAACGTATGCGTTAATCTCTTCTAGCATTTTAAGTTTGTTAGTTTCTTTACTTTTTTCAAACTTTGCTCTTAAATCATCAATCTCTTTGTATGTTCTGGGTATGGTGTTCCATTTTTTTTCGTCGGTGGTGGAGAGAACTCTTTTTACAATTGTCGCATGAATTTCGTCATAATCTTCTTTTGATAAAAGGTCTGGCTTTTCTTGATAAATTAATTTTTTTCCAAAATAATGAAATCTCTTATCTTTGAACTTCTCTAGATATGAAAGCTTTTTATCCCAATCTATTTCGTGAAATCCTGGTAAAATTTTATTATCATCTGCTGGGGCGAAACTGTATAGACTCTCCTCTTCACAAAGATCCTCTTGGGATTGGGTCTCGATTTTTTCTTGAGCCTCATCTCTTAAAATTACCTCGACTTTTTCAGCAAATTTTTTATTTTTTCTAACAATATCTGCTCTCTCGGTTAATTTGTTGATTCCTATCATTTTATATACTTCGAAATTATCAGTATAAGAAGGATTCATAACAATAGGATGTTTGTTGTGACGACAAGTTCTCAAAATCTTAGGAGTTTTTTTTAATTCTTCTTTCAGAACTTGGATTGGCATATTCATATAAATATTTGGATCATGTTTTAAGTCAAAGGTTTTCGGCCACTGATAAACTGGATGCTGACAAACAAAAGTTTGGACAAAAGGTACAACTTTTCCATAATAGAATTCGTTTACACAAAAAACTTTTTCATTTTTAATTATTTTTAAACTTTCTTCTTTACTTGAGGTCAGAAGACTGCTGTTCCAAACGCTAGGGGCTTTCTTTTTTATTATTTTTGCTATCTCTAATGTGGCGCTACAATCTCCTATGGCTGTATGAGCTGCGTGTTTAATTCCATTAAGTGGAGCCATCGTATCAAGTTTGTATTCTAAGTTTCCTTTCTTATTTATTGCATTCTTTAAAGTGTTTGGATAATAGAGATTTGCTGCTCTGGCTAAATTAAGCAAATCACCTTCCTTGTTTCCATTTGTTGTTGAAGTAAAAGGGTATTGTAAATTTTGAAACAAAGTATTCCTCCAAAACAGCTGGTCAAACTCAATATTGTTCCATCCAATATAAGTAACTTTGCCCCAGCTTTTTAATTTTTCAACAAACTGTCTGACCATTTCATAATGGGAAAGATTGGTTTCTTTTAATTTTTTTGGCGAAGTATTGCTTACAATTAAGGACATTGCCTCCGGAATAATTCCGGGTGATAATCTGCACCTAGCTTCGAATCTGTCCAACTCATTTAACTGATCATCAACTAGAATTGCTCCTAACTCTATAATTTGACCCCATTGTTTATTTGATGAACTGGTTTCAAAATCATAAAATACAAAATTTGACATTTGGGAAATTTACTTACTTAAAGGCTTTAATTTTATCAGAATTTTCTTCGACTGTCTCTTTTACTGTTCCAGGATCTTTGATGTTATTCAGGGTATTCATTATAGAACGTGCATCTCTACCAAAACTATCAGTTGTAGTCATTGCCTGTTCTAATTTTTTTCTTAGATCTATGATCCCATCAAAATGCTTTTCAAATCTTCTGGAGATAAGTTTTAAGTCGTTATAAATCTGTGTTGCATGTTTTTGAACTTTGAGCGTTTGAAATCCTAGATGATAGGACTGTAATAGAGCAGACAATGTATTTGGTCCTGCTATTGTAATTTTGTATTTTGTTCTAAGCTCCTCAAGTAAAAGTTCTTTAGTTTTTGGATCTCTATAACTTGAAAGTTCAGCGAATAATCCTTCTGTGGGTGCGTATACAATTGCAAAATCCGTTGTTTTAGGTGGTGCAATATATTTTGAACTAACTGACTTAGCTTTAGATCTAAACGCAGCTGCTAAATTTTTTCTGGACTCCGCTAAAGCTTCTTTGTCCTTGGATTGATAAGCATTATCTATCTCTTTGAATTTCTCAATTGGCCAGTGACTATCTAGAGGGACCAGAACATCTTGAAGTTTAATAGCAAACTCAACTGTGTCTCCTGTCTCGTCGGGTTTCATTTTAACATTCTCAATATATTGAGAAGCAGGTAACAAATCTTTTAAAAGAGAAGCTAGAGAAAATTCTGCTAGAACTCCGTATTGTTTTACCCCGGCAAGAATTCTGCTAAAATTATCTTGGCTTTTATTTAGGACCTCTACTTGTTTATTAAATACACCTACTTTTTCATCCACTCTTGTTAAAGCCCCTGACATATCTTTTGCAATATCTTTGGACATATTGCCAAAAGATTGGCTGAAAGAATCTTTGAAGGCATTAAATTCATCCTTTAGGGATTGGGTAGAGCTTTCTGTTTTTTCTTGTTTGTTTTTAAAGAAGAATAAAAGTACAACGCTATTTAGTGCAATAAGGACAACTATAAGTATTATAAGTAGCGAATCCATTTTATGAATATATGGTTTATTTGCTAAAAAACAATTTTTAATTTAAATACTAATGTTAATGAGAATATTTGCCTACTTTCTAACTATCTTTTTAATTTGTGCAACGACTAATGCGAAAGAATTCCGAATCGATTTTAGTGATGAAGGAATGAAACTGCTCAAAAAAAGAGGTTTTGGGAAAAAAACTATTTATACGAATGAAAAAGATGAGAAGGGTTGGTTTCTAAAGGCCGAAGCTGATGGAACTGCGACGGGACTTGGCATGGAAATAAATAAGGAACTCCTTGGAGAAATGCCTTTTTTAAACATTACTTTTAAAATTGAAAAAGATTTTGAAAGTATTGATCAAAAAACTAAAGAGGGACATGATTGGGTGGCTAGAATTATGGTTGGACATGGTAAAAAAATTGGATCTAAGTTAGTTAGTTTGGCTCATTCCTCTTTTTTAGAAGAGGGTTTTCTCCAGCAAAGCCCTTGGACTAAAGGAAGTAGAGATTATGTTATTTCAAATGATAAAAGTGGTGAATGGCACACACGTAAAATTAATGTAAAAGAATTGTTGGAAAAAACTCATGGTATTTCTTTTACAAACTTTCTGGCGGTTTTCACAGATTCAAATAATTCTAAACAAAAAATTATTGCATATTACCGAGATATCTATTTTAGTAGCAAATAATGAGCATTAAAATAGAACCGTTTAAAAATAACATAGGTGCTTCTATTACCTGTGATTTAAAATCTATAAAAGCGGATGAGATAAAAAAAACTGAAGAAGCTTTAAATAATTACGGATTTGTCTGTTTTAGAAATCAAAATTTAGACCCCGGAGAGTATTTAAAATTTGCAAAACTTCTAGGCAAAATTAAAAGCTATCCTATGCTTAAAGACCTCGAGGGATATAAAGGTATTACTGTCGTAGAACGAAAGTCAGAAGACAAGGGTAAATCATACGGCGAAGGTTGGCATACCGATAGTTCTTACTTAAATAAAACTCCTAGATATACATGTCTTATGGGAAAAATAGTTGAGAAAGACCAGGGTCAAACTCTATTTGCCTCACAATTTGCTTCTTATGAAGCTCTTGATCAAAAAACTAAAGAAAAAATAGAAAATCTTGTTGGAATTTTTAGTTCGGCTGGTCCTATTTCAGAAACACGACTTGAAAGGGAAGCAGAAAGAGGAACGGGAAAAGCTAAAGACTTTATCTCTGAACACCCTATTGTTAGAAACATAAAAAACAAAAAGGCTTTATATTTAAGCCCGGGTCACACAATTGCCATAAAAAATCTTGATAAGGAAAATTCTAAAAATCTTTTAAAATTTTTATTCAACCACCAAACGAAAAAAGAGTTTCAAATTAGCTTTTCGTGGGAAAAAAATTCAATCGTAATTTGGGACAACTACTCTATTATTCATTCTGCAACACCCTTTGTAGGCAAAAGGCTAATGCACAGAATTATTTTGGACGCATAAAAAAAACAAATTTCAGCCCCTCTTAAAACAAAAAGCATAGCTAAATCTTCGGTTATGAAAAACATTTTAATTTTATTAGTATGCTCTCTATTAGTTGCAAACTGCAGTAATAGATACGTTTTTGGAACTAAATGTACATCACCAGATAAAGCGACTGGTGCTTACGAAAAATCTTTCATTTGGTCTGTAAACAAAACTCTGAATAATGAATCGTTTGGAAAGAGAATTTCTAAGAAAAACTGTCCTAAAGTAAGTAAAAAATCTTAATTTTTAGTAACAGCTTAGAAAATCATGATATTCGTTGGTCTTACTCTGCTTGGTATTGCCGCACTATTGGTGTCTTTTTTAATCGTGAACTTTAATTCTAAAAACGATAAAAAAGACACTGAATGCTAAAATATTTCCTATTTATACTTCTTTTCTTTTAATAATTTAAGTGGAATGGAAAAGCCTTATCATCATATTTACAAAGACGGAGAATTGTTTGCTTTTAGAAACCCAGAGGGTGGTCCTCAGAGAGACCCTAATTTCAAGTGGAACTGGAAAGTTTTTAGAGAAGAAAAAAAGAAACTTAAGATTAATTACCCGCCTGAACATTTAATTGATAAACAAATAGTTTTAAAAAATCTTCACAGATATAAATCGGATTCGTTCGTTATGTGGCTTGATCACGCAAGTTTTATTATTAAACTTGGAGACACTACAATTATTACTGATCCAGTTTTTGAAAAAAATTATGGTCCCTTATGGTTTGGTCCTAAAAAATTTGTGGACTCCCCTCTAACTTTAAAAGAACTTCCGGAGACAGATATATTTTTACTGACGCACAATCACTATGATCATATGAGCATTCGTACAATAAAAAACTTTCCTTATAAAAATGCTAAAGTACTTGTTCCTTTAAAACTTGGAAAATATTTTACTAGAAATGGTTACAATAAAAATAATGTTAAAGAGATGGACTGGTTTGATAAAATTAAAATTAATAATGATATAACGATAACAATGCTCCCGGCGCAACATTGGAGTAAACGTTGGATTTGGGGAGATGGTGATAATAACAGGAGTCTTTGGGGGAGTTTTTTAATCGAATACAAAGGAAAAAAAATCTTTTTTGCCTGTGATACTGGGCCCGCTCCTTTTTATAAA
>MDTB01213357.1_pt1 | contig 17397 bp, 14 predicted proteins | sample 811161 | NCBI WGS metagenome assembly MDTB01 (sample SAMN05326650, study PRJNA326480) | marine metagenome | isolation source: seawater | place: Mediterranean Sea | collected 2009
CTCCGAAATTGTGGAAATAATATCTTTATGAACCGATTTCTCAGAGGGATGTTGTTTTATTAATAAGTAAGCTCCATCTAAATTCTTTATTGATTCAAAGACTGAAAATATACTCGTAATTATCTCATTTTTATTCATAGTGTGGAATTGTGTGCCCCACAAAATAATCTTATTTTGGATTGGGATGCTACTGTCTTTTAGAATATTAGATTTTTTAGATTTATTACTAATATTGTACAAATTATCATATCTTGGTTGCCCAGTGACTATAGTTTTATGAGCCATAATTGAATCTTCTGAACTGTATTTCTCTCCAGAAACAATATAGCAATCGGATTTCAAAGTGACATCGTTTGATATCGTAGCTCTTAGTCTTTTTTCTTCAGTAATTAGTGCAGATTGAAGAACTATAGAAGTAAACTTCTTTCGGTGTTGGGGTTTTGTCCACATGCAATCATCATTCATCAGAACAACTTTTGGTTCATGGCACGTGAAAACTTCTTCGACCAAAAAACTAGTAAGGGACATTTTCATTAAGTTTCTAAAGGTAAAAAACTCATTTATCTCTGTAGCACTCTTTATCTTGGATTTATTTTTTCTAAAGAATTTATGCCACATCCTATTAATCTTAATTGAATATAAAAAAGATTTTAGTACCACATTAGGATTTAAATAGTTGGATAAAAAAGATACCTTCCTGAATAGTTTTTCAGATGGCTTAGAAGACATTATAACTGTTCTATAATCTATACCTGGTTTTTCTTTTTCCAATCTATCTACTATAGTGTTGAAAAGATATTCTTTGTAAATCTCTTTGCCATCTATTTTGGATCTTATAAATCTATTTCTAGAAATAATTATAATATCTTGTTTGTCCGAATCACGCTCTGAAATTAACGCTTTAGTATAGGATAAAAAATTTGAAAATAAGGTTTTCAAAGAATACTCAGAATCTCGATTTTTGTTTCTAATATTGTAATTAATAAACTGAACCTTAAGATTTAAACTACCAAATTTAGAATTGAAAATTTCTGTAAATTCAGAATTCTCAAAATTAAATTTTAAATTATTGGCTAGATTCTTATTCATAAGTTAAGCTTTCATATACTTCTACAATTTTTAAAGTGGTAGTCTTAACTGAAAATTTTTCCTCTATTTTTTCAGAGCCGAGCTTACCCATTTTAATTGCAATATCTTTATTATTTAGTAAATGTAATATCTTTTCTGATAACTCAATTGGATTCTTTTCTTCAACCAGGAAACCATTTATCGAGTCTTCAACTATATCAACTATACCGCCAACACGTGATGCCACTACAGGTGTACTATTGAATAATGCTTCTTGTAGTACCACTCCTAAAGTTTCAGTTTCATTGTTTGAATCTATAATTGAAGGTGCCACAAAAACATCGGAAATAGAATAATAATAATCTAAAACTTCTTGCCTAATCCTACCAACAAAGAATGTCTTTTCAGATATTCCTAATTTTTTAGAATATAACTTCAGAGACTCTGTAAGAACGCCTTCGCTACCAATTAAAAGGATGAAATTATTAGTCTTATTAAGTAAAATTTGGGTTGCCTTTAACAAAAACTTAAGTCCTTTCTTTTCAACATGTCTCCCTAAAAAAAATACAACTTTATTTCTATTACTAATCTCTAATTTTTGGAAAAGTTTTTCCTTGAAAATATTACTGTCTACAATTTTTCTTGTAAAAGAATGACATGGATGAATAATACAACAATTATTATTACTAATTAAGTTATTAGCTTTCTCTAAAGTATAGCTACTGTTGAATATGATGAAATCTGTATTATTTAGAACAAATTTGTTTATAAATCCAAACAATCCTTTTTTGCCTACTAGCCTATGGATTGTGATAACTGTAGGTTTACCTGTAAGTTTCCCTACAAAGAGTCCAATCAACCCTGGAAAAATCCAGTGCGAATGAAGTATATCGCTCTTTCCGGCGGCTTTAAGCGCTTTTATAAAAAAACATATTAAGAAAAATGGCAGCTGAAAACAAGCAAATAACGATTTTCTGAGGTTCGTGGGGATACCATCGCCATATGCTACTCGATGCTGATGTGAACTAAACCAATAAGTGAACCTATGAATATTAACATTGTCTTTCTTCTCAAAGAACAACGAATCTTTGGAAAAAGGCGCGACTACTTCTACCTCATTTTTTAACCTTACTAATTCTTTATTTGAATTATGGATAAATGATCCTGCAGGATCTCCATGATAGTTAGTTCGAGGATAAGATGTAGTCAAAACACAAATTTTCATTTTCATTAATTACGCATATCCATAAACATCCCTGCTAGTAAAGACTGGAAACCAAATATCAATAATAAAAAAGTCAAAATAACTGTATTTGAAGATGCGTTGTTTACAAAGAAACGGTGATACAAAACAAATATTGAAAGAAAAACACCAGATATAAAACTGAAAAAACCGAAGTAATAAAAAAACCATACTGGATGTAATCTTGAGCCTCCATATTTTTTATTAATTCTTCTAAAGAAACCAGAAATTAAGATCCACGTAGTGAAAATTATAAACCTGCCTGTTTTAATGCCTGACACTTCTTCGCCATAAATCGGGGGAATAACTACATCTTTCACTTTGCAATCATGAATGCTAAGTGCTAAAAGAAAATCATTTGGATTGCCATACCCATCAGTAATCTTTTCCTGAAGAATTTTTCCCAATGAGGACTTATTAATTGCAGTATATCCATTCTGGGGATCCTCTATTTCCCAATAACCAGTAGATAACTTATTTAGTATTGATAGTATTGAATTACCAAAACGACGGAAACCTGGCATATCATTAACCATGTTACTAGAGAGTCTATCGCCCTTGGTGTAGTCAGCTTCTCCATCTACGAGGGGGGCAAGTAGCTCTGGAAGATAAGCTGGATCCATTTGAGCATCCCCTGCCATTACTACCGAAATATCTGAATCAAGTCTTAATGACTCACTATACCCTTTCTTTATTGAATAACCCACGCCTTTGTTTACTCTATTTTTAATTAGCACTATTTTATCATTCGTTTCCTTCAGACTTAATATCATTTGATTAGTTTGATCTGTGCTGCAATCATCTACAACAATAATATAGTCTACAAAAGTAGGAACTTGAGATATTGATTTTTCTATTAACTTCTCTTCATTAAAAGCCGGCATAACAACGCAAATAGTTTTCTGTTTGAAAACCATCTTAATTTTTTCTCCAGAAACCTAGCATCTCTCTCACTGAATTATCGAAGGAGCATAAAGCTATCGTAATCAAAAAATTAGCAACCACTATTATAGTATAAATTTTAGTGACTTTAAAATTATAATTCTTACGCATGTAGTCTGTAATAAAGTTAAGACCAATGGAAAAGCAAATGTAAAAGGCTGGAAACAGAATGAAACTGTATCTTGGACTTGCTATTCCTGTAGATAACAAAATTACAAAGACAGAACCTGAAAAAAACATATATTTAAGGTATGTGAAATTGAAATCTTCTAAATTTTTATTAGCGTACATCATCCCTATAAATGCGAGAGGAAACAAGGGAAATGCTATGATTAATGAATAAAATTTGTATCTATTTGAATGCTTAAGATCATCATATACGATGTCCGTGTCATTACCTGACTTAGTCTCTACTAAATCATACAAAAAATCAAAATAGCTCAAACCCCAATTCTCATAAATATAGAATTGATTGATTAGTAAAGGAATAAAAGCCATAAATGCAAATAAAAACCATATTTTTACTATTCTAATATATTGGCTATTTTGTATTTTATTAGCCAATAAAATAGTGAAAAAAATAGCTGTGTAACCTACTGTTGTTTTATAAAAAACGCCTATGCCAACCGCTAACGCTGAAAAAACAATATATTTTATTGAATAATTATTTTCATGTAGTCTTATTATCATAATTAAAGACAATAAAATAAAAAACCAAGAACCTAAATCATTTAAGATTGCTAATCCCCAATAAAAAATAGGGAATGAACTAATCAGAATTAAAGTAGAATATAATGAATGAAAATTATCTTTAGTGATTTTTTGACATAAATAATAAAAACAAGGACCAAATGAAAAATAAATTAGTAAATTATGAAACCCGATTGAATTAGAATTATTGACTATAATGCTGAAAGGAATAGAGAAGAAAATTACTCCAGGTCTAAAAGCAACTGCAGGATCATACCATTCTTGACCATCTAAAACTGCATCTATTCCTTGAATATAATCAAAAGAATCGGGATGTTCTTCAAAACCTCCATTCAAAGTTAAAAAAACAAATGCAAAGAAAAAAGAACTGGATATAATTACTCTTAATTCAAATCTGTTCTTTGCATAATACTCTAAAATCTCTTCTTTCATGAATTAATCTTTATAATTCTTTAAAAAATTGGCCAAATCTTTTCTCAAACTATCATTGTAGGATATTATTTCTTCCAATAATTTTGATTTATAAATAGTCGAAAAGGCTCTAATATCTTTGGGTAGGCATTTGCCGCCAAATCCTCGACTACCATCGGGTCCAGGGACTTGGGTCATGTAAGGGCCTATTATATCGAATGGATCAAACGCTACTTCTCGAATCTTTTGATAATCTATAGAATTCTTTGAACAGGCATCGAATATCATGTTAGCAAGCGCCACTCTAGAAGCCAACATTGTATTCTGAGCGCATTTTATCATCTCTGATTCTGCCAATGTTGTATGAATATATTTTGCATCTGAATTTAATACTTCAGAATACATAGATTTAATATTCTCAAATAAATCAATGTGACTAGTTCCAATTACTACAGTATGCTGCTTAGCAAAATCTTCATTGGGTGTAGTACTTTCTCGCAAAAATTCTGGATTGAAAGCAATATTAAGATTGAATTTCGATATATATGAATCGCAGGAGCCTGGAGGTAATGTACTTTTTATAACAACAGTATTGGAATAATTCATGTCAACTAACCTTTGTAAACTTTCCAATACTGCGCTATCATCTGTTTCATTGGTACTGCAATCGAAAGGTGTTGGAACCATAATGAAAATAAATTTAGAATCTAATAGATCAGAAAAACTATCATAATCTGCAAATTTGTCATATTTAATAACTTGATATTTCTTTGAAAAAGTAATTTCTGCAGCTTTACCAACAACTCCATAACCTATTATTCCAATTTTCATATTTTTTTCAAGAAGATAACTCCATTAAAACTTTCCTCTGTAATTTAATTTATTGTTGATTTGAAGTCGAGGAAGCAACCTATCTGTTAGGTAAATGAATAAGTAAATCCAAAAAAGAAAAATAATCCAACCCGCGTTTTTATGTGACCAAACCAAAGCATCATTTCCATAATAATGGCCAAGAATTACGATTATTAACATTCTAAGCATATTCGCAAAATAACTTATTGAGAGTCCAAATAAAATAAGAACAAAAACTAATGAATCAAAACGACGATAATTAACAAAAACATAAGAAATAAAAACACAGAGAAATAGAGAAACCGAATATAATCCACTACACCCTTTGGTTATAAGAACCGATGATACTCTACCTGCCTCAATATCTTCGTAAAATAATTGATTACCTGCACCCCATGAGTTAACTGATAATAAATTTAATAACTTTATCAAAGGATTAGTTAAAAAAAACTCGACATGTGAATCTCGATTCGTCAGAAAACTGTCACTTGAAGATTGAAAAATATATAAATCTAAAATGGTCGCAAAGACGTATACCATATTTAGAAGGATTAAAAAAATAAAAATAAAATTTAACTCATTAGAAAATTTGGCAATATGGTGGCGAGATAGATTATCTTGAAATATAATAAATAGTGATATGGTACAAATCAATAGACCTGATTCACTTAGTACTCCATTTCTTAAATCACCAAATAATGTTAAAAATATAACTAATGAAAAAAGTATAGTTATTTTATCATTTATACGAATTGATTTAGTTATATTCTCAAAAAAAATATCTGAACTATTTCCAATTTTAGACTTTTGATATAAAACCAAAAAGAAGGCTATAAATATACCTAAAATAGGAAATAATGGGGCTGAATGACTGGAATTTAATAATATATTCAAACACTCGGTGGCGTAAATGACTGCTAAAAAAGAAACTGATTTAGATTCTCTAAAGAAGTAATTCAACAAACAAAGTAATCCCCCGAAGGAGATTATCAATAAGGAAGTCACCTGTGTTTCTAAAAGACTAGTAATCAATGTTATAATAATCTAAATACCATTTTATAAAATTCGGAATCCCTACCTCAATTCTAGTTTCAGGATTATAGTTAAGTAATTTTTTAGCTTTAGAAATATCTGCCCAGGATGCAGGTACATCACCTGACTGTATAGGAAGAAGGTTCTTTTTTGCTTTTTTAGAAAGTGTATTTTCTATAGTTTCTATAAAGTGAGAAAGTTCAACCGGTTCATCACCACAACCAATATTTATAATTTCATAATCAAGATTACTTTTTATTGCAGCATAGAAACCACTAACTATATCTTCAACATATGTGAAATCTCTCTTCATCTTGCCAAAATTATAAACATCTATAGTTTTGTCCTCTATTATAGATTTAGTAAATTTGAAAAGGGCCATATCTGGCCGACCCCATGGGCCATAAACTGTAAAAAATCGAAGGATTCTAAAGCGGATATTGTAAAGGTCATGGTAAGTATAGCACAAAAGTTCACACGCTCTCTTAGAAGCTGAATAAGTAGAAATCGTTGTATCGATGGGCGTATCTTCATTAAAAGGCATATCTTTACTTAAACCATAAACTGAGGAAGTTGACGCGAGTATGAAATCAGATATTGATGCTTCTTTGCAAGCTTCTAGTAAATTCAAAGTTGCTGTTATATTATTGTCAATGTATGAATGTGGGTCATCTATACTATGCCTTACTCCTGCTTGGGCTGCCAAATGACAAACTGCATTAGGACTGAATTCTTCTAAAACTTTGATAACTTCTTTACTCTCACGTAAGTCTACTTCCACTAGTTGGTATCTATCACTAATTCCTTGACTTTTACAAAACGAGGCTATACTTGCAGCTCTTGCCCTCTTTAAGTCAGGATCATAAAAATCGTTAAAAATATCAATTCCCAAAACTGTGTGTCCTTCTGAAAGGAGCTTAATGGTAAGGTGGTATCCTATGAAACCTGCGCTACCCGTAACTATATATTTCTTTAAACTCATACCTTTATCTCTGAGCATCATTTTATTAACATCTTTATATGAATATGGTTGCTTATTAAATATTGTAAAATTTGAATTCCGAATTTTTAACAGCTTCAAAACCTTTCAATTCACCAAATAAAATTTCCCATTTTTTAACTACTTTACCGCAGTAGAAATCCTTTGATTTTTCATAATGGCTTTCAATGACATCAGGATATTTATTGTTTAAAGCGTCAACAAAATCTTCAGAAGTTGACTTAACAACATCAGGCGAAAGTGAATCATAAATGCCAACAGGTGTTGAAAAAATAGGCGTTTTTGTTGCCATGCACTCTAGTATGGCTTGAGGACCTCCTTCTACCCTAGATGTGACTAAATACATGTCAATAGCGTTGTAAATATCATTCATTTTATCAATAGAATAGTGGCCTAAACTTTTGAAAGGTATGCCTATTCTTGACAAACGTGATTCAACATATTGTCTTCTAGGACCTGACAGAAGGATAAACCATTCGTTTCTATCTAACTTTTCGACTACATCACAAAAAATATCTGGGCCTTTAGCTAACTTAGGAGATTTACAGTCGGACTCAGTATCTCTTTGAAAACTACCTAATATCTTCTTGCCAAATGGTAATTCTAAATCTTGCTTGATTTTTTTAATCTTTTCCTGTGATAAAGGATTGAAATGCATATTATCAATCCAGTATGGCATTTTTATTATAGGGGATGAAAAATACATTTGATTTTCTTTGATATTAGGTTCTGAGAAAAATTGAATGAAATCACTTATTCTATCTAGTTCTTTAACATATTTGAACCACTCATTCTTTTTAGATTGGTCCAAATGATGTATTGTTGAAACAATAATCTTATTCTCTAATGATTTGTGCCTTTTTAAAAACTTAGGAGATAGTGGGAAACTACCATTTATTGCGGTAATAAATGGTGTAACGTTTAGTAACTTGTAAAAAAACCAACTATCTCTTCTTAGAAGAGCTGATAAACTAGAATAATATGAGTATATCCAGATTATATCTGCATCATATGGGTTATCAACAAAGATTATTTCTGAATATTTACTGAATGTTTCAAAACTTTGTTTAGGGTACCAATCTGATTTAAGTGAAACGAGAGGATATATTTTCACTAGATTATGCCTGATTTAATAAATAACTCTCTGTTGTTTTGACACCAATTAACCAACTTTTTAACTCCTTCTCTAGGATTAATTAAAGGATTCCATTTGAAATCTTTTCGCGCCTTATCTATATCACTAATATAAACTAATTGATCGCCAGGCCTAGACTTACTGAAGTCAACACTTATTTGCTTTTCGAAAAAGTCTTCTAAAAATTCTATAAGCTCCAACAGTGACATACTGAATTCGGGTCCTCCTCCTATGTTGTAAGCTTGCCCATTGGTCTTATCTATATTCTTTATTGCTAACCAATATGCATCAACCAAATCACTAATAAAAAGTACGTCACGTACCTGCTTTCCATCACCAAAAATAGTAATTGGTTTTTCAAACATTGCTGCAATAGTAAACCAAGCAACCCAACCTTGGTCTTCTATTCCAAATTGGTTGTATCCATAGATACAACTTTGTCTAAAGACAATACTCTTTATCCCAAAAATTCTAGAGTAATCAAGGAAATACTGATCTGCAGAACCTTTAGAACAGCCATAAGGAGAATAGAATTCTAATGGAAATTTTTCTGAAATACCTTTGGGGAAATCTTCATAAGAATAAGATGAATTGTTTTCTTTAATAACAACATTTGACATTTTACCATAAACCTTGTTAGTAGATGTGTAAATAATTGGAGAAGATATATTTTTAATTCGCATTGTTTCCAAGATATTTATTGCTCCCATGGCATTTATTTCAAAATCATTGCTAGGATTTTCTACTGAAGTTGTGACTGCTACTTGAGCTGCAAAATGAAATATGGCATCACAATCACCGTGTTTTTCAAAAAGAACCTCCAATTCGCTCTTATTTCTTATATCACCTCGTAAAAAATCGAAATTACCTATATTTAATGATTTGATATAATCTAGATTCAAATTTGTCCCTGGTCGGCTCAGGTTATCAAAAATTACTACATCACAGCCTCTTTTGATTGCTGAAATAACCAGATTAGTTCCTATAAAACCGGCACCTCCAATGACAATAATCTTTTTCATCATACTACACTAATTATCTAGTTTAAGAAAGATTCCCTCTAATTATTATTAACTTTTTTGAATAAATCAACATATTTTTTCCCTACTTCTTGAATACCAAACTTGCTTCTGTCATTCAGTATTTTTCTTCTTAAATAACTATATTTCTTTAAAATTTTAGATACTGAAAGACCCAAGTTGTCCTCGTCAATTTGTATTCCATAATTTGAACATAATTCGGTGTTTGAACCACTTTTAATGAATAATACAGGTAGACCTGAAGAAAGACCCTCTAATGCAACATTAGAACAGGCCTCATATTTAGAAGCTAAAATTATTGCGTGATTTTTTCTGTAAAATTCAGCTAATTCTGAATTCGATAGTGACGCGATAATTTTAACATTTTTAGATCCTAAATTTTTAGGCCAAGCGCCCACAAATGTGACTTCTACATTTTCTAATTCGGAAAATTCTGATATTAACTTGAAACCTTTATTGAGGTTTGGTGACCAGCTAACTGCCAGTAATTTCAATTTTTCCGCCGATGGGTCAAGGGCTGTTTTCGAAGGGTGAAATATTTCTTGATTAACTCCATTATTTATTATTTCATAATTAGTTCCCTTGTATCCTAATAATTTTGCGCAATGATAGGAATAAAGACTCTGGAATATTAAGAAATCTGAATTGTATAACAATTTAAGTTGAACCAAATCTGACTTCTCAAGAATTTTGAAATTACTGTTAATACTGTAGAGAGTTCTGAAACCATCAACTCTGTGTATTATTTTAACACCTACTTTGTCAGAAAATAAATTCTTTATGGGATAGAAAAGATCAGGAAAATTAAATTTACTGAATAATCGAGAGGTTAATTTATCTGTATTAATCTCAAAAAATGATTCAAAAAATAAATCCCAAATATTGCTAAATCCATGTCTCTTTAAATTTTTAATCTTTCTAAAATCTATATGATCTCTTGGTCCACGAGACCATCCATTTACTAAAATCATATCAACTCTGGAATTTATCGTTCTTGCTAATTCAATTCCAATTCCCCGTTTAATTTCTTTTTTTAAGGCTTTTAGAAATTGTAAACCACCACCATATGGAATATCGGGCGTTTCATAGTCTATAAATAATTTCATTATTTCTATCTCTGGAAACTTATTTCTTCTAACGATTTGCGCTGTGATTGGGCTATGTTTATTCTATCCGGGTAATGTCCTACTGCAATAAAAAACAAAACTAAATCATCATCATTTATTTTTAATTCATTTCGCAATTCCATATCTCTCATTTTATCGACAGACCAATTTAGTGTACAAGTTGCTAAACCATTGAAATGAAGCGCATGTACTAAAGTCATTGAGAATAAACTTCCATCTATCAAAGGCTGATTTCGTTCAGTAACCGGATTGTAACCATTTATGTTGGATGCTACTGCCAAAAGTTTGTTTGGATTGTTTTCGAATGCTTTAAAACCTGTTAACAAATTTAAAGCCTTATTTATTGAACTAGGCTCTTTAATAACATAAACTCTTCCAGATTGCCTATTACAGGAAGAAGGACTGGTTTGTGCTAATCTAATAGATTGATTTAGAATATTTATGTCAACATCACGCTCCGAAAAATTTCTGATACTGTGTCTACTATTAACTAATTCTTCAAAGTTACCTTTAGATTTCTCTTTGACTTCTTTTGCTATAATTTTACTTGACCCTCCTCTCGAATCTTCAAAAATCTCAAAACTAGCTATGAACTTCTTTATATCACTTACCTCCTGTCCATTTTTTTCATTGTACAATGAATATTCTTCTAAAACTTTTAGTGAGGATTGAATTATTAGATTATCCATTGAAAATCCCAACGAATTGTATCTTTTTATGAGGCTCATTAAATCCTTTATTTTGTCTCTGCCAAATCCTATTCTTGGATTGGCCAGAGCAAGCCCTTTCTCAATAGAATGAAAACGAATGGTTATACGGGCTAATAGATAGTCTAGTGACTTTAAATCTGACTTAAAGTTGAACTTTATATTTCGATCCATATCATAAATGTAATGCGTTTGAATATTTTTATTCAGATTTCTATTGTATATTTTCTCTCTTAAATATGAGCGGATTTTTTTAGGGATCAAAGGTCTCAAAATTTTAATAAACATTTTAGAAACCGTGAACCATCCTTGAAATTTCTTTAAACTGCGATGTAAATATTTTATTTATTTTTTTCTGAATTTTAAGTTGTTCAACTCTGTTTTCAAATAGTTCAATTATTCTTTCTGAAGCTTGAAATGGAGTTTTTTCATCCATAAATAATAATGATTCCTTTGATTGACACATCTCCCCGATTATATCTATCGTATTTATATCCTTAGAATGTATAAGACCTGCGAATGGAGTGGGTGCTGAAAAAGTACCAATCAAAACATGTCTTCTTTGGCCAATCACAAATGGTAATTCACCCATTATTCCTTTAAACATTCTAGCTGATAAATCTGATTTCATGACATGGGCACATTTTTTATTGACCATTCTAGAAAAAACTTTCTCTGCAGTCTCCAAATCGTTCCGTGAACCTGGCTCAATACTATGTGGAAGAAATACCAAAAAGAAATTATTACTATTTACCAAATTGTCAAATGTTGAGGATAAATAAGAAATGTGCATATCTTGCGCTTCATTGGAATTATTTGAGAAAAAAGAAGTCATTATACTCTTATTAGTTACTGAAACGCCAATAATTTTCTTGTTTTCAGCCCGTGCAGATTTATACCACATTTTGCCTTCTAAGAAACGAGATACATCAGCTTGGCTGCTCTTTATCATAGCAAAAGCAGGATCTGGTCCAAGATATAGGCTTTCTTTGTCACATCCTATTTCTATCAATCCTTCGTATGAGGTTTTATCACGTAATGTAAAAAAATCTGAAGAGGCAACTGCATCTCTATATAATTTCTCAAAATCAGGATTTGAAAAAGGGAAAATAGAGTTTGAACCGCTGCCAACAACACCTATTCTTTTGCCCAAATTGGAGATTGATTTAATTATGACGGCATGGTCATTTGAAAAAACACCATCATGACCTGCAATAATGTAATCTGAGGTCATAAAAAAATCATTCATTATCTTAAAACTGTCTTTTTTAGTTGATATTAAATTATTTAATTTACCATAAAGACCTAAATTTTGTTTCTTTTTATACAAATATTTACTTATTCTTCTATAAAATTTATTGGTATATTTTCCCCAGTCAGTAAATACCCAATCCAATGGGAAAATGAGAATATTCCCTTTTCTTTCTGGATTATCAACTTTGTCAAATAATCCAATCTCAAGATCTTTAATATCTAGTATATCCTCTATACCTCTGACTATCGCTTCTTCTCCCTTGTTTGACAGAGGTACATAATCACATATTAACAGACGCTTGGGCTTCATAAGTTTAGTTGTAACTTTCTAGATATGAAAGTTTTGGTAATTTAATTTTATTAAACAATATTAATACATATAGAATTAACTTATAGAGTTCAACAATAACAAGTGCAAAGATTATTCCAATGATGCCATAATAATAAAACATCAGTAAAAATAGAAATAAGGACAAAAAATTGGATGTTATAGTTATGAAAGACAAGTCCTCAAGCAAAGCATTTAAGGTTAAATATTTTGCTATGAATAGGGATGTAGGAGTAAATAGGAAGACTAATGAATTAAGCTGAAAATAGCTTATACTTTCTTTATATTTTGGAAATAAAAAGCTTATTACTACCTCGCCTGAATAAAAAATAAATGCTGTCATAAATACGGAAACAATTAAGATAACAAAAATATATGACTTGAGTTTAGAACTGTAGACTTCCTTTTCTAATTCTGCTAGCTTAAGAGATGGGACTGTAACGATTCCTTTTAACAAATCCTTAATAATGGTTATTAATCTATTTGATATTGCATAAATGGATAAATTAATTACTCCAACAAAAACGGCAATTATTACTTTATCAATGTATTTTATTATAGTCACTAATATATTAATTATACTTAAAAAATTAGCATACTGCCTCTCTTGCTCAAGATTAAAATCGGAATTATTACTTTTAGAATTAATGTATTGCAGTGAATTATAAAATGCTACAAATGATATGAATGTATCAAAAATATTGAGAGCTATAATATAATACCAAATATTACCGTAATAAAAAAGAAAGAATAATGCAAAATAACCGTCTAAGGATACAAGAATTTGAAAAAGGGAGGAACGGAAAAAACGTTTCTTGCCATGCAAAAAAGAAGTCCATTTTTTTGATGCAAAATGGAATGGTTTGATAAATGAAAGAATGATAAGAGTGTAAACAAAATTAATATCATTAGATGTATTGTAAAATAGTGCTATAACTATTAAAATAGGAGTTATAAAAAGAGATATTTTAAAACTGTACTTAACTGATTTAAGAAAAAAACGATCATTTCCTTTAAGTGTATTTCTTGTTATTATTGGATCTAAACCTGTGACGCCAAGAAAATTTAATGTTCCAAGTATTGTACTTACCAATACCACATAACCATACTCTTCCTGTGTTGCTATTGATGTTAAAATTAGAAGTGTGCCAAGGTTCAGAATAGTTTTGAAAACTACAACATTTGAAACATAAAATATATTTTTATAATAATATTTTAATGATTTAATATTCATATTTTTAACTATTTAAAATGTTTAATCTATAAATTTGATAATCCACAAAACTAAAAAACTTGCGTATTAATCTTAAACTCAAATTTTGGGGATTTTCATTATTTAATACAATTAAAGGATATAGCCGTATCTTTCTAGAAAACAAAAAGAATTGAACTAGAACGTCAGACTTACGCCTTCTACTAGATTTTTGGAGTATGTGTATAATTGTCTTATCGCTATAAAGATTATCTGCTCTGGTTGAAGATGTCATTTTTGAATGCTTATATTTGATTATTAGGTCTTTGCGAATTTTTTTTACTTCAAATTTTTCTGATATTCTTACCCACATATCTAAGTCATCATTTCCACTAATACTCGTATCAAAATTGCCTAACTCCATTATACATTCGGTCTTATGCATAACTGTACTCCTAACAATAGAATTTCTTAATAACAAGGCATTCGAAATATCTTTACGATGTATATTATGATAATTACGCCGGGGTAATTTGGTAAGTCGTCCTTTATCATTTAAAACATGAAAAATGTCTGAATGGACAAGACCTAAATTAGAATCCAACTTAAAAGCACCGACTTGCAATTCTAATCTTCTTTTAAGCATTAAATCGTCACAATCAAGATAGGCTATGTACTCACCAGATATCTTCTCAAGAGCTGAATTATTTGCTGCTGCTTGACCTGCATTCGTTTTGTTGGTAATTACATGAATCCTAGAATCATTTGCATACTTTTTTAGTAAATCCGGAGTTCTATCACTCGAGCCATCGTCAACTATTATAATTTCAAAATTCTTATAAGTTTGATTCAAGACACTGTCTATAGCCCTTTCAATGAAATCTTCCCCATTTAATGTAGGAATAATTACACTTACTTTGTCTTTAACAGTATTTTTTAATAACATTAATGTATTTTTTAGATATAATATCTATGTCTAAGTTAGTTTCAGCCTGTTTCCTTGCCCTGCTACTGTATTTTTCTATATTATCATATATCTCTAATACTGCTTCTTTATACTTATCATAATCTATATTAGGTACGTTATTATATTGTTCAGTGAAACCAAAATCAAAACTATCTTCAACAATTATCCCTCCGCGATCCACTAATTCGGGAGTGCCCCCCGTACTAGGGCAGACTACAGGGAGGCCACATGCTAACGCTTCAACTACTACATTAGGGCAGGGGTCTAACCAGGAAGGATGTAACAAAATATCTGCATTTGCATAATATACTGATAAATCATCAAATTTAATTTTACCAAGAAAGACAACGTGCTTTTTCAACTGGGGTTTGTCTCTGAAAATACGGAATATGTGAGCTTTGGTTTGTAAATCTAAATTTCCAATAACATAAAGTTTAGTTTTTGGAATAAACTCAATTATATTCTTCAATAATTCTATCGAATCTTGCAGGCGCTTATGTATTCTAAAATTACCTGAAGCTAACAATTTAAGATCTAAACCTTTTTCATATATCGTATTATTTTGATTGTGCAAAGGTTGGAAATCATTTAAGTTAACGCCGTTAGGAATAATAGAGCTGGGTGTATCAGTTTTATAAAAATGGTTCCAACAATTCTTAGAAAAATTGCTTTGATAAATTATATGTCTTGAAATGTCAAAGGCGTCTTTTCTAAGTTTATTTAGTTTTTTAAAAAAGTAATTGGTGAAATGTGGTGTTACTAAATTACTATAATTCAATCCAAAAGTATTTGACAATACTTTGTTCAATAATGCTATATTTCTTATACTAGATCCTGTACGATTCTTACTAAAATTGTACAATTCAGAAGGCGTCATTTCATTCATGTAAAGCCCATCAAGCCTAAGAATTAGTTGCTTATCTGTATTTACATATCTGTCCGTTAAAATTATATTGCTGAAAATTTCTTCGGCAATTAAATTATCTTTTTTTAAAGCTCTTTCAAGACGGGTTAAAAAGATACTGGGACCTCCAGTCCCAAATTTTTTTATTTGGAGCATGAACTAAAATTTTTGATATATCATTATATCATTACTTTCATAAATCTTGGAGTAATAATGTGTAGAACCGCCTGCGAAATTATGTGGGTTTAAATTGAATTCCGATACTGGTTTATCACCATAATCATATGAAACCTCGTTTAAATTAAGAAAGTGGTATTTTCTCACAATTGAAAAATTTGCAACATTTCTATCCATCATATAATTTTTATCAGGATAGGTTCTGTCTATGTAATAGTCAACATCGGAAGTACCAATACGAGCCGTTATTTTGTTTAAAATCTTACTACTGCCTATTATTGTTTGTGTTGAATTACTAGTATACATCTTATCCTCTAAATAAAACTGTGATTCTAAAGCATTTTTATCTGATATACCTGAGTCATGAAACTGCAAATTGAATGGTGCATAAATTTCTAACATACAAATAATAAACATGCCTAAAATATATGAAACTAAAACAAAAGATTTAAAAATCTTTTGGAAATCAAAAAAGACGTAAAGGAAGCGAGCTTGGTAAATTACTGAGAAGGCCAATCCATAAGCAACAAATCTACTTATTCCTAAAGCTGTTCTATCTGGATGGTAAAGCCCAATTAATGTTATTAAAAGTAAAAAGAATGAGAAAGCTGAGTGATCTGTTTTCCGACTTAATATGCCATATATCATTGCAGGTAAGAATAAGCCCCCTACGATTATCAAAGGTAAAGTAAAATTCAAATTAGTAATTTCTCCCACTTCACTCAGAGAAATATCTGTACCAATTGCTAAAAGAATCATCAAAGATAATGACAAAATTAAAACTGGAGAATAGACTGCCAAGAATAGACGAGTGAGCTGTTCAGATAACTCAGGGTAATGAAAACGATTGAGATAAGAATGGTGGAGATATGTGTAACTTAAAATAAATATTAGAAAAACTACTAATGACGTAATTTCTATAGCATCTGGAATTCTTAGTAAGCTCCAAATATCACTAGTTCTAAAAGTAGCAAAATTTATTATAAAACCAGCATAAAGGCCTGAAATAAAAAATAAAGATGAAACTCTATTTACTGTAATTAACCAAACTATACTAACCAAGAAAGCTAACGTTGTTGTTGGCCTATGTGTTTGTGATATAGAAATTCCTAATATAAAGCAAATTATTAGAGATGGAACTATGTTTTTATCAGAACTCCATTTTATTACTAAGAAACAAACCAAAAGAAGTATTGTTGCTAAAGTTGAAGGAAGAGGAGTTATTGGGCCATGGATTTCACCCGTTGTCGGAATTATTAAGGCAAATATTACTGATAAAAGGGAAACTTTTTTTGAATTGAAAGTAA
>MDTB01069310.1_pt1 | contig 17395 bp, 24 predicted proteins | sample 811161 | NCBI WGS metagenome assembly MDTB01 (sample SAMN05326650, study PRJNA326480) | marine metagenome | isolation source: seawater | place: Mediterranean Sea | collected 2009
CCATAGAGAAAATATTAAAAGATTGAAAAATAAAGAAGAAACTAAGACAAAAATTTATTAAATTGACTATCTAAGTGATTTAGGTAGTTTGTAGCCTATGAATCTGGTCATTGTAGAGAGTCCTGCTAAAGCTAAAACAATAAATAAATATTTGGGCGACGATTATAAAGTTCTAGCGAGTTATGGTCACATAAGAGACTTACCATCTAAGAATGGTTCTGTTGATCCTGAACAAGACTTTAAGATGGAATGGGAGATTGATAGCTTTTCAAAAAAATATCTTAAAGAAATAACTGATGCAGCAAAAGAATCGTCTAAGATTATATTAGCAACCGACCCTGATCGTGAAGGTGAGGCTATCGCCTGGCATGTAAAAGAGTATTTAAATGAGAAAAAACTTTTAAAAGATAAAGAAATTGAAAGAGTTGTATTTAATGAGATTACTAAAAAAGCCGTTATTCATGGAATTGAAAACCCAAGACAAATTGAGCCTCATCTAGTTGATGCTTACATGGCAAGAAGGGCTTTAGACTACTTAGTTGGTTTTAATATTTCACCGATACTTTGGACAAAATTACCCGGATCAAAATCCGCAGGAAGAGTTCAGTCTGTTGCTTTAAAATTAATAACAGAAAGAGAACATGAAATCGAGTCATTCAAACCTGAGGAATTTTGGACTTTAAGTATTAACTTTGTAGATCAAAAAAATCAGAAGATCACTGCAAGTATCAGTCAACTTGATAATAAAAAAATTGAAAAATTTTCATTTAGAAACAAGGATGAAATAAATAAAGCTATATCAACTATAAATAATAAAAAATTTAGTATTTCAGACATTTCAAGCAAAGTTGTTAACCGAAATCCATCTGGACCATTTACTACATCTACTCTTCAACAAACTGCATCAAGTAGATTAGGCTTTGGAGCATCTAGAACAATGCAAATAGCACAAAAACTTTATCAAGGAATAGAAATAGAGGGAGAAACAATTGGTTTGATAACTTATATGAGAACTGATGGAACTAACTTATCTAAAGATGCAGTTTCAGCTTTTAGAAATTATATTAAAGATGAAATTGGAAATGAGTATTTACCTAAAGATCCTTTAAATTATTCTGGAAAGAAAGCAAAGAATGCACAAGAAGCTCATGAAGCAATCAGACCTACGGATATTATTAGAACACCTCAAAGTATAAAAAAGTATCTGAGCACGGATCAAAATAAACTATATGACCTTATTTGGAGTAAAGCTTTATCCTCTCAAATGGAATCTGCTAAATTTGATAGAAACACAATTACTATAACATCAGAAAATAATGATACTATCTGTAAAGCTAGTGGTTCTGTTATTCAATTTGATGGATTCTTAAAAATTTACAATAATCAAACTAAAGATGATGATGAAAACATTTTACCATCTGTGTCTAAAGGAGCAATTAATATTGAGGCTTTAATAGATGAACAACATTATACACAACCTCCACCTAGATACTCTGAGGCAAGCTTGGTCAAAAAACTTGAGGAACTGGGTATAGGAAGACCATCTACCTATGCAAGTATTATATCTACTATTGCCAATAGAGGTTATGCTGAAATCACGAATAAAAGGTTTTTTCCAACTGATAGAGGTAAATTAATATCTGCTTTTTTAGAAAAATTATTTTCAAAATATGTAGATTATAATTTTACAGCGGGATTAGAAGACCAGCTTGACGAAATAACTACTGGAAAGGAAAGTTGGATTAAAGTTTTAGAGCTTTTTTGGAAAGACTTTAATAATAATGTTTCTGAGGTAAAAGAAAAAAGAACTAGAGAGGTTTTAGATTTACTTAATGATAGTCTTGGTGAATTAATTTTTGAAAAAGATGATAAAGGCAATGTACTTAGAAAATGTCAATTATGTAATTCAGGGACCCTAAGTTTAAAAAATAGCTTTAGAGGTGGTGCTTTTATAGGATGTTCAAATTACCCTGAATGTAAATTTACAAGACCCTTATCTAAGGCAAAGGCAGCAGCACAAGCACAACTAGCTGAGCCTAAATTTATCGGAAAACATGAAAATGGAAATGACATTTATTTAAAAAATGGAAGATTTGGTCCGTACCTTCAGTATGAAAAAATTCCCACAGAAATAGAGGTTGAAAAAGCAGTTAAAAAAAAGAAAAAAATAAAAAAATCTAAGCCAGATGTTAATGAACTTTTAAAAAATGTTTCAATTCCCAAAGGTTTAGAATTAGAAAATATTGATTTAGAAAAAGCTCAATTTTTATGCTCGTTACCTAAGTCCTTAGGAATTAATCCTGATAATCAAAAAGAAATTACTTTAAACACTGGAAGATTTGGTCCTTACCTAAAATGTGAGAATAAATCTGCAAGAATTGAGAATGTAGATGATATATTTTCTATTGGTTTAAATAGAGCAATAACATTAATTGCAGAGGCTAAGCCTGGTCGAATGTCATCGTCAATGATCAAAGATTTAGGTGAGCACCCTGATGATAAAAAACCAGTTAGAATTATGAAAGGTCAATACGGACCTTACATCAAATATAAATCGCTTAATGCGACTATACCAGAGGAAAAGGATCCTACCGAATTAACAATGGATGAGGCTTTAATATTAATTGAGAAAAGAAAAGAATACGATAAAAATAAAAAAAATAAAAAAAAGAAATGAATTCTAAAATTATTTATTACTTTCTAATGATGTTCTTATTTTCTAATCTAGCTCTTTCAAATGAAGTAGATTGTTCACAATTTAAAAAAATGAGTGCTAAGTATATTGAATGTAATGCAAAAAATTTTAAAGCCAAAACAGATAAAAAAGCCAATGAACTTAAAGTTAAAACGAATAAAAAAGCAACTGAATTAAAAGCTAAAACTGATGAAAAACTTGAAACTTCTGGAGTAAAAGATAAATTAAAGAAATTTAAGAATAGTAAAACACTAACAGATTTAATAAAAGATTAATATGTCTTTTGATGACAAAATTAATAGATTAGGAATAAAACTTCCAAAAGCTGCTGATCCAGTTGGATCTTATGTGGCATCAAACATTTCGAACAAAATTCTTTTTATTTCTGGTCAAATATCAATTGATGAAAATGGTGAGCTCATAAAGGGCAAAGTTGGTAAAGACTTAGACACTGAAGCTGGCTATAATGCAGCAAAAAGATGTGCATTAAGTATAGTAGCACAAGCAAAAAAAGCTTGTAATGGAGATTTATCTAAAATCAAATCGTGTATTAAACTTACCGGTTTTGTTAATTCTACAGACAATTTTATAGAACAGCCGAAAGTTATAAATGGTGCCTCTGATTTGATTGCATCAATATTTGAAGAAGCTGGGATGCATACTAGAGCAGCTGTAAGTTGTAATAGTTTGCCTTTGGGCGTGTCTGTTGAAGTTGATGCTATTTTTGAATTAAATTAATCTACCTTCCGACACCATAATATTTAAGTTTATTTTTTTTCATCTTAGAAGTTGAATAGAGATTTCTCAAATCATAAATCGAAAAACTATTTTTCTTAACAAGTTTTTTGAAATTTAATAATTTAAATTCATTCCACTCAGTATGTAAAATTACTAAATCAGATTTTAGACAAGCAGATGATATATCTTTATAAAATTTAACATTTTTTAAATTTTCAAATTCTTTTTTTTCACCTGAGGGATCATAATATCTTATTATACAGTTTTTTTTTTGGTTTAGATACTTGATCATTGGTATACTTGAGGCTTCTCTCATGTCATCTGTATTAGGTTTAAAAGTAACACCCAAGAAAGTAATAATCTTATTCTTAAAATTATTATTTAAAATTTTATCTATTTTTTTAGTCAAAAGGATTTTTCTTCTATTGTTAGATTTGACAACAGTTTTGATAATAGATAGGTCAGTCTTAAATTTATTGGCAGTATCTATTAAAGCTCTTGTATCTTTGGGAAAACATGATCCACCATAAGCTGGGCCTGCTCTTAAAAATCTATCACCAATTCTCTGATCTAGGCCAATACCAAAAGATATATCTTTTATATCAACATTTGTTTTTTCACTTAAATTTGCAAGTTCATTTATAAAAGAAATTTTAGTAGCCAAAAATGCATTTGAAGCATATTTGATCATTTCAGCACCTCTTCTTGATGTTCTAAAATATCTACTTGTTTTTTTTATAATTGGTAAATACAAAGATTGTAGAATCTTATTTGCCTTAGTGCTCTCGGTTCCAATTATTACTCTATCCGGATAAATAAAATCTCTTATAGCTTCACCTTCTCTTAAAAATTCTGGATTTGAAACTACATCAACTAATTTTTTTTTCTTTAATTTTAATAAAATGTTTTCAATTTTATCTCCTGTGGTAACCGGCACAGTAGATTTAGTAATCACTATTTTATATTTCTTAATTATTTTTTTTAAATCTTTAGCAACAGAATATACATATTTAAGATCAGCTGAATTACTATTCTTCTTTGTTGGTGTTCCAACACAAATAAAAATAATGTCTGATTTATTTACAGCCTCTTCTAAATTTGTGGTAAATATTAATTTCTTTTTTTTATGATTTCTTTTTAAAATTTCTTCTAAACCAGGTTCATAAATTGGAACTATGCCTTTATTCAAAGAATTAATTTTATTCTTATCTTTATCAACACAATATACAGTATTACCTATGTCTGAAAAACAAACTCCACTTACAAGACCTACGTATCCTGTTCCTATCATACATAATTTCATAATTTAGATATCTCCATTGATGAATTAATATAACCACTCATTGTTCCACAATCTAAATATTTTCCATTAAAATTATGAGCAATAAATTTTTGATTATCTTTTATTAGAGATCTAATTGCATCAGTAATATGAATCTCACCACCTTTACCTGGTTTTTGATTAAATAGTTTTGCAAAAATAGTTTTTGGTAAAATATATCTTCCAATTACAGCTTTATTAGATGGAGCATTTTTAATTGATGGTTTTTCAACAACATCGTCGATAAGGAAATTGTTGTTAATTATTTTTTTTTTAAGTTTGAATATACCCCACCTTGACACATTTTTTTTATTTACGATCATACTTGCCATTACAGAAGATTTGTATTTTTTGTGAATTCTAATCATAGATTTTGAACAATTTTTTTTAATTATAAGATCATCAGGTAATAACATTAAAAAATAATCATCTTTAATAATATTTTTAGTTTTTAAAACAGCATCTCCTGTTCCCAATGGTTTATTTTGATAAACAAATTTAATTAATTTTTTATATTTTAGTATTTTTTTATATTCTTTAATTATACGAGGATCTTTTTTTTTTTTAATTATTTTCTTATAAAAGTTGTCATTGTAAAAATACTTTTTTATCATCTCTTTGTTCTTAGAAATGATGAATACAACTTCTTTAATACCCGCTTCTATACATTCGTCTAATATATATTCGATACCAGGTTTACCATTAATTGGTAATAATTCTTTAGCAAAAACACTTGTAAGTGGTAATAAACGTGTGCCTAAACCTGCTAGAGGAATAATTGCTTGTTTAATCATTTTAATGTTTTACTTATAAAATCTCTTTATACAAATGAAAATTTTATTAAATAACTTTGATTTAAATGAGGCATTAAAAAAAGTTGAAAACCTAGGATATGTCCCAACCATGGGGTCTATTCATAAAGGCCATGAGTTTTTGATCAAACAATCAAAAAAAGGAAGTAAAAAAACGCTTGTTAGTATATTTATTAATCCAAAACAATTTAATAATAAAACTGACTATAAAAACTACCCAAAAAATATAAATAAAGACTTAAAAATCTTAAAAAGATTAAAAACAGATTTTGTATATATTCCAAAATCAAAAGATGTATTTAACAATACTAAGCAAAAAGATATTAAACTAGATAAAAAGGATAAAATTCTTTGTGCAAAATATCGAAAAGGACATTTTGAGGGTGTTTTAAAAGTTATGGATAGATTGACTAGTTTAATTAAACCTAAAAAAATTTTTATGGGAGAAAAAGATTACCAACAATTATATTTAGTAAAAAAATTTATTGAAAAAAGATATAAATCTAAAATTATTGCTTGTAAAACTGTTCGAGATAAAAATAATTTAGCTCTTTCTTCAAGAAATTTATTGTTAACAAACAAACAAAAATTACTAGCTAGTAAATTAACTATGAAAATAATGGAATTAAAATATTTCATTAAAAAACACAAAAATATTAGGTCTCTAATTAAATTAAAAAAAAAAGAATTTGAAAAAAATTTTCAAATTAAAATTGAATATCTTGATATTAGAAATATAATTAACTTTAAACAAACAAAGTCTATAAAAAATTCTAGAGTTTTTATTGCTTATTATTTGGGAAAAGTAAGACTAATTGACAATTTCTAAAAAAAATAAGCGCCAACACCTAAAAATGATACAAATCCAATTACGTCTGTAATTGTTGTTACAAAAACACTTGACGCTATAGCAGGATCTATATTCATCTTTTTTAAAGTGACAGGAACAAGAATACCGAATAAACCAGCAATAATCATAGTCATAATCATTGAAATTGAAATTATTAAAGAAAGTTGAGAATCTTGAAACCAAATTTGAACTATAAAGGAGCTTATAACAGCAAAAATTATGCCATTCAAAACTCCAATGTTAAATTCTTTTAAAATATTTTGATTAAAATTGTTTTTTGTTAGATCATTAGTTGCGAGTGATCTAACCGTAACAGCTAATGTTTGCATGCCGGCATTGCCGCCCATTGATGCTACAATAGGCATAAGAAAAGCTAACACAACCATTTGTTCTATTGTTGCACCAAATAAACTAATACACCAAGTTGCTAAGAAAGCTGTAAAGAGATTTAATAATAACCAATTAAATCTTCTTTTTGTTTTTGTAATAACACCATCTGTAATTTCCTCATCTCCAACTCCTGCTAATCTTAGAGCATCTTCCTCTGCTTCTTCTTTTAAAACTGTAAGAACATCATCTGATGTTATCATTCCAACAAGTTTATTATTTTTATCTACTACACAAGCTGAATTTAAATTATAATTTTCAAATAAATTACCAACTTCTTCTCTGTCCATATCGACTGGGACTAAAAATGTTGAGTCTTCCATTATAGATGACATTTTTGTCTCTCTAGGTGTTCTTAAAACTTTCGAGGATGGAACTGTGCCCACTGGTTTAAAATTTTCATCTACAATATAAATTTCAAGAAATTGCTCAGGTAGGTCTTTATTTTCTCTAAGATAATCTATTGTTTGACCTACTGACCAATTACTTGGAATAGCAGTAAACTCTCTTTGCATTATCCGTGCAGCACTATCTTCTGGATAACTTAGACCTTCTAATAAAGCAAAACGATCTTTGGGTGGTAATGCACTTAATATAGAATTTTTATCTTTTTCATCAACATTTTCTAAAATTGATATTGCGTCATCAGATTCCAGATTTTTAAGTATTCTTACGATAGCTTCAGATGAAAGGTATTTGATTATCTCAGTTTGAACTGATTCATTTAATTCAATAAAAACTTCAGGATTAATTTTAAAATTATTTAATTTAATTAGGCTTTCTCTATCGTTTTCACTTAAATGTTCGATTATATCAGCAGCATCAGCAGGATGCATTTCTTTAAAAGAATTTGTTATAAACAATGCATCACTAGAAGCTATTTTATCTGTAACAACTTTAATATATTCTTTATTAAATTCAAAATTGACTTTTTTGTCTTTGATTTTTTTAATTAAAGTCATAAAAATTTCCTATTATTCAGTCGGAACTTTTAATACATAATATAAAGAATACAAATTATAAATGAATATAGAGATTAAAAAGTCAAAAAAACCTGTAAAATATGAAGATGCCATTAAATTAATGGAAAATAGATTGCAAGAAATACACCTAAATAATTCAAATCAATTAATTTGGATCTTAGAACATGAAGAAATTTATACAGCTGGAACAAGTTATCTTGAAAGTGAAATAATAGATAAATCAATAAATCTATTAAAAACTAACCGTGGTGGAAAAATCACATATCACGGACCAGGTCAGTTAATTTGTTATTTTGTTATTGATTTAAAAAAAAGAAAAAAAGATATAAGAAAATTTATTTCTTTAATTGAAAAAACAATCATTGATACATTAAAATTTTATGGAATTGAAACTAATGCTGACAAAGAGAATATTGGTATTTGGTATAATGACAAAGAAAATATAAAAAAAGTTGCTGCTATAGGTGTAAGAGTAAGTAAATGGATAGCTTACCATGGTTTTTCAATTAATATAAATAATGATCTTAAAAAATATAATGCAATAATTCCATGTGGTATTAGAAACAAAGGGATAACTACATTAAAAAAAATATCTGATCAAAATTATAAAAGATTAGAAGAAAAACTAATTGAAAACTTTATTGCAAATCTGAAAAATTAAGTCTTTTTGTCTTTAAAAGTTTCTTGAAATAATCCGGTAGTAAAGCTTTATAGGTATATTTTTTATCTTTAATTATAAATTTGATTTCATAGGAATGTAACATTAAGTTTTTGTTAATTCCTTTGAGAGAATTTAAAGATCTATATTTTTGATCGCCATAAATAGAATGACCAATATTAAAAAGTTGTTTTCTTAATTGGTGTTTTCTACCAGTTATTGGTTTCATTTCAACTAATGTTGAACCAGAATTTTTATCTATGACTTTAAATAAAGTTTTTGCTTTTTCAATAATTCTTTTATTATTATCATAACGTATTAAATCATTATTCCATTCACCATTATCTTTATCTAATTCACCATGACAAATTGCTAAATATTTTTTATAAACTTTTCTTAATCTGAATAATGATGTTAGTAATTGAGCAGTTTTTCTATTTTTAGCTATAATAAAAACTCCTGAAGTATCTTTATCAAGTCTATGAACAGAATAAGGTTTATTATTTTTAAAAATTTCACTTTTAGAAAAAATATCAATTAAATTCTTTTTTGATTTTGTGCCGCCCTGAACAGAAATTCCTGAACTTTTATTTAATACAACAAAATTCTCATTATCATCAATTATTAAATCTTCATTTACTTTTAATATTTCATTGGTTGGTACAAATTTTTGTTTTGTTTGAATAATTGAATGTTTAAAATTAAAATTTAATAGATCAATTTTATCATCTTTTTTTATTTTAGCTGAACTTTTAACACGTTTTTTATTTAGTCTTATTTTTCCTGATCTTAAATTTTTTTCTATTAAACTTTGAGGAATCTTACCTAACCTACTTCTGAGAAATCTATCAAGACGCATATTCTCCTCCGTAACTTCAACGATATAACTCTTATTCATGATCTTAATATTAGATTAAGCTGTGGCTGCTTTTTTGTCTTCTTTTTTATCAGCTTCTTTTACTGGATCTTTTTTCTTTTTATCAACTTTTTTTGCTTCTGTATCTCTATCAACAAATTCAATAATTGCCATAGGAGCGTTATCGCCGTATCTAAAACCTGCTTTAATTATTCTTGTATAACCACCTTTTCTTTTTTCATATCTTTTTGATAACGTCTTCTTAACTTTATTTGCTGATTTTGAATCTTGTAATTTTGAAACTAATAACTTTGATGTCTGCAAAGTATCTTTTTTACCTAAGGTAATTATTTTATCTGCTTGAGGTTTTAAAAATTTGGCTTTTGGTAAAGTGGTCTTAATTTGTTCATATTTTATAAGAGAATTTAACATGTTTTTAAGCAAAGCTTTTCTGTGCTCTGAAGTCCTGTTTAGTTTTTTATTTGCCATCCCATGTCTCATTATATGGCTTCCTCCATTTTTTTAGACATTTCGGCAATATTATCTGGTGGCCAGTTAGGAATTTCCATACCCAAATATAAAGACATTCCAGTCAAAACTTCTTTAATTTCATTAAGAGATTTTCTACCAAAATTGGGTGTTCTTAACATTTCACCCTCTGATTTTTGCACAAGATCACCAATATAAATTATATTATCATTTTTTAGACAGTTCATTGATCTTACAGAAAGTTCTAATTCATCTACTTTTCTTAATAAATTTTTATTAAATTCAGGTTCTGTTGAAACTTCTTTAATTGGAACTTCTACAGGTTCATCAAAATTGATAAACATTTTCAATTGATCTTGAAAAATTCTTGCAGAATAAGCTACTGCGTCTTCGGCAGATATTGATCCATTTGTTTCAACTTCCATCGTAAGTTTATCATAATCTAAGGCTTTACCTTCTCTAGCAGTGCTTACAGAGTAAGAAACTTTCTTTACTGGGCTATAAAGAGAATCAATAGCAATAAGTCCTAAAGGAGGTTCCTCAGGTTTATTTAAATCTGCAGGAACATATCCTTTTCCAGTATTTATATTCATTTCCATATGAAAATTTGTATTTTCATCTAAATTACAAATTACTAAATCAGGATTCAGAATCTCAACATCTGTAACTGGTGTAATATCTGAAGCTTTAATTTCACCTGGTCCTTTTGCATCTAAAACTAATTTTTTTGTTCCTTCAGAAGCACATTTTAAAGCTAACGATTTGACATTTAAAACTATATCAGTAACATCTTCTCTAACACCTTTAATTGATGTAAACTCATGCAAAACACCATCAATTTGAATTGAAGTTACAGCAGCACCTCTTATTGATGATAATAAAATTCTTCTTAATGAATTACCAAGTGTTAAACCGTAACCCTTTTCTAAAGGTTCTGCTATAATTTTAGCATATGTCAAATCATCACTTAACTTTACATCTAACTTGGCTGGTTTAATTAGTGATTTCCAATTTTTAATATTAACATTTTCAGTTTCCATTAAACTCTCCTTTTTTTTGGTGGTCTAGTCCCATTGTGAGGCATAGGTGTTGTATCTTTAATAGATAAAATTTTAAATCCTCTAGCTTGTAATGCTCTCAAAGCTGTTTCTCTTCCCGATCCAGGGCCTTTAACTTCAACTGAAAGAGATTTCATTCCATATTCTAAAGCTTTTGAAGCAGCAGCATCTGCAGCGACTTGAGCAGCATAAGGTGTCGATTTCCTAGAACCTTTAAATCCTTTCTGACCAGCAGAAGCCCATGAAATAACATTTCCATTAGTATCTGCTATGGAAATAATTGTATTATTAAATGTAGACTGTACATAAGCTATCCCATTTAAAATATTTTTTTTAATTTTTTTTTTTTTTGAATAAGAACTTTTAACTACTTTTTTTACAGATTTTTCTGATGATTGATCTTTTTTTTCAACTTTATCAACTTTGGCCATAATTATTTCTTAAGTGGGGTTAATTTTTTTCCAGCGATTGCTATAGCTTTACCTTTTCTAGTTCTAGCATTGCATCTTGTTCTTTGACCTCTGACAGGTAATTTTTTTCTATGTCTTGAACCTCTATAGCATGCAAGATCAATTAATCTTTTTATGCTTAAAGAATAATCTCTTCTTAGATCACCCTCTACTTTAAAATTTTGATCTATATATTCTCTAATCTTTAGTATTTCTTCATCTGTTAATTCACTTACTCTTTTTTCTCTTGAGAAATCTAGCGCAGAACAAATCTGTTTTGAAAATTTATCACCAATACCATAGATATAGGTCAGTCCAACGTGAACTAATTTATTTTGTGGAATGTTAATACCTGCAATACGAGCCATAAATATGTGATAAATTTTAGCCTTTTATATAAGAAGATCTTTTAAAGTCAACGTCTTAAACTTCAAGAAAAGCCTCTATTTTATTAGTTATTTGATCAATTTCTTGTGCCCCATCTATTTCATGAAAATTTGAATTTTTAGAATAGTAATTTAATACAGGTTTAGTTGTCTCCATATAGGTGTCAAATCTTTTTAATATAGTGTTCAAGTCATCATCAGATCTGTTTTCTATAGCTTTTCTTTTTTCAATTCTTTTTATTATAATATCCTTAGACACGTTTAGAAAAAAAATTAAATCAATTTTTTGACCTGAAGTTTTTAATAATTTATCTAAATTTTCAGCTTGGTTTATTGATCTTGGATAACCATCAAATATCAGTTTATTCTTTTTTTTTGGATCAAAAATAACACCTTTTATTAAATCATTTACAATTTCATCACTAACAAATTTTCCATCATTCATATCATTAATTATTTTTTTTCCTATTTTAGATTGATTTTGAATTTCCTCTCTCAACATGTCTCCTGTTGAAATTTGAAAACCCTTTATTTTTTCTACTAAATATTTTGATTGAGTTCCTTTTCCAGCTCCTGGGGGACCAAATAATATTATATTCACCAATTATTTACCGAATTTAGTTTTTTTAATTAATTGTTCATATTGAGAGCTCATAAGTCTTGTTTGAATTTGCGTGACTGTATCAATTGCAACAACAACAACAATTAAAATTGAAGTTCCACCTAAATAAAAAGGTATTGGGTAATTAGCAATTAAAAATTCAGGCATTAAACAAACTAAAGTTAGATATAATGCTCCAATAGTAGTCAATTTAGTTAATATGTTTTCTATATATATAGCTGTGCTTTCTCCAGGTCGTATACCAGGAATAAATCCTCCATATTTCCTTAAATTATCTGCAGTTTCAGTTGGATTAAAAGTTATGGATGTATAAAAAAAAGTAAAAAAAATTATTCCAGATGCATATAACAACATATATAAGGGCTGACCTTGCGTAAAATATGAGCTTATATTAAGAAACGTGTCATTTTCTGAAAAATTAAAATTAGAAAAAGTCACTGGTAAAAGTAATAATGCTGAAGCAAAAATTGCCGGGATAACACCTGCTTGATTTATCTTTAAAGGTAAATGAGAAGACTCCCCTCCATACATTTTATTACCCATTTGTCTTTTTGGATAATTTATTAATATTTTTCTCAAAGCTCTTTCCATAAAAACAATAAAAAGTATTGTTAAAATTAATAATATAAATATAGCAAGAATCATTAAAGTTGAAACTGCTCCAGTTCTCCCTAATTCAAATGTTGTTACTAATGCTCTAGGAATTTCTGCTACTATCCCAGCGAAAATAATCAATGAAATACCATTTCCAATTCCTCTTTGTGTAATTTGCTCACCTAACCACATTAAAAATATAGTTCCAGCCACAATAGTGGTTACTGTTGAAATTTTAAAAAAAAGTCCTGGATTAATAACTAAATTAGCAGAAGATTCTAAACCTACCGCTAGACCATAACCTTGCACAGTTGCAAGCAATACAGTTCCATATCTAGTAATTTGAGTAATTTTAGATCTCCCAATTTCACCTTGTGCTTTTAAGTTTTTAAAATAATCAGAAACTCCAGTTAATAGTTGAACAATAATTGATGATGAAATATAAGGCATTATTCCGAGTGCGAAAATAGCCATTCTGCTTATAGCACCACCAGCAAAAACATTAAACATTCCTAGTAATCCTTTTTGATTACCTTCCATCATTATCTTTAATTGTTCTGGATCTATACCTGGCAAAGGAACAAAGGTTCCAAAACGATATACAGTTAAAATAGCAATTGTGAATATAATTCTATTTCTTAGATCATTACTTGATGATGAAGCGCTCATTAAAATTATTATTTTTTAATTTGTATTGATCCACCAATTTTTTCTAATTTTTGAATAGCAGATTTTGATGCTAAATCGGCCTCAATATTAATTTTATCTTTAATTTCTCCAGACCCTAATATCTTTAATTTATTTGAATTCTTATTAATTAATTTTAATTTTTTTAACAATTCTGAGTTTAACAGATCGCTTGTTTTAATATTCTTTTTATCTATATAAGATTGGATTTTATTTAAGTTAAGTATAGCAATATTACTTTTTAAAATTGGATTAAAACCACGTTTAGGCAATCTTCTGTATAATGGCATTTGACCACCTTCAAAACTTTTTATTGCCACACCAGATCTAGATTTTTGACCTTTAACCCCTCTACCAGAAGTTTTTCCTTTGCCAGAACCTATACCTCTTCCAACTCTAATTTTTGATTTATTTATTTTAGTTCTATTATTTAATGTGATCATTATCCTCTTTTTTCTATAATTTCAGAAATTTTCTTATTTCTAATATTTGAGATTTGTTTAGGTGAATTTTGTTTTAATAGAGCTTTCATTGTTGCTCTAATCACATTATGAGCATTTGATGTTCCCATTGATTTAGCTACAATATCTTTTACACCTAACACCTCACAAACGGCTCTAACAGGTCCGCCTGCAATTATGCCTGTACCCTTAGATGCTGCTCTTAATACAATTCTTCCAGACCCATCTTTTGCTTTGACATCATGATGAATAGTTCTTCCCTCTCTTAAAGGAATTTGCACTAGTTTTCTTCTAGCCATTTCATTAGCTTTTTTAATTGCATCTGGCACTTGTTTTGCTTTTGCGTGCGCAATTCCAATTTTGCCTGACTGATTCCCTACAACAACTAGTGCTGAAAAACCAAATCTTCTTCCACCTTTAACAACTTTAGTAATTCTATTTATATGAACTAACTTTTCTAAAATATCATCATTTTTTTTATCTTTAATATTTTCCATGTTTAAAGTTCCATTCCATTTTTTCTTAATGTTTCAGCAAAAATCTTTATTCTTCCATGATATTTATAAATTCCTCTATCAAAATAAATTTTTGTAATTTTCTTCTCTTGAGCTTTTTTTGCTAATTTTTCAGCTACAATTTTAGATAATTCAGTTTTTTTTATTTTTGAGTCTCTAAAATCTTTTTCAAATGATGAAGCTGATATTAAAGTTTTACTATTTGTGTCATCAATGATTTGAGCTGAAATATTTTTAGAAGATCTCGCTATACTCAATCTAAATCTTCCATGTGAAGCAACTTTTTTCAATTTATTTCTTACACGAAATATTTTTCTTTTACTTGTTGTGAGTTTCATTATTTTTTCTTTCCTTCTTTTTTTAAAATATACTGGCCTTTTTCTCTGACACCCTTTCCTTTATAGGGCTCAATCTTTCTTAAAGTTTTAATTTTAGAAGCTACTGCTCCAACTTGTTGTTTGTCATTTCCAGTTATTTTAATTGTGGTTTGTTTTTCAACTACAATTTTTATACCTTGAGGGATATCAAAATTAACATCATGGCTATATCCAAGTTGTAAATTCAATTGATTACCTTTCATCGCAGCTCTATAACCAACTCCAACTAATTCTAATATTTTTTCATAGCCTTTATTAGAACCTATTACGGCATTATTAATTAAACTTCTTTTCATTCCCCAAAGTCTTTTTGTATTTTGATCTAATTTTTTAGGCTTGATTGAAATTTCCTTTCCATCTTTAATATCTAAAACAAATGTTTCTAAATCTACATCTATTGAACTTTTTCCTGTTGGTCCTTCTATATTTAGAATATTGCCAGCTAAAGCCACTTTAACTTTTTCAGGAATAGAAATATTAATTTTACCAATTTTTGACATTAAAATACCTTACAAATTATCTCTCCACCGACACGTTGTTTTCTAGCATCAATGTCAGTCATCACACCTTTTGGCGTTGAAATTATTGCTATACCTAAACCATTATTAATTTTTGGTAAACCATTTGCACTTGAAAATATTCTTCTACCGGGTTTTGAAACTCTTTCAAAAGTACTTATAACAGGATTGCCTGAGTGATATTTCAATTCTAAAGATAGAATAGATTTGTTGTTGTCTTTATTAACTTTAAAATCTTTTATAAATCCTTCATTTTTAAGTATATCTGCGATTTTCGTTTTAAAATTTGATGAAGGCAATTCAACTTTTTTATGACTTCTATCTTGAGCGTTTTTAACTCTAGCTATCATATCTCCAATTGGGTCACTTAAACTCATATTATCCTTTCTACCAACTTGATTTGATTAAACCTGGTATCTTTCCTTGCAATCCTAACTGTCTTAATGCAATTCGAGATATTTTTAATTTTCTATAAACACCATGAGGTCTGCCAGTGATTTGACATCTGTTCATAACTCTAATTTTTGCTGAATTTCTTGGTAATTTTGACAGCTTTTGTTGTGCCTTAAATCTTTCCTCTAGTGGAAGTTTTTTATCCATAATTATTTTTTTTAAATTTGATCTTTTTTTATAAAATTTATTTGAAAGTTTTATTCTTTTATTATTTTTGTTTATAGAACTTAATTTAGCCATTAATTTTCTCCTTTCTTAATAAATGGAAAATTTAATTTTTCTAATAAAGCATAACAATGATCTCTATTATTTGAAGACATAACAATAACAATATCTAAACCTCTAACTTTATCTGCTCTATCAAAACTAACTTCGGGGAAAATAATATGTTCTTTTATTCCAAAAGTATAATTTCCAAACTTATCAAAACCTTTTGATGAAAGTCCTCTAAAATCCTTGATCCTTGGTAGTGCTATATTAACTAATCTATCCAAAAATTCATACATTCTGTCTTTACGTAAAGTAACTTTTAAACCTGCATTTGTCCCTTTTCGAGTTTTAAAATTTGATATTGATTTTTTAAACTTGGTTATAACAGGCTTTTGACCTGTAATTTTAGCCATATCTTCTTCACAAGATTTTAAAATTTTAGTATCATTACCATCAAGCCCAAGTCCCATATTTAATATTATCTTTTCAATTTTTGGCCCCATATATAAATTCTTGAAACCAAACTGATCTTTAAGAGCTGGTTGTATTTCTTTCAAATATAATTCTTTTAATCTTGGAGTCATTACTTCTTAGCCTCAATTTTTTTTTTAGTATTTTTCTTTTCAATCAACATCAAATTAGATAGATGTAAAAAATTTTCTTTCGATATAATTCCACCCTTTTTTTCTTTTGTTGTTTTAACATGTTTTTTAACCATATTAATATCTTTAACTTTAGCTCTATTATTTTGTCTATCTATTTCAATTACTTCGCCTTCTTTATTTTTATCTTTTCCAACTAAAATTTTAACTCTTAATCCTTTTTTAATCATTACAATACCTCTGGTGCAAGTGAGATTATTTTCATTTGACCTCTGTTTCTTAATTCTCTAGTAACAGGTCCAAAAATTCTAGTTCCAACAGGCTCACCTTTATCATCAACTAAAACAGCAGCATTGTTATCAAATTTTACCTTCGATCCATCATCTCTATGGATTCCCTTTTTAACTCTAACAACTACAGCTTTATGAACTGATCCTTTTTTAACTTTACCTTTAGGAATAGCTTCTTTTACTGCTATAACAATAGTATCTCCAATACTGGCATATCTTCTCTTTGAACCACCAAGAACTTTTATACATTCTATTTTTTTAGCTCCAGTATTATCAGCAACTTGTAATTCTGTCTGAACTTGTATCATTATTTTACATTCTCCATTACTTGAAATTTTTTATTTTTTGAAAAGGGCTTGCTTTCAATTATTGAAACCTTATCAC
>MDTB01102811.1_pt1 | contig 17395 bp, 17 predicted proteins | sample 811161 | NCBI WGS metagenome assembly MDTB01 (sample SAMN05326650, study PRJNA326480) | marine metagenome | isolation source: seawater | place: Mediterranean Sea | collected 2009
CGATGGCTCAATACCTGTGAGGCACTAAAAGCACAAAGGGCAATGGTACGCCAAGCCGGTCTCTGGAGGCACAGCACAGAAGTTAAACATGAAGGGTATCCAGCAGCACGGCAAGAAATGGCGTGTTCAGCAACGTAGAGATGGGCGACTTAAAAGATGGACTTATGATACGTTTGAAGAGGCTCAAACTAAGAGAGATAAGGTGTTTGAGCAGGCAGAAGTTAAAATGAATACGAGACAGATAAGCCTAAAAATGGAAAAAAGTTGTACTGATTTACTTCACTTTCAGTATCTGCAAGCTCCAAATCAATATCAGCTTGCGCAATAGTATCAGAAGTTGCTGAAAGTTGTACTCCACCAGTAAAAATGGCTCCTAAATCAGCCCTAACATCTATTGGGCCTAGGTTGCTTTGGTATCCAAGTGTCAACATTGGTGCAATTGAATTACTGAACTCTGCTTTCCCAGTTAATGTACCAGTTTGATTAGCGCTATTCCCAAAAGTTTGATTTGTTACTGTGGCGGTTAAGTCTATGCTTGTATTTGATGAAAATAAACCTCCTCCAACAACAAAGCCTCCTCCAAAGGGCCTGTAGTCGGCTATTAGTGCAAACCCACCTAGTTCTCCTTCAATATTGTAATCGACTCCATCTTGCATCTCGTCAAAACTTCTATTGAGGCCTAAAGAATACAGCCCGCGATAAGATAGTTTATCTGATGCCGCATAGCTTCCCTCTAAAGTCGTTCCAAGCGATGTCATCCCAAGGCCCAAATCAATAGTTTCAGCGCTAATTGAGGTAGTGGATGTGGCAAATGCAATAAACCCAATTGCAAAATATTTGGTTCCAGAAATCTCTCGCATTTCTTCTCTCTCACTAAAGATGTGTCTGTGTGTATGCATTATCCTAAATAAAAACAAACACAAGTTAAGTTACAAAGCAACGCCATGCATCCCAGCTTACATATATAGGTGTGCGCATCTCAGATTACCCTTCACATTCACGTAGAGAGTCACTGGTGAGTCTAGTACCCAAGTCGGGTGGTCATATAGCCAAACGCTAATAGTACCCAGACTAATACTCTCTACTGCAGTTCTGTTATCCCCATGAAAATTTACTGGAAAGAACTCTTTTGTGGGAGTGTGACGGAAGTTTTCAATTTTCATTTACAGCAACAAAACAAGGAGCCTTTAAACATGACAGTCAGCAGAGATTCAGCGTACGAACACACCCAGAAATGGCCCATTTGGTGATCCTATACCGCTTTTTTTCGAACTTTTGACGACGGGCGTCCTTGAATTTATACGGCATCCAAGATATCCAATAAATTAGGAAAGTCGCATCCTAACAGTAACGCGGGGATCCCTGCAACAAGGCTCTTCAGAGGAATGATATTCCATCACTCCCTATACACGACAGCATCATCGTACCCAAACGTGATGTAAACCAAGCTCAGTTTGTCTTGAAAGGCATCTTAGAACATCGGTTTGGTGTTCCCTTCACGCTAGGCATTAACGGATAGAACCAGATTATCTAATAAAACCAAATAATTACACCCAATAAGCATTGCAAACTATTGATTTTAATCAGAAATATATGCTTCTTTTATTGCAAATAACCTTGTGCCGGCTATGCTGCGTTACCTTTCTATTCGAGAACATTATTAACGACCGTGGTTCTAAATATTCTGTGTGCGGAGCTCCGGCATCATCAAAGGCTGAAGCACTTAGCATTATAAAGATGCTAAAGAAGAATAAGAAGTATGCAAAAGCAACACATAATACTTGGGCAATACTGTTGTCTGATGGAAGACCGTTGAAGAATGACGATGGGGAGGCAGGCGCTGGCATTGTAATTGTTAGGATGCTGGAAAGAGAGCAGCTGTTCGATCATGTAATTGTTGTTACTCGGTGGTTTGGTGGAACCCAGCTGGGTGGCGATAGATTTAGACGAGTTCAAGATTATGCCGCATATTACTTGAAGCACCGGCATTAACTTATGTGTCGATAACTTAAGGAGAGCATTTATGAAGAATATAGTTACATTGGAAGAAGCAAATGCTGGTGCTATTTATCGTCCAGAACCTAATGACCTTTGGGTCAACAGGTTAAAAATGGGTCAGCAGCAGGAGCTTTTATGGGCTCGTTTTGAACCGGGTAGCAAATATCGGCTGCACTCACACCCCTACGAGCAAACTAGTGTAATTATCCAGGGGCGTATGGAGTTAACAGTCGGTGAAGAAGTAAGAGAGGTTGGCCCCGGTGATATGTGGCACGCACTGCCGAATGTCCCACATGGAGGAGAGATACTCGGACATGAAGCGGTGATATTCATTGATGTTTATTCCCCGCCAAGCGAAGGCGACACCAGCTCAGTAACGTATTACGATTAGCGACTCCCCAGAGACTCTCACAGCCCTCATAGGCCACCTCAAGCACCCTCCAGCGTCCCTCAATAACCCCAAGATTTACACACGCGCACCTTACCAGCAATTAGCCGATTTATCTTTTTCTGTATAAAAAGTACTCTAGAGGCATATTTCGAAGCCTGATAGAATGGAAAACGCCGCCACTTTGGAAATTAAAGGCAAAATCATTGAACTATTACCCCTAAATCCTGCTGCCTTCGGGTGCAGTACATGCTGGGAGACGGAGGGTAGGGGGATTGTATTGAAATTAAAAGGCGATACAGCATTGCCTTGAAATTAGAAGTTTTAGAGATTTTTTATGACATTGAAGTTGGTTATCATAGTCGTTTGTGTTTTGGGATTTGGACTTATGGTGGCTTGGTTTTTAGTTCCAAAATTTCTTGAGCAACCTAGTTACGAAATAATTGAGAAAGAGCGGGAATTTGAGATTAGAAAGTATGAAGCGATGCTCTTGCAGTCTGTAAATGTCACTGGGGACCAGTATTCCTCACTTAGGAAGGGTTTTAGACCTTTAGTGAGCTACATCGGAGCTAAGCGGAGGGATGGTGATAAAATTTCAATGACTGCACCAGTAATGCAGGCCTTAGGAGACAATCACAAAGATTGGATTGTATCTTTCTCGATGCCTTCAAAATATACAAAAACAAGTCTGCCAGATCCAAGTGATAAAACCCTTTTTACAGAAGAGTTCGAACCAAGTACAGCAGCGGTTATCAGATTTAGTGGTAGGACCGATGAGAAGATGCTTTTAGAAAAAACGAAAGCACTTTTAGATTGGCTACAAGATACCGACTATGAAATAAAATCAAAACCAAAATATATGTTCTATAACGACCCAAGCACACCAGGGTTCTTAAGGCGAAATGAGGTTATGGTGCTAATTAAATGAGCTGTATAAAAACAACTCTTATCTTTGGGCTGCTCTCATTCCCCATTTGTTCTTGTGAATGGAGGCAGGGTTCTGAGAAATGGTTTTCAACTACTCCACAAAGTGAAATCACTTCTTACTACACTGGCGTTTGTCAAGAATTTGGTTTTCAGGTTGGCACCTCTGCAATGGCAGAATGTATACGAACTAAAATAAATCAACAGAAAGAAGAACACACCCAAGCAAGCGCTAGAAGAACAAAAATCAGAAAATTTACAATATAACAAAACTTGAGCCTGGTTGGTCCTTCAAATACACCTTCACTCCGTAAATTACATTTCTTGAAGAAGTTTTTTATATGGGCAGTTTTAAGTTGGTCAGTTCAATCGGCAATAGCTATGATGATGAATATCTAGTACAGATGTAAAAGGCATCTCTTTTTCCTATTACGGTATCCGCTCATCAACCTCCCCTTTTTTAATTGATTTTTTCAGCTCCACTACTGAAAAAGTATCAGAGCCCACCGACATATCCATCTTTTCGCGACTCTGAGCCGCCAATATAGGCTCCGTTGCCCCTCTTTAAAATTAGCTGTGCGCCGCCAAATCCAAATGCATTATCCGGGGCTTCTAACGTTACCTGGTGTCCCATGTGTTTGAGTTTATCAACAATTTTATGATTCATGGTGGCCTCACAGGCCACTTCAAGGCCTTTTGTCACGCGCCAGCGGGGGGCATCGATTGCCATTTGAGGGTCCTGAGCCCAAAGCTGGGTTCTCAGAGACATTTGTAAATGGCCTTGTGCTTGCATCGGCCCGCCCATGACACCGAAGCTCATCAAAGGCTCGTTATCTTGCATCAGAAATGCTGGGATGATCGTATGAAAAGGTCTTTTTGAAGGTCCAATGACATTGGGGCTAGATTTTTCCATTGAAAATCCCGCACCTCTATTTTGCAGGTGGATGCCAGTCCCAGGCACGCAGACACCAGAACCAAACCCTGCATAATTCGATTGAATAAATGATACCATAATACCGCTTTCATCTGCGGTGGAAAGATAAACGGTGCCACCAACTTTAGGTGCGCCAGCTTTGAAATCTGTGGCCTTGTTTGGATTGATCAGTTTTGATCTTTCTAAATGATAATGACTTTCAAGCAAGTGGTGCGGTGTGACGGATGTCATATAGTCTGGATCAGCGACATAAGATTCTGCGTCTCGCAGCGCTAATTTCATTGCCTCAATCTGAAAATGAAGCGCCTGAGGGTCATCTACAGCCAAATCACGGACAGGAGTCTGCTTGAGAATACCCAATGCAATCAAGGCCGCAATGCCTTGCCCGTTGGGCGGAATTTCATGCAAATCGAAATGGTCAAAGTTGTTGCTCAGTGTTCCGCACCAATCTGGTTTGAAATTTGCCATATCAGAAAGCCGTAGGCCTGCATCATGCTGAATGGCAAATTCCTCAATCCGTTCCGCCAAGTCGCCTTCATAGAATGCGCGTCCCTTTGTTTCGGCAATGCGTTCCAAAGTTTTTGCCATGTCGGGATTCGAATACATTGTTCCCGCTTCAGGTACTTTTCCTTGAGGTATAAAATTCTGTGTAAAGCCCGGTTGATCTTTTAGTTCAGCAGCGCCTTTTGCCCAGAGCTGTGCGATCACAGGGGATACGGGAAATCCGTCATTTGCATATTTGATTGCAACCTCAAAAAGGTTCTCAAAGGGTAACTTCCCAAATTTACTAGAAAGTTCGACCCATCCTCCAACAGCGCCCGGTACAGTCACGCTCTCCCATCCTCGAAAAGGGATAAATCCGATTTTTTTAAATCTCTCATAAGACCAACTTGCCGGTGCGCGGCCAGATGAATTCAGGCCGTGCAGATGTTTGCCATCCCAGATGATGGCAAATGCATCGGAGCCAAGTCCACATCCAGTTGGTTCAACAAGTGTGAGGGTAATTGCTGTCGCGATCGCAGCATCGACTGCATTTCCCCCCTGGCTCAGCATTTTTAATCCAGCTTGGACCGCCAAGGGTTGGCTTGCGGCAACTAAATTACGCGCAATAACGGCCGAACGCCGTGAGGGATAATGATGATGATTTTGAATTTCCATCTGAACGGATCTCATGTTGCCTTCGACTGGCTGGTATACCCATTTATACGGCGTTTTTCCTCGGCCTTCAGAAGGGCTTCGTCAAGAGGGCGGCGATCGACCATGCCTGAAAAGTTTTCAGTTGTAGGCAAAGCCGTTTTGAAAATGTTAAAGCGTTCATCTGCAACAACAATTAATCGTTTCAGCTCGGACAGGGGATCAGCGTGATCATCTACTCTCAGATCCAGGATAGGATAGGGCTGTCCCTTATGTATTTTTATTGCAGCAGCCTGTTTGCCTCTTTTATCACCACCCGCCGCTTCGCCTGCTTCCATAGCACATAGCAGCCGATCTGCCATTGGCTTATCGGCGTATTGAGACCAAGCCTGCAAAGTGCGTTGGACTACGCCTGGCCCCGCCAGCATATTGCCTGCAACTGAAACATGTTCATCCATCACATGACCCGCCCAGTCAACGCATTCTGATCCAGTATGCTGAACAATTTCACCATGATTAGAAATACCGTGAAATTGCCGCGCTTCTCTTCCTTCATCTTCCAATTTAAGGTTTGAGAGAACCTCTTTAAACGAAATGCCTTGCGTCAACATAGAAATGCTCCGAAGTCCCCACAGCGGGTTGACAAAAGCTTGGCTTGCAATCACGATATCTTGCGTCATGTACGGCACCAAAGATCCACACGCAAAGAACCTGCTGGCAACTGCTATACCAATCTCATTTGTTTCAGGAATTTTGGCCACTATCGAATAGGTCATTTGCAATCATCCACCTGTGTTTATCGTTTAAAAAGAAAGCATTTACTTGATCTAGACGCAATATATTAAAAAATTGAGAATTTCCTTGACAGGTGGAGCACCTTACCGCCACCGTGGAGAGGTGCTACAGGCCTTATCGCTAAGGCTTTGTTTCCAAATCTAAATGGGCACCTGAACCCATACTGCACGGACATTGATGAGCAGTATTAATATTTTGAGTTGACCTACTTTTGGAGAAATACCATGAAAAATGAAAAATTAATCAAGAAAGCCAAAAATGAACTCAAGGATGCGTATGATTTTGATCCGAAAGATCCGCTTTATGGATTAACCACTGACAATCTGTCTGGTGAAAAGCTTTCGCGCAGAACGACATTGCGCCTTTTGGCAGCAGGTGGTGCATTAACCCTGGCAAATGTTCTTCCAGGTTTGCGTCCCGGATCTGCCTTGGCTGGCGGCCACAGTGGTGGAGAATTAAAGTGTGCCTGGTCCGGAGTGGGAGAGATTGTTACGCTTGATCCTGCTAAAATCAATCAGGTTTTGCAGTTTCAAATTGCATCAAATGTCCTATCTGGGTTGATGCATATAAATAATGCGCTCGTGGCTCAGGGTGATCTGGCTGAATCTTGGTCCGTATCCTCCGATGGTCTAAATTATACTATTAAGCTGCGAGAGGGTGTCACGTTCCATAACGGTGATAGCTTCACCGCAGACGATGTCCTATTCACTTTTAATCGCTCGAAAGATCCAGAGCAATCCATTCACAGCCGGGTAATTGCAAATGTGAGTGATCTTCAAAAGCTAAATGATTATGAGGTAAAATTTTCGCTTAATAAACCTCAGGCCTCTTTCCTCACCAAAGCTCTGGAGCGGGCCTCTGGTCGCGCGATGACAATCGTTAGTCGAGGCGCACTGGAAGTAATGGGAAGCGCCCAATATGGTTTAACGCCTGTTGGAACCGGCCCCTACAAAGTGGTAGAACACAAACAAGGTGGCAGTGTCATTCTGGAACGATTTGCCGATTACTATGACCCAGAGCGCCCCAAGCTTGATAAAATCGCAATCACACCAGTCGATGGAGCAGAACCACTTGCAGCTGCATTAGAAGCCGGGGACATACAATATGTGGGCGGTAACCCAATTCCATCTCAATTGATCCAGCGTTTTCAATCCAACGATGATCTGAAGGTAGACATCAAACCAGGTCCAGGATTTCAATCGATTTGGTTAAACCCTTGGCGAGATTATATGCGCGTTGAAAATTTCGATAAGCCGCTTTCTGAATTAAAGAAAGAAAAGGGATTTCAGGTACGTTTGGCAATTGCCAAAGCACTTGACCGTGATCTCTTCATCAAGCAAGCCAAATTTGGAAACGGATATCCTGCCCATGGGTCCATCAATCCTGCAATGGGGTACTATTTCGATGAGAATTTGGCAAATGTGTCAGAGCAGGCTTATGATCCAGAAGGGGCGCGTGAACTCTTGGCGAAGGCTGGCTACCCCGGCGGAAAAGGGTTCCCGGAAATAAAACTGCAGACGACACCAAACACCAAGCGTGATGGTCTCGTTGTTGCGAATATTCTTAAACAAGTTTTGGGAATAAGTGTGCTCGTTGATCCAAAAGACTTTTCGGTTGGCATCGAAGAATTTGACACGCTGAACTACGATATGCGACTTGGGGGTTCTGGTGGTGATTATGACCCTGATGACGGACTGGTGGATTGGATGCAAACCAATTCAAAGTTCAATGGTCGCAAACGAGATAAGAGTAAATTTCCATTTGGATTTTATTCTGAGGCCGAATCTGATGCAGCTGCTGACGCACAGTCATTGGTGGCCGATCCAGCAGAAAGGCGCGAGCTTGTGAGAAAGGCCAATCGTATCACGTCTGATAAAGTGACTTGCGGCTTTCTCTATCATCCCGTTGATGTTTTGGTACATCATAAATCTGTGCAAGTTCCGGAAGAAGCTAGGATTCCAGGATTACACGAGCTTGACAGAATTTCTTTTGCTTAACTGTAAAATGAGTCAGCAGGCATAAGGCCTGCTGATCTCTTACGATGGCAGGATATATTTTACGCAGGATTTTAGGCGCGCTGCTAGTAATGTTAGCGGTTTCCACGCTCGTTTTCTTCATGCTACGACTTGTGCCAGGTGATCCAATCGGCGCTATGTTGGCGGATGCAGGGAGTGATGAAGCACGTGAAGCACTCACTAGAAAATTTGGATTTGATCAACCTGTCATAATTCAATTTTTTAAGTGGTTGCTAAACCTTGTTCAGGGGGATCTCGGAACATCGCTTTATGGATCCAATCAGAAAGTTACGGTGATCCTTTACGAGGCCTTACCAAGAACGCTTTCTTTGGCTGGGTTTTCATTCTTTATTGCCATCACCATTGCTTTGCCGGCTGGTATAATATCGGCGATCAAAAAAAACACAGCAGCAGACAACACGGTTTCCATTTTTGCATTTCTGGGATTGTCGATGCCTGATTTTTGGCTAGCGATTCTTTTGATCATTATCTTCGCAGCGAACCTGCAATGGTTGCCTGCGATCGGCTATGCACCACTTTCAGCAGGCTTTTGGGAATGGTTTCGCCATCTGATATTACCATCAATCGCCATAGGAACAGGTTTTTCAGCTATAATAGCCCGAATGGTAAGGTCCTCGTTATTGGGAGAGTTGAAGTCAGATTATATGCGTACAGCGGCGGCAAAAGGGTTAAGTACGAGTAAAATGGTGGTTTTACATGCTTTACCTAACGCCATGCTTCCCGTGGTCACGGTTCTAGGCATTGCCTTGGCACTACTTATATCTGGTGCAGTCGTAGTGGAAAACGTATTCTCGATAAAAGGGTTGGGAAGGGTGTTGATACAGGGCATTTTGAACAGAGATTATCCTGTGGTGCAGGGTGCTGTACTTCTTATTTCAGCGTTCTTTGTTTTTGCGAACTTAATTGTAGATTTGCTTTATTCAGTAATGGATCCGCGAGTTAGGTATGAATAATGTCTGAAAAACTGAATTTTCAAAGTGATCAGAGTTATTCAAAATCTTTTGCGCTTGCGCGTATCTATTCAGTCTTTAAGGCGGATGGCAAAGCCAAGGGGGGATTAATCATCTTATTGATTTTTCTTTTTGCGGCTCTTTTTGCGCCATGGCTTTCCCCCTATGATCCAAACGAGATGACACTAAACATGATGTCGGCTCCATCTTGGCAACATTTTCTGGGGACAGATGACTTGGGAAGAGACTTGTTTTCACGCATAATATGGGGCACCCAAGTCTCTCTTTTTGTCGGATTTGTCACGGTCGCAATTTCGCTTGTTGTGGGTGTCTTCTTGGGAGTTTGGGCAGGATATTATGGTGGGTGGATCGATATGATCATAATGCGCTATATTGATCTGCAGTGGGCTTTCCCAAATTTTATCATAGCCGTTTACTTGGTAGCAGTTTTCGGCACAGGTCTTTTGAACATTATTGTCGCGATTTCGCTTGCTTTTTTGGATGATTTTGCCCGTGTTGCACGATCAATTGTTCTGTCTCTCAAAGAGCAACCTTTCATTGAAGCAGCTCGTGTTGGGGGGACATCGGATTTTCGCATCATGCTTAAACACATTTTACCCAACGCTATGGGGCCAATAATTGTTCAAGCTTCTGTCTCAATTTCATATGCCATTCTAGGCGAAGCATCTCTGTCATTTCTAGGATTGGGAGTGGGGGTCAACACCCCAACATGGGGGCTCATATTAGCAGATGGGCGTAGCTTTATCAGTCAGGCCTGGTGGTTGGGAGTTTTTCCAGGCCTGGCAATCATGTTAGTTGTGTTATCCATAAACTTCATCGGTGATGCTGTGCGGGATGCTTTTGATGTGCGCGATAATACATTTTAAAGAGACAAGCCGCGCTCATTGCTTATTGCCTTAACTATCTTGTTCAAGCCCGGATATAGGGCCTAATGAAACTACCTGCATATCGCGTCAATTAGATTCCAGAAGCTATTATTCATACCATCGTTGAGCCCAGTGAGAATGGGCCAAAAGAACTTGGTGCCTATGCCGCCGTGTAATGCAAGGTAGTATCAGAAGCGCAGGCCGGCTGCACCAGAAGCAGTTATTTCAATATTTTTCGTTTTAGGCATTTTTTAACTTTATCAAACAAGACTTGTTGCAAATTTAGTAAACAGTATATGCCCAATACGTAAAGCATTTAATCTTCGACTTGCACTTCTTGGTATCACGCCTAAAATATTAAGTCGCAGGAGTTTAAATTATGGCTAGGCAGCACTCTTGCTCCCTATCTTTGCATTATAACAAAAAATTTCTTAACGGGTCTGAAGACTTACATTAACTTCAAGCTTTTTAATAAGAAATTTATTGGTTGTCATGAAATGTAGTTTAAATATCTCACGATTCTAAAGAATGAACACACATGTTCAAAAAAATAACTTTTGTAAGTGGTGAGGTTTATACCTATTACAAGGTGCACTGTGGGTGGTGAGAAGAAAAATGCTTAAAAACCTTTTTATTAAACCGGGAAATTTTTGTGTAGCGAATATTTATAAAGGCCAAAGTTTGAAGGTAATAAGTACGTTTGGGAATCAGGTTGTAGACTTTTGGGCGCTCAACTCAGAGAACTTCAATGAGATATTGTCCATGTCGCATAGCAGATCGGCGCTGTATAAAATTTGGTTTGAGCCAAACGATATCTTGGTTAGTAATCACTTTGAGCCAATTTTGAAGGTTTCCTCTGATACTTCCCAGGGATGCCACGATACACTTCACGCAGCATGTAGCCAAGGGAGTTACAAGTTCTATGGGGAGCCAGCTCCACCTTCTAGCTGTGACGAAAATTATAGTGCAGCCATGGAAAAAATTGGTGCCAAAAGCTTTGCAACTCCAAGTCCTTGGAATTTGTTTGAGCATGCTTTTGTTTTAGATGATGGATATCTAAAAGATAAACCAACTACTGCAAAACCGGGCGATTATGTGGAACTGGAGGCTTTAAAAAATGTAATAATTATTTGTTCCGCTTGTCCCTCAAAAGTTGGCAGTATCAGCGGTTTCGAACCTCAGGGAGCCACTCTTGAATATTAATAGCAAAATTTTAAAAATTTCCATTCCCGATATGCTAACCAAGAGTAGATTTTCCTTCTAAATCCTGTTCTGACATACTTGCGGCGTTCGGCATACGCATTTCAAAAACGTCTGTGACAGAGGTGTAGTCATAATATCCCAGTCGCGCCAAAGGTCGAATTTTTGGAATATCCATTTTACCTTCAGCAGTAAGGTAACTATCCTTGACGTGGATATGGATAACCTCACCATATATAACTTCAACCCAGCCATGATTTGAATTGCCACGCAGTCGATGGGTCGAGAGATAACGGCACTCAAAATGAGCCGGACTTTCCAAAACACGTGGCCCTGGCGCAGATATACTAGGTTCTGGAGTTACGCCAGCGTGTTGAAATTCATCCTCTGTCTCGGATAATTCAACCGAAGAGAGGTTGACTGCATTCCGTAGACCATAGGTGGCCATATTCCAAACAAACCATCCTGTCTCCTCCGCGTTCACAACCGTGTGTTTACGATCACCAGAAGATAACTGATTGGCTGCAAACATCACCATTGGCGGATCAAAGGTCAAATTTTGCCACTGGCTAAAAGGTGCTAGATTGGGTGTGCCCTGTTTGGAAACGGTCGAAAGTCACCCAATTGGTCGTGGTACGGTACATGATTTAAAGGGTGAAAATTTAAGCGGGCACGGTTCGGATTGCGGCGAATATTGCAAAAAATCACCTCACAAGGTTAAATTCTAATTGCTAAATCATTACACCTGTCCACAGTTCTGTCTACCGCGAAACTCGCCTCTAAAATGCTTAAATTTGTTGCTATTTGCTAAGTAAAAGTAGTTTACGCCATTGCCCGTAGAAGCGATTTATGTTGCAGTTTAGTATTTACGCCAATGAGGATATAGGCAAATTAGCGCCAGGTTTACAGCCTAACTAATGAGTTAAGTGTTAGCTGGTTTGTATGCGCTTGTGATTGACTTGGAAGTGCTCCAAATGGAGCATCATCTACTAACCCGAGATACAGATTATCTGGCATTGAGCCAGATAACTCAAATGGAAGCTTAGCGTACATCAGCAATTATGTAATAGGTCAACTCATATCTACTAATACGCAATTAGGTCCACATGTGAAACTAATCACGTTAACTGCGCTACCATGAGCGGCAAAAACATCTTTTACGGTAGCCATGCGATCTGAACCGTCAATATTACCTTTAATGCTTTCCGGCGTGGATTAGCCAAAGAATAAAAATTAACTGAATTTCTATTTTCTGCTTCTTTTGAATACATTAATGGCACCACGAAAATTAAGTTTCATGGTGCAAAGATTGTTGCACTTATTCACGCTGACTTGGAAATACCAACGAGTGCTGATTTCGATCAAGCGATAAAGTTGATGAACAATAAATCTTAAAATTCCATTCGCACTTCAACAACACCAGTAAATGTTTCAGTTTTAGGTTTAAGTCGATTTCTGTATGGAATTATCCAATCGTCACCGAACTCATTGATCGTTGTTAAATCCTCTGGATTTTCATAAGTCCAAATCACGCTCATACTTTCAGGGCTAGTGACATCTTTTACCACTTCCATAGTGGCCTTGCCTATAAGGGGGCTTTTGAAATCCCCCCATTTTTTCTCTAAGATCATAATAAACATATCGCAGGTTTCTTCATCTGCGAAAGTATTCATTATTGTCCGCCTAATGTCTGCCATTAATAAATCCTATTAGCTGGTGGAAATCATTGCACGCCATAATTACGCTCCCCATTTTAATAGCTAGACTCCCTGCATTAAACTTTCACCCTTTTGGAAGCCTTTTTTGGTATGTTGTGAGTAATATCATGATTGAAAACATCGGTACGGCTGTTGTTTAGATGCGTAATTCAATTACTTGAAGGCAATTGCCGGACACAACTTATCGTAAGTTTTCCATCACCCTTCTAACCCAAATATTTACAATCCACGAACGTACTTACACATCGTGTGAAAAAATACTTAACCGCACTGTTAAGGTTATTTTTATCGAGTAAAACCAATGTTCCGCAACTAAATAATAAAACATTTTTCATTAACATCTAATTTTCATCTGCTATTACAGGGTCTTTTTTATAATACGCCGCAAGCAGCCCCTCAAAAGCAACTTCCAGCTCCCACCCAGTTTCGTCCTTATCGGCGTCTCTCTGAGTAACAGCTCTGCTTGCAGCTTCTTCATCCTCATAGACCGAAATACTTAAAGCTGTTGTTTCGCCTGTAGCAATAGCCATCATCATTTGGATTTCTGGAAATATATCACTGGCCATTGTGTTGATGCGATTAAGGACATTATCACGGTTCTCTAATGTTTTTGCATCGACCATTACTGCTCTTAAGTAACTCATCGTTTTCCTCTACAGTATCTAATAAATTTAAATATTTTTAGTGCCTTGAACAAAATTTGACGAATAGAAAATATGCTCATGCATCATGGTAATGGAAATGACGCTCCTTATAGATCGGATTGCTATCTCAATTTTATACAACTTATGAAGTGAAAAATTCAAATAACTGACTTAGTGAGTTGGTGCAAACTTACTGGTAATAGAGTTTATGGAAATTTAGGAGCTTTTTTTGGATAGATGGCGAGGGTATAAGTAAAAAGCATCCTGCAAGCCGCTTAGTACACCTAAATTCCCATTGCTATGCAGTGCATGGTAATTCCATAGGTCGTAATTTCTTCACCAATAAGCTTTAGCCAATCGCCAACATTTATTGGTCAGACAGCTCTGTTTGCCAAGTAAAAACGGAAGGCTTAATGCCAGCGTAGGGTGCTTGTAGTGAGACTAACGCTTTAGGACTAAGCAAATTTATCAGGCTTTACTCGGTTAACAATTTGTCGCCATGCTTTACCGTTCTCAATCAGCGTAACTGATGTAACTATTTCAGCACCATCCTGCCCCCGCGCTTCTGAAACATAGTCATTTTCCCTGAAGAGCCTATCTATACCGTCAACTTGCTCGTCAAGTGTAAGCAATTCAGTTTCTCTTATGAACATAAAGTCTGCGTGATGAATGTCCCGGAAGGCGTATTTGTCCCAGTTAGAAAATACTGCCCTATATTTTTGGTTGATACTCATTTTCCCCTCCCTTACTTCAAGTGTTTAAACCCGTAACCAATTAGCTATTACAAATAATTGAAAGGTAGTTAAACCATGTTCCAGATCATTTGTTCTGGAGGGTTAGGAAAGCCTGAAAATTAAGAGGTTGCGGCAAAATACTGCTTTCATTGTCTAGCTATGGCTAGACTAGATGCTCTACTCCAACTAGCGAGGTGCTTCGACCTCCAGATTATAACCTGCGTGGTGTGACTAGAACTTGGCGCTCCAGGCCGAAAGAGCTTCAATTACATCTTGTTTAGCCTTCCCTGAAAATATAACACTGGTCGTATCAACTGGTCAAAATCTTCAGTTGCCAATGGGCTCGACATATGATTGCTCAAACGAACCATCATACTATTTCTATCAATGAAAGCTTCTATTAATGTTGCTTCTCCTCCATCTCTGGGTATATGCCATTAGTAACTAATGTTATTTTTTTCTTTAAGATCGCTTACATATTTTGATGCGCGATCTTTAGACGACGCCTTGAACATTTCAGCGTCTTTTTCGTTGCGTTGAATAATTTAAACGGTTAGGTCGGGATGTGTATTTAATTTAATCATCGCGTTCCCTCATTTCTGTAGGAGACGATCGTAACTCAAAAATCAAATCGGTGACCAGTTGTCGATTTTTGTCTATAAAATATAAGCTGTGTGAAAGAGTTATGATTAATTCGATTAATTTTGGGTGCCATCACAATAGTGGATTGAAAATTTTGAGTTTTGAATTGACTTTGTGAGCTGAAAACCGACTCAGTGGCGCTGGAAATTTAAATAGAAGTTATCAACTTATAAGTACAACAAAAGATTTTTTGTACTTATTATATGGTAGCCACAGCTCTTTCTAGTACCGATGTTGCCCAATTTTTAGTAACGCAATTGCACCAGGGCCTTTGCTACGGTAATGTTGCCTGGTTACCTTAATTATGTCTGGGGTCGCTGTGAATTTAGTTAGTTTTAGTTTCATGCTATTTCTTGAATTCGAATCTTGGTAAAGCATTCAATTTGTGATTTCGAAATGCGTTTATACCTAGATTCGGCAGACGTAGCTGATTGGCGAAATTTCATGCCATTCGGGACTTTCTACGGCATCACGACCAACCCACTTCTTACTGCCAATGCTGGATTAACTTACGGCGGCATAAATTGGTTGGACTTTGCCAAGGAAGCTTGCGCTTCGGGCGCTAAGGAATTCCATGCGCAAATATTCGGAAGTGCCTCAAATGCGTTAAAGTTTTCAGAAAATTCATACAGGGTTGGTGCGCAGATTGGCCTTACTTGCGTTGTTGAAATTCCATTAACAGAAGACGGCATCAGGTTGGCGCCCCAAATTAAGGCGATGGGAGGATCAATTTTGATGACAGCTTGCTATGATGCAAAACAGATGACCACAGCTAGTGCTCTCTGTGCAAAATATATTGCCTCTTATTTTGGACGCATGTATGATGCGGATTTATATGTTATGGCTCATATGAGTGTTATCCATGCGATGTCATCTAGCACTCAGTGCCAGCCAATTATTGCAGCATTGCGAAAAGCATAGTAAATGGTTGATATAGTATCAATTGGGCATACGTATTTCACAATTTCGCCCTCTGTAGCGAGAAATCGCTTCCACGATGAATTAATACAAAAGGCGATACTGGATTTTGAGCTTATCGCCGAGGAAGGTAAACCTTGATAACAATTGGTGGCGAAAATTTAATCGATTTCGTGCAAACCGATACTCTCGGTGGCCTACCTGTCTATAAAGCTATACCTGGTGGATCCTGTTACAACGTTGCTATTGCTGCGGCTCGTCAAGGTGGTTCAGTCGGGTATGTGACGCCAGTATCAAATGATACTCTTGGAAATGTTATTACGGACCGTTTGTCTGCCAATGCCGTTAAGCTGTGCGCTCCGCGTGTTAATGCTCCTACATCTTGCGCAGTGGTTTCTATAATCGATAATCAAGCTAGCTATCAGTTTTACAGACACGGAACTGCCGAACGTCAGATTACGTTGTCTCTTCTAGATGAAGTAATCCCTAAAGAAGCAACTATTTTCCATATTGGTTCATTAGCGCTGATTGAAGGTTTTGATGCAGAATTGTGGGAAGATATTTTTTCAAAAATGGCATCAAGAGGCGTTTTTACAAGCCTTGATCCTAACGTTCGTCCGGATTTTGTAAAAGATAAAGAGGCATATATCGATCGTTTATTAAGGATGATGCAACACACAGATATTTTGAAGTTATCTGATAAGGACTTAGAGTATATTATACCTGATGTATCGCTAAAAGATGCGTTTGACGACTTATATAAAAAGACAAACGCTAGCATAGTCATTCTTACTAAAGGAGAAAAAGGTGCAACGGTTCGAACAGCGGTTAATACGTTTGATATAGCCGCGATCACAGTTAATTCACTTGTAGATACTGTCGGAGCAGGCGATACCTTTATGGGTACGATTTTAGCAGAGCTTGAAAAATGCAATTTGTCAGGGCACCAATTAAAATCCCTGAAAACTGAAACTCTGCGTCAGATGGTTTCCCAAGCGTCTAAAGCGGCTGCATTAAATTGCGAAACTCTAGGATGTAACCCGCCGTACCGGTGCGATCTTAAGGGGATATGAAGGATTGGAATTCAAAAAAATCTGGTTTGTTTAGCTCTAGAAATCTAATACCTTACTTAGCCACATTAAGATGTAATTATTCCGAAAGTTTAAGATCTTGCTACAATTACTGGAATTTTCCCTGAGGCATTGTCTTTTGGGTTTACATAAATGTTTCTTACTCCGATAAAAGCTTTTCTTACTAAGGTAGACAAAGATGTATAGAATTAGCGAATTATTCTTACTATAAAATGTAGCAAAAAGATATACTCTTGTACTACAAAAATATGGAATTTAAGAATTTATTTTTGAGTATTATGCCTATTGTTAGGTATTAATATATATGCTATAGATCTATATGCAACAAATGGGTTGGATTAGTGGCTAAGACAGTATTTTACGGAAGCGGCAGTTCTACATTACAGCCTATCGGTCATCAGC